>JAEEGF011873795.1_pt1 | contig 27301 bp, 19 predicted proteins | sample 9134171 | NCBI WGS metagenome assembly JAEEGF01 (sample SAMN16246542, study PRJNA631951) | gut metagenome | biome: gut microbiome; feature: rumen; material: AP-attached | host: Bos | place: Iran: Karaj | collected 2018-10 | reverse complement strand
AAGGAATAATCTAATCACTTTTCTAATATGATTGGATTATACGTGAAAGTATGTGCTTATTGTTTGATGGATAATCATGTTCACTTACTGGTTCATGGTGAGTCTGAATCCATAATTCTTTTGATGAAAAAGCTGGGTATAAGCTATTCGGAATACTATAATAAAAAGTACGATCGGGTAGGTCATCTTTACCAGAACAGATATAGAAGTGAGAAAATTGAAACCGAAAAGTATTTACTTACGGTATTCCGCTACATTCTTCAGAATCCTGAGAAGGCGTCAATTTGTAAGAGCTCGGAGTATATCTGGAGCAGTTATAATTTGTACAATGATCCACCTGAATTTATGGATCTATCACTGATAAAGCATATGCTGAGAGATGATAATAATTACAAGGAATTTATCACTTGTGAAAGTGATGAACAGTGTATGGATTATGAGCGCATTAAACATGACGACAACTGGGCGCTGAGGGAATTAAAAAACTGCTTAGGGATTGCTTCGGGTACAGTTTTGCAGAGTTATAACAGGGCAAACAGGGATATGGCACTTAGCAAACTTAAGGAACGCGGACTGTCAATTCGGCAAATTGAAAGGCTGACTGGTATTAATCGTGGCACTATACAGCGAGCCGGAAAATAAAAGATGATGTGTCAAACTGTAACGTCCCCTGTGACACATGTCGAATTGGGAAGAAGGTAAAAATAGTCGAGAATTAATACAGGCATCACGGCTATTATCTACTTACAAGGAGTTGAGCCGATGGATCACCAAATACAAGTTGTGCGCAGGATGCAGGATTACATCAGAGACCATATCAATGAAGACATTTCAATTGATACTATTGCAAAAGAGATTTCATATTCAGCATCCTATGCGAGAAAAATCTTCATAAAGCATCTTGGTATGACACCGGCAGTTTATATAAGGCGCCTTAAACTGTCAAAGTCAGCGCTTAAACTGCGCGACGAGAACTGTCAGATCCTAGATGTGGCAATGGAAATGGGCTTTGGAAGTGTGGATGGATATCAACGGGCTTTCAGACGTGAATTTGGCTGTAATCCCAAAGAGTATTCGACCAGCCCTGTACCTATCTGGCTTTTCACTCCTTACCTTGTAGAAACCGAAGAAAGGAAAGCAAATACTATGAGTGAAACAAGAAATGTCTTTATTCAGGTAATTGAAAAGCCTGCCAGAAAAGTGATCATCAAGCGTGGAATAAAGGCCGATGAATATTGGTCGTATTGCGAGGAAGTGGGATGCGATGTCTGGGGGCTGCTTACCAGCATCAAGTCTATCAGTGGAGAACCGGTATGCTTGTGGCTCCCTAAACACTTAAGAAAGCCTGTAACGAATGAATACGTTCAGGGAGTAGAAGTAGAGCTTGATTACTCGGGTGTAGTTCCTGAAGGATTTGAGACTATAGAACTACCGGCCTCCACGTATCTTCTTTTCAGAGGCGAGCCCTTTGATCCGGATGATTATGTTGTGGCAATCGGTGAAATATGGGACGCTGAGAAGAAATATAATCCTGAGTTCATCGGATATGAGTGGGATGAGATGAATCCCAGAATTCAGCTGGAACCTATAGGGGAGCGTGGGTATATAGAACTTGTTCCGGTCAAGAAACTGTAAACTGTGTCAATCTGTAACGTCCCCGGTGACACAAAAAATGTGTCAATCTGTAACGTCCCCAATGACACATGCAAAGAAAAAGGACCAACTCTTTCGAGTTGATCCTTTTCTTTCGTGCGGAAGATGGGACTTGAACCCACACGATGTAAGCATCACAAGATCCTTAGTCTTGCTCGTCTGCCAATTCCGACACTTCCGCGAACCGCTCGTCTTAAGCGCTAACCGCTCGCGACGACTTTTATATAGTAACAAGTTTTAGCCATTACGTCAACAAAAATTTATAAACTTTTTTACGATTATTATCACCGCCGCAAAGCCCAGTGTTTATGCGCCTTTCAGACCAAACCCAAAATCTCAAGTGGGTCAGTAACAAAAAAATTATCTTTAACTCCCGCAGAAATTAATTCATCTTTTGTTCTAAATCCCCACAAACATGAGATACATTTCAGTCCTGTATTAGTTGCCGTTTTAAAATCCACGTCTGAATCGCCGACATAAATGCAATCTTCTTTCTGAACGCCAAGCTCATCCATGGCAAAAAGACATTCATCCGGATAAGGCTTTCTGCGAAGCTTGTCAGTCACTCCGATCGCAACAGGCACATATTCCCCGAAATAAATCTTATTCAGCTCCTTGACTGCTCCCATGGGCTTGTTTGAAACTATTGCCAGCTTGTGTCCGCGGGCCGAGAGCTCTTTTAACAGCTCAGGAATGTGCTTGTAGGGACCTGTCTTGATATTACAGTGCTCTTCATAGTAAGCCTCGTACTCTGCCAGAATCTGCTCAAACAAAGGATGCGCCGCGCCCTCAGGAATCGCCTTGTCCATCAGGACCCTGGCGCCGTTTCCCACAAAGTGGCGAACTTCATCAACACTTCGCTTCGGAAGATCATACTTCCCAAGAATAAAATTCACGGAATCAGTAATATCCTCAATAGTATTGAGCACCGTTCCGTCCATATCAAATATAACTGCCTTATACTTCATATTAAAATCCTCTACTTCCAATTACTTCCCCATACAGCGTTGCACAGATCTACGCACTGCTGCCTGGCAAAAGAGCTATCCTGCTCCCTGATGGCATTTGATGCCGCCAGTTCATCAGTATAGTCCGAAAGGGGATAGACTGCAACTCCGCCGCGCCCGTGGGTCACATGACAGACAAGAGCCTTAATACCGCTATCTGCAATCCTTACCTCCCCCGATGGGTCTTTTGCCAGTGTTATCTGTGCCATTCCGCCCACCATGCGGTTTGTGGTACCGGGTCCTGTCCCTGAAGTCCAGTTCACAAAATTCCCCAGAGAATAGTAAACAAGCATATCTCCGCCGCCGTGGTTATTGCTGTGCCCCGGAACATCATCCTCAATAAACTCCACAGGCTCGATAACATGAGGATGGGTGCCGATGACAAGATCAGCTCCTCCGGCTCTGAAAACTTCCGTCCACTTCTTCTGACTGCCGTCTACTCCAAGGTTATACTCGGTCCCCCAGTGCGGGCAGACAATGGTAAAATCCGCGTTGGCCTCCGCATACTCAAGATCTCTTTTTACCTTATCCTCATCCAGCATATCCACTGCGTAGGGCATGTCGGAAGGCGCAGAAATCCCGTTGGTCCCGTAGGTGTAATTAAGGATAGCGATCCTTATGCCATTCTTCTCAACAATGTCCACTGCATCCTTCTGCTCCGGGCTGCCATTTATCCCCACCACAGTCATTTCGGGATGAGCGCTCTGCCAGTAATCAAGCGTATTTACGATACCTCTTTTGCCCTTATCAAGTGCATGGTTCGTGGCATGACACACCACATCAAAGCCGGCACCGGACAGAGCATCTCCGATCTCATACGGCGCGTTAAAAGCCGGGTATCCGGAGACTCCCAGTTCCTTGCCGCCTATTATGACTTCCTGGTTAACAATAGCCAGATCGGCGGCCGTTATGCTATCTTTTGTTTGGGAAAAGACAAAGTCGAAGTTGTAGTTTCCATCCAGATCCTGCGCAGCTTCCTCAACCGGAGTGTGAAGGAGGATGTCACCTACCATTACCACAGAAACACTATCCGGCGCCGAAACGCCGGATGTCATTACAACAGATGCAATTAATGAAAGTACCAGATTTAAACCTTCCATGATCATTTAACTGTAAGCTTGTCGATATATATGCAGAGCTGCTTTACCACTTTGGAAAGCGTTCTGTACTGAAGTCCGAGATACGCAGCCACAAGAGCCATGACAGCAGCTGCTATAAAACTGCCGATAAAGAAATTCACAAAAGCCACAGCCAGGAAAATACATGCGCAGATAAAAAACGCCATCATCGGTATCAGCGTCCTCATCATCTCCTGATGGATCTCAGTAAGCTTAAGTTCAAGCCCCTCGCGCTCTTCCCAGATTTCTTCCTCCGAGATAACGTCGAAATCAAGTTTTTCAAGATGCCTTAAGTAATCTCTGAATCTTTTTTCCATATCCCCTCCAAACACGTGCAAACTAAGATGCTTATCACATCTATGATATCACACACATCGCAATTCCGTCATCAAATCGTCTAAATGCTGAATTATTTTCAGATTAAACTCATCGTTTCCCCGAATTGCCTCGCTTATGTCACAGTTCTCCTGATCAGGAGTGCATTCTCCGCAGATATCAACCCCAATGATATCCCGGCCAAAGCACTTCTTCTCCGTGATAAAAAGCGCCCTTATAAACAGAAAGAGCTCATATGCAGTCAGCTCTCCCTGATCCCAGTTCGTCACTATCTCGTCTTTTCTCAGAACATCTTTGTCTATGGACAGATATACCGGATTTTGAGTCTTTGGAAGACTTATTCCCGTACTATCGAAAAAGACATCCTTCAGATCGTAAAATTTGACCCTTTCCCGGTCCTTTTCCTCCAGCTCGTCTATCAGCTTACGGTCAGCGCCAATAATGTGAATATCCCTGACAAACGGGTTATTTTTGATAACCTCCAGCACCCATCCGCCACAGGAGAGGATATCAAACATGGGAGCGAGCATGTCAGGGTGATGGTCAAAGACCACAAGCGAAAAAGGCTCTTTTACCAGGCTCGTATACAGTGCTGAAATGTAGTGATAGTTGCCATTATCAATGAAATGGATGCTCCGGGCAAAAGAGCTTTCAGCGTCCCCATAGTCTTCCGCAATCCGCCCAAGGATCACTTCCTTTGCCTCTTCGTCGCACATACAGCTTGTTCCGGAAATGTCCTTCATGTCAACAAAACGAGAGCTTTTATCCTGAAGATAAAAGCTCTCATGATCATAGATTCCTGAAAAATTTAGTATCGTCACATTTCTGTTCATATTACTTCGCAAGATCTGCCAGGTGGATAATGGCATCATCCTTCATGATGCACTCACCGTGTTCCTCAATGTACAGTGCTTCAGGTGCGTTGACCGTCAGCATCTCGGAGTACTCAACTCCCGCTCTTCTCATATCGTAGATCACACTGTCGTCAGCGGACACAAGTCCTGCAATGAGGTAGAACCTGTCTTTGTGCTTGTACAGAGTAGAATCAACGATTGGAAGCTTCTGCACAACCTTTGAGAAGCGCTCAATGTCCTCCAGATTCTCAAACTCCATCATATATTTAGCATACTCGGAAAGAGGCTGGTAGCTGTAATCGCTCTCCTGCGGCTCCTTGTTCTGTACGCTATCATAGTCTCTTCCGTAAATCCTGTTGATAGTATCGGTCACGTTTGTAATAACTTCGTTAAGGGCAACTCCCTTATCTCTTCCGGTCTTATTCTTGACCTCATCGACCCTCTCCTGGGTCAGGGTCTTAAGAATAGTCTCAGCTGCGCCACGGATCCTGTCAGCTGCCTTCTGGATGTCATCGTTGCTCATCTTGACTGCAAAAATACGGACACTTCCGTCCATCATCATGTTCTTGCTCATCATCATGACCTCTGTCTCAGGGTCATAATCCAGCTGCGCCCCAACTTCCTTGTTGAGCTGTGCAAAGAAGGATGTGGTGTTCTCTGCACCATTTACAACCGCTTCAGGAGTCAGGCCAATCTCGTGGAGTTCTGATGCTGCGATACTGCATTCTACTGTTGTTTCATTCATTTTTACTATGATCACTTTGCATCATCTCCTTTCTAATTTGGCTTCTTTCTCAAGTTAATTATATTACTACGCCCAGTCCCAGTCCACAATAGAGGACTAAAATTTCTATTAAGATTTTATACAATTTATAATGTTTTCCACGAAAATGACGAATAATAAAGAGAAAATAAAGAGTTGTTAAATTATCATAAAACAGAAATTTTTGTTCTTTATGATGATTTTTATGATTGAGAGTTTTTATAATTAAATCATAGAAACAACCAAAAATCGTAAACAAAATCCAATATGACTTTTTGTCAGAATAATAAATTAAAGAAGGAGTACAAAATGAGAAAAGGATTAAAAAACCAGAAAATTGTATCAGCTGTTTTAGTAGGTATTTCAGCCATGATGGCGCTTTCCACTCCGATGACAGCTTATGCCAGCGACGGTGAAAATCCTGCTCCTGAGGGAGGAAACACAGAAACACAGGCTCCTACAGCTGAAGTTACAGAGAGCCACATGGCTGACAGCGTACAGGATGTAGCAGAAACAGCTTCTTCATCAGTTGAGAGTGCAGAGACTGCAGTTGATGCTGTTGCAGAACAGATCATCGAGGAAGTAGTTGTAACTCCTCCGGCACCCGAAACGCCTGCAGCTCCTGAAACTCCTGTAGTTCCTGAAGCACAGGCAGCTCCTGAAGCACAGGCAGCTCCTGTAGGTACTGTAGTAGATGCAGCAGAAAAAGATCTTGTTGACGCAGCAAATGTTGCTAAAGACGACACCAGCTATGATGATGCCGTAGAAGCAATTGAGAATGCCGATAAAAAGCTTGCAGATGCCGAGGCACAGGACGTAATTGCACAGAACGAAGCAACAAACGTAAAGAACGAGCTTACAGAAGCTGCTGACAGTGTTAAGGCAGCAGAATCTATCGCTGATCTGGCTGCAGGAACAGCTAAGGATGCTCAGAAAAAGGCTGATGAGCTTGTTCAGAAGATTGAAAATGCAGAGAATTCAGATGCTCTCTCGGGATATGAAACAGAACTTGCACAGCTTATCACTGATAGCAATGCAGATCTGGCTACAAAGAGACAGGTATATGACAAACTGAAATCAAGTTACGCAGATGCACTTGAAGCTCTTAACGCTGCACAGGCAAATCTCGATAAGGCAGAGGACAATCTTGACGCTGCTCTGGACGGAACTGATGAAGCCAAGGGTGCAATGCAGTATGCACAGGAAGCACAGGTAGAACTTGAAGCCGCACAGGCTAACGTTAAGAAACTCTCAGATGCTCTGGATGCTGTTCAGGAAGCTGTTCAGGACAGAAGCGATAACGCAAATGCCGTTAAGGCTTCCATGGATACAATCGGCCCCGGCCCGGCTCCTACCTGGGATACTCAGCGTGATGTTATGAAGAATGCTGTTATAGGCTATGTAATGCCTGAGCTCAATGGTGTCAAGCTCACTAATGAGATTGATCTTGAAAAAGGTGACAAGCTTACTAATCCCGGTGACTATTACTGGCAGAGAGTACCGGGATTTGACCATCAGGATTATAACTATTGCATACTTGCTTACAAAGATGAAGCAGGTAATGAGATACAGAAATATTACAATTTTGATCGAATGAACAAAAAGATCGGTGCCAGCAGATATGACAATGTGGGTACCTCATACGGATTGTTCATGTTTGAGAAATCTGCTGAGGAAGTTGGTGCCAGTGAGTTCCTCAATAAGCAGTTCGGAAATAAGAACGATACACAGCTCAGGGAAATGGAGAAAAACGGAGATTTAGACGTCTTTGCCTATGAGAAGGACGGAAAGACAGAATATTTGACAAGAGCTCAGTATACAGCCGGTATTGCAGACGGAACCATAAAAGAAAAAGATGGCACAATGATGATAAAAGGCCTTCCAATCCATCAGGTTATACAGAACAAGAACAACCTGTATCACGATGCAAATGTATTTATGGTTGCTTCCACATCTGATGCCAACAAGTATCTGTACACTGATAAAACCAGATCCACTATCATCAAGAATGCTCTTAAGAACAGCCAGGCTGATGATGCAGCAATAGCTAAAAAGCTTGATAAGATTTTTGAAGATAATGCAGCATTTAACGCATTCTATAGCGACACCAACATGGCTGCAATTGCCGCTGACAAAGATGCCTATGATAACAACTATGACATATCTCTTGCAAAAGCTGAGCAGGCTGTAAATACAGCTAAGCAGGAAACCAGGAATCTTGAAAATGCCATCAATACACTCAAGGATGGAAGGACTTCACGTAAAACAACAAGCGTAGCTAAGATCCTTGGTGACAGCCAGCTCGTTGCTGATCTTGGTCTTCAGAACATGAGCATAGCTCAGGCTATAGTTCACCTTAACCAGAAGCTTAAAGATGCTGAGGATAAAGTTGTTGCAGCAGAAACTGTCATGGCACAGATTGAAGAAGCTGCAAACAATGCCAACAGGCCAACATTTGTAACTCCTACAGTTGTTACACCTGACGCACCCGGTACACCTTCTGCACCTGCTCAGACAGAAACACCGGCCGATGCAGCACCTGTAGTAGCTGTCGCAACTCCAGCACCTGTTGCAGCTGCAATCCCTGCAGCAGCTGAGGCCGCAGCACCGGCTCAGGCAGCCGTAGCACAGGCAGTACCTGCAGCTCAGGCTCAGGTTAATGCTCCCGCAGCAGATGCAGGCGTTACAAACATCGCAGACGAAGCTACTCCTACAGCTGACGCACCGGCAGGCAACATTGAAGGAAGCATCCAGAAACGTAATATTTCAGGAGACATAGTAAATATCACTGATGAGGGTGTCGCTCTTGCAGATAAGGCACCTCAGGGCGAATTAAAGGCTGATGCCAATTATTCAACACTCAATTCTGTAGATGATATGACCAAAAAGCCAAATCTTTGGTGGCTCCTCATCATCCTGATCCTTGGTGAAGCAGGAAGAGAAATGTACAAAAAGCACCAGGAGAAAATGAAAGAAAAAGAGGAAAACATTAAGTAAGAAATAAATAAGTAAGATAAAAGAAAAACCACAATCTCTCGCAAAAGGGATTGTGGTTTTTTTATTCTGTATTAATCCTGTTTTCTGATGTGCTTGCTTTCTTCAGCAGCCTTTATAACATCCGGCTCTGTTCCGGTATCGCTGACAACACCTGTTGCCTCACAGCGTACAGTAACACGATTGGATCCACCGACAGTACAGGTAAACATGGTAAAATCCCAATCTCCTGCTTCCATCTCTTCCACATCATAGGCCCCAAGGGTTTCAATGTTGGCAACCACATAGTGAAAACTGATCCCGTTCATATCTGTTACTATCACTTCTTCTCCTGTCTTAAGATCAGGAAGTGTCCCGAAATGCTCCACATAATTGTGGCCGCAGATAATAAGATCATTATCATATGCCGAGCCCTTATATCTGCAGACAGAAACCTTGGCATTGGATTTGCTCCACTCATCCTGTATTGGCAGCAAAAGACCTAAGGACGGTATCTGCACTGTTCCGATGAAGCTCCTGCCCTCTACATCTACAATGGGCATTGGTCCGTCAAAATCTCCGGGAAGGACCAGATCCGGCATCTGCTGGATGACGCCAAGCAGGAGTGCGTCAGATGAGGCTCCTGCCTGGGCGTTCTCGTCAAAATTATGCTTGACGATGTAAGCAGCTATAACTATTAAAATTACTCCGATTGCAATATAAATATATCCTTGAATTTTCTTCATGCGTTCTTACTGTTTTTCCTGATTCCCTTGACGATCATAAATACGCCGGCAATAACAAGAATCGGAAGCGGCCACCAAAGCTGGCCTGTTTGAGGAAGTCTCCTTGCGCCAAGGACCTGAGGAAGGTCTCTTATTGCTCCGAGAACCTCCGGAAGATCCGGAATTCCGGGCGTGTCCGGTGTATCCGGTGTGTCTGGTGTATCAGGTGTATCAGGTGTATCAGGTGGTGGTGGCGGTGGATTATAGGTATTGGTACATGTGTAGTAGAAATGATGTCCATCCTGATATACGACCATTGAACTTGTGTAACCATTTCCGGGTGATACTTCTTCAATGGTATATGTATGATCACCGTCTTCAGACCATTCAAAGCTCCAGTCGTTTTCATCGGAAAGTGTGACTGTTTCCATAAGCACACCGTTACTGTAGATATTGAAAGCAACTGATGAAGGACGCTTATCCGTATTTCCGCTGTCATTCCATACCTTACGTACATGGCAGTGAACGTCGGTGTTCTCAGCCTTTGACTTCTTGGGCGAAGCAGAAGGATTGTAATTTACCGTAAAAGCTCCGGTCTCAGTCATCTCAAGGATAGGCACCGGATAAACAAAGTTTACAAACGAATAAATATAATCTTCTGTAACAAGCTTATCGCTAAGGACAAAATATACTCCAAGCTGAAGATCGGTATAATATGTCTTACCCTCGGCATCCGATGTTCCCTCAGCTGCAGGAGTAATACCATTTATTGTCACATAATTAAGAAGCTTATCAGAATCCGTGCTCACATCATAATCAACACAATTCTTCCAACTGTCATAATCAAATCCATTATTAAAGAAGTCCTGATCACTAAAGAATCCCTTGAACTCATCAGTGATAGTGTACTGTCCGCTCTCATCAATTGTGGCTACAAGGTAAATGTGAGATTTAACACCTGTCATCAGTTCTTCATCCACCGATAGATGTGTAACAGTCAGGCTTCCCTTCTTTGATGTGTCTATATCCGCTGTTGCTTTTGGAGCCGCAAAGGCCTCTCCGGGAAACATCAGTACCATAAACACTGCCATTAACACAGCCGCTATTCGAATATAAATATTCTTACTTAGCATTTTCATAACTGTCCTCTTGAATCTTTACTGCCTTTCTTTTTGTTAACCCCTTTTGAGGTCATGATCAGGTAAATAATAAAAGCAATAAGAAGTAGTGGCGCTCCTATAAACGGAGCAACTACCAGGTTTCCATATCTGACCGCATCTGCTGGCACGATCAGCTTTGTTTCTTCGTTATAATCAACACGCTTTGCCCTTACTAATAATCTGTGTGTATTAACACCATACGGTGTACAGGTAACCAGCGTGACATATTCTTTGTCAGTTTGTATTGCCAGGTCCTGAGACTCATCCGGAAGAACAATATTGATCTGATCAACCTGATAAGCAAAAGTCTGGTTCAATATATGTAGTAAAAATGTATCTCCGACGATCATCTGATCCAGGTCAGAGAAAAGTTTGGAGGACGGAAGTCCTCTGTGTCCTGAAAGTACTGCATGAGTACTTGTAGTTCCTGTAGGAAACGATGTTCCCTCTAAATGTCCTATACCAACCTGCAGCACAGATTCAGCTGTTCCATGATAGATTGGCAGGTTCACTCCGATATTCTCAATCTCAATATATCCGATGACACCTGTTCCGGTAGCATCAAGAATATTGTTATACTCCGCGAGCTCCTCTTCGCTTAAAGTGAAACTCATGGTCTTTTGAGCCAAAGCCTCATTGTATGCTATGGCATCATTCCAGTATTTTGTGTAGTCTTCTTCTGGAATATTATCCAAAGCCTCCTGATAATTGGTGATTACACGGCTCTGGTTCTTGCTGTTGATGTAATTACTTACTGATGGGTATAGAAAAACGCATATTCCAATGACGAAGATCAAACCAAATATTATATTGGGAAGTTGTTTCTTTAGTTTCTTACTCATTAAATATCTATCGCCTGCTTCTTTGAATCGATTCTGTACCCCCGAAGCAGCATATGGCCACTCCGGGAATACAGTATGTTTCAATTACAGAAACAAGATTCAATTTATATAGAACTTTTTCATACCCGATAATACTAGATCAAAATTACTGTACGCTTGCTTTTCTGCGAACGATGAAGTATGCAACACCTGCAACGATAAGGATTGCACCAACGATGTAGAAAATTGTTGTACCCATTCCACCTGTTGAAGGAAGTGTAGCACCTGTCTGGTTAAGAACCTCTACAGGAAGAAGCTCTGTAAGACTGCTACTAACTGTTACATCTACAAGTTCATCAAGCATTGTGTATCCTGCAGGAGCCTTTACCTCTTCAAGCTTGTAGTTTTTAGCATTAAGTCCAAGCACCTCTGCGTTTCCGTTTGCATCAACTGCGATAGTATCTGCAATAACTTCTTTAGCATTATTAGAATCAGCGACACGATATACGCCATCAGAAACCTTTACAACCTTGATCTCGTCACCTTTTTTACCGTTATTATCAGCATAAAGCTTGAACTCAGCGCCTGTGAGTGATTCATTCTTACCATTCTTAACTGTGTACTTGATGATCTTGATTCCAAGTGTCTTAACTGATACAGGAGTTGTCTCTGCTGAAGCATTGTTATCATAAATAATATGAGCACTGTTTGTCTCAGGTGTGAATACTACTGCATCCTTGTTGATTACAGCTGAATAGGTAAGAACAAGGTCACTTCCTGCTGCTGCAAGAACATCTGTTGCAGGAATATCAATAGTATACTGATTCTTGCCATTTACTTCTGTTGCAGCTGACCATGTGTATGTTTTTCCGTTGTTGCCTCTAGCTGTTCCTTCAAATGTAAGACCCTTTGTAGCTGTATCAACTACAACAATCTTATCCTCAGCAGGAGCTTCAGGAACATGAATTGTAACAGTGTATACAACAGGATCTGCATTGTCATACATTGAATCAACTGTCTTGTTCTCTTTCTTCTCTACTGTTGTCTCTTCGTTCTTCTCATCAATTGTAACATTACCCACTGTCTGAACAGCTGCCTTTGTACCAAGGCTTGAGAGAATCAGGTAGTAACCTGCAGGAAGATCAACATGAGCTGATTTCTCGCCATCTGTTGTCTCAAAAGTTCCGGTAGCAATTGCATCAGTAGTCATATTGCTGAGAGCTGCTACGATATCATCGCCTGACTTTCCTTCAGCTGCTGTGATATACCAGCGATCAGCTGCTGTAGCCTTAGCAGCCACGAAGCATCCTGTACCCTCGAGAGCATCAGCAAGCTCCTTAGTCTCAACATAGTATACTACTTCACCGCTTTGAGCAGCACCTTCGTTGTTAAGGCTGAGAACCTCTGCCTTAAGGAACTGGTAGTATGTGTACTTAATCTTCTTAACAGCTCCATCCTGACCTGCTTCAAGTGTGTTGTTGATGGTAAGTGAAGCTGTAGCTGTTGTGTCCTCTGCTGCGAAAGCTGTGAGGGATGTGCCCATGATCATGGTCGCAGCAAGAATTCCTGTTAATAGTTTCTTAATGCCTTTCATTTTGTTTCCTCTCCTTTGAATCTTGTTTTTTTATTTGTTGTATATCAGAATGATTTTCTTCTTCTGAAGAGCATCATTCCCGCAAAGGCGATTGCCATAAGCAATGCACCGATTGCTACATATTGACCTGTTCCAATTCCACCTGTTGAAGGAATTGTGTTGGATACCACAGCCATGTTAGTGATCGTAACAGTTCCGTAGTTTACTCCGTCACTGCCCGGATGCATTTGATAGCCGGTATCCCTGACCGAATTGCCATTTACCGTTATTTTGCTTCGGTCCTTTGCATTATACTTATTACCACCATATGTGTAAGCAACATCATATGTTGCAAGGTAGTCATCAGACTCTTTTACGCTGTACTCATACGCATTACCCGAGTCATCCTGAAGCGGAAGTCCTGTAACCGTCTGTGACCAGTTATTATCAGCTGACAGCACTACAGATGTTCCCGTGTAGAGCTTCCACTCTTTGCTTCCTACCGTTCTCTGCCAGATGTCAAGTGACAGAGATGTGTGGCTTCCGGGATTATTGTTTCCTTCAATATCAATCCACTCTTTGTTTACAGTAAGACTACCTGTAAGAGTGTTGTTGAAGGCCACATTACTGAGATCATTAACAGAATAATCTATCTTGTACTTTTCCTTTATAATATCTCCGGATTTAATATCATTTCCTAAGCTCAATGTACATTTGGCAAGTGTACTCTCTTCAGAGAAGCTTTCATCCGTTGCATAAGTTATATCTGCTCCAAGATAGAAGAAATTCTCATCATTTCGTTCAGCACCTGAATCGTTATAATCCCTTGGATTAGTTACTGAATCATACTTCTTATGCATCCTTGTTTCTTTTTTACTGACATCAATCTTTACATAAATTGCTTTGTCATCATACAAAACACCGGGTATAGCATTGTTTGCTTCAGTAATCTTATATTTGTACTCACCTTCGTACCTGAAAGGAATTCTTCCGAATTCTACAATTCTGGTATTGGTTCCATCTCCCGTAACAGAAACCTGTGCATTTTCAGGCATTGGCTGTCCTGATGAATAGCCGGCTTCGTGATGAGCTGTATCCCAGGCTTTATATCCGATAGGCTCGATGTTAAACACAAAGGTCTTATCAGAAGTCCAGGCACTTCCGAAGAAGTTTTTAGTCACCTGAACAGGTCCCAGGGGTGCGCTGTAATAATTGCAAACCTGTACCGTCTTTATAGCACCACCAACGTTGACATTTGTCGGCGGATTGTCGCTATGGTTGTCAAGATCTGCCGAAAATACAACTCTGTAGTTGCTTCCACCGGCTCCATAATCTTTTGAATCCGGTCTTTCTTCATCCTCAGTAACATCATATTTTGTTACTCTGGAAAGGAGCTGGCTTTCAATCACATTACTGTAGTTTCCGTATTCGTTGTAACCGAATGTAAATCCATCTGCAACCTCTTCCACAGTATAGTTGCCTTCAGGAAGTCCGGTTACAGTCCACTGCGCTTTCTGATTGTAGGTCACCTCATATACATTTTCGGTGAGCGAACCATCAGCATTATGCTCCCTGGCAATCTTCTGGGTTCTTGCATTTGCGTTATTATCGGATACAAATCCCTTGAATACTACATATTTCCCTGTATCCTGACTTGTAATCCTGAATACAACATTTTTAAGAATGGAGTTATTGAAATTATCATCACCATCTCTTACCAGCTTGCTTCCAAACTCATTAACGACCATCTTATGAATACGGAGCATGGTCTTTCCCTTGTTGTAAAATGCCGTCTCATAATGGTTATGACATTTTGCTTTAGACATATTGTTCCACAAATGGTTTGGAAGATTAGCATCAGTTGCTATTCCATCGATAAGTGCCTTATCTGTGGCATCCTCGTAATCAAACTTGGAATATAATACCCTCTCGTTAGCAGTTCCAATATCTACAACTCTGACAACAAATACGTCATTATCTTTGATGATATTTTTATCTTCAACATCATTTTCCGTTACTACAAAGAAAATACTGTTTTCAAACAGATAATCACTTGTGTACTCCCAGTTAAACGGAATGTCAGATCCAATGTTTTCCAAAGAATCAGTGAGTGTTTCCAGCACGCCTGATGAAGCTCTTTTCTCCCACGAATTCTTATAAGGATGAAGAACCTTTACTGTAAACTTAAACTTTTTGGTTCCCGGATCCTGATTGTTCAGATACTTGTGAAGTGTAAATCCTACGCTTCCACCGGTCTTGTTATTAAATACAGGAATTCCGTTTGAATCCTCATTCTTATATGCTTTTTTACAATTCTCATCAGTATAGTACTTCGGAGCACTTACCCTGAAATATGTTGACGCAGTCGTCTCATTAAGTGACTGTTTTGTTACATCGACCTTGGCATAATAAACTGTTTTATCCGGTGAATATGATTTGTTGTTCTCATCCGTGTACCCTTGAGTTTCAACAATCTTGTATATGAAGCTGCTGTCACTGTCTGTGAACTGATAGTTAAAGGCTTTAACTGTCTTATTATTACCGTATGTTATAGGTGAAAAAGATATATTATGAGGAGTAAGCTTATCATTGGTTACTGTCTCGATCTCTTTCCATCCACCTGCAACTGTGCTGTCTTTCTTGTACAGTGTAAACTTAAATCCCGAAACAGTTGCCTCTTCATTATCAATATTCTTATAAGCCTCAAGCTGTGCTGTTCCACTTATCTGTCTGATCTTATCGTAGGTGTTATGCCACTCTCCGCTGTAAATATTCACATTGGGGAAAGCCAGCCATCCTGAAGAAGTTGAATAATGATCCCAAGTTGAATCAGTTCTTCCGGAGATAAATACACCAACTACAGATCCCCTGGTAGTTACCTTTTTGGCATTTATGAAATTCCAGATTATCGACTGCGCTACTGTGTCTCCGGTTTTATTGAAGAGACTATCCGTATAAACGAGCTTGCCGCCATCGTTACTTACGCCAAACTTGTACAGATCAACATCACCTGTTGCAGTAACATTAAACACGATCCGCTGGTCAGATTTCTTGTAAATCCTGAGTTTTTCAGCTTCGCTGATCTTTGCCATGTCAGAATTATCAAGATTAATGTAATAAGTGCCTGCACCCTGACCTGTCAGATCAATTTCGTACTTAGAAGAATCGCTTCTGTCAGGCTTAAGAGCACCTTTGATAGAATCTCTTCCGGCAAGATCTGCTGACGCATCTCTGGTGTACTTGAGCATGTCATCAACAATCTTATCAAGCTGAGAGGTGCTGTAAGCCGTATCAAACTTAACGTTCTCACTCTTTCCCTCATTTACAAGATTGATATACTTGGAAGGAGTTATAAAGTATGCCGGGAATCCCTTTACATTAAAACTTCCGGATATTCTTGAAGCAATAAAAGTCTGCTCTGCATTGTTTGTAATGTCATTACCGAACTGTCCGGATGCAACAAGATTCTTGGTTGCGATATTAGTCTGAGACTCCTTTAAAACTATCCTGTCTGTTACAATACCGAAATTGATGGCATCTCCCAAAACATTTTCAAATGTATCCGATCCGGATTTTACATTCTGATATACTGTAACAGCATAGATGGAAAAACTGTCTGATGTGAATTCGACCTTTTCCGCATCACCTACTTCAGCTGAAGTCTCAGCAAGTGTCTGTACCTCAATATCACTGGATGAAATATCTTTGGCTTCCTCTGTTGTAGTAATTTCAGTTGTCTCTTTTACCTCTTCCTTGATTGGAAGGTGAACAACCGCAACATCAGATTCACTCTGAGCAGACAATGTTTCTGTAAGCTGCTGCTCTTTGAACTCCATAGTTACAAGTACAGAGCCTTCCTTTGGCTGAATTTCTTTTCCGTCAAAGATAAATGCTATGTCATAAAGAAGTGTATTATTCTCACTGAATGAAACTACACTTTCCTTACCAACTTCACTTGCAATAGTCTCAGCATTCTCATTGAGCGCATCAAGATATGCATCGTAATTGTAGCTTGTTGTATCAGGTGTAACTTCTGCAACCTTGAGCTCAATTCCCTCTGGGAATACACCGTCTCTTGTGGTTACGATCTTAACTGTTATCTTGCTGTCTTCAAAAGTAAACTCTGTCTCTTCGCAGGCCTTAAGATATCTAAATGAAACCTCTGCATCCTCGGCAACTGAGATGACCTCTCCGTCAACTGTTGTAATCTTATAACCTGTGACAGTTACTTCTGAAGGTTCAGCCTTTTCTTCTGAAGTTTCCTCTGTATCTTCCTCTGAAGCCTCTGCTTCAGACTCATCTTCACTCTTGTTCTCTTCAATTACAGGAGTGATCTTGGCAATCCTGTTCTCTTCATAGAACACACCATCGAAGAAATATCCGTCGATCGGCTCCTCATAATCTGCATTAAACTCAATCTCTTTTGTTATATTGAGTTCCTGTGCCTCACGGATCTCTTCTCCGTCTTTATCGATGTACCTGGCTGTAAGCTTTACAGAATCGGCATCAGCCTTGGCTTCTTTCTCTTTTGCTTCATTTGATGTATATGTGAGAACTACTGTCTTGTTCTCTTTGATCTCTACGACCTCTCCACTCTTAAGTGTTACTTCGTAGTACTTGTGCTCATCAGCATCCTGTCTGGCAGTGATAACTGTGATAGCTGCACCATCGATTGATGCTTCCTTGAATGTATAGCCTTCGATCTCTCTTGCTTCACTTGAGAAATCAATGCTGTCTGTAAGGCTGATCTCTTTCTCATCTGCAAGAGCGTCGCCGTTTTCATCTACATAAGAAACTGTGAGGACAACATTTTCAGAAAGCTCTGTAGTTTCTGCATTCTTAAGCTTCTCTTCAGCTACCTTAGCTTCCTGCTCAGCCTTAGCCTTGGCTTCCAGTTCAGCTTTCTCCTCGTCAGTCAGCTCAGCTTCCTTGTTCTCCTCATCTGAGCTTTCGCCGGAAGTGGCTTCATCCTTGGCAGCTTCGTCCCCAGCTGTTTCATCCTTGACTTCGTCTGCCTTAATTTCGTCACCGGAAGTGTTTCCGGCATTTTCCCCTTCAACAGCAGCCGGAACTTCCCCACTTTCCTGCTTCTCCTTGTTCTCCTGAGTAAGCTGGATAAGTTCCTGCTCAAACTCAGCATCAGCTGTCGGAATTACAATACCCACATTATCAAGCGCTTCCTCTGTCATGGCTGTTGCAGGCTTGTTCAGCATGTAGAGCGTTGCTGTACCTGTCAGAAGAGAGAGGCAAAGAGCAAATACCAGCCATTTCTGGTATCTCTCATGCTTTTTAATATAGTTTTGGGCGCGATTCTCATCTATCTTGCGCATTTACGTGACTCCTAACCTTCTAAAACCCTTAACTTTACTTAAACTTTCTAAATTTTCTATAAACTCCCCCGGAATAATCATAAAAAATCGTATAAAATGCAAAATTATCAATCAATTATGACCAAAAAGTCCGGTTTTTTCATTAGGCCAAAAAAAATTAGCAGTAATTTCAGTTTACAGTCCACCAAAACTACTAAATGGAAATACTCTGTAGATGATCTTACCGATCAGCTGTTCCCTGGTGACACATCCAACCACACTGGATCTTGAATCAATGGATGCGCTTCTGTGATCACCCAGAACAAAATATCTGTTCTCGGGCACCTGGTACGGAAACTCAATATCTGTTGGTTCTAAGCTTCTGTCTGAAACATAATCCTCAGGAAGCTCAACTCCGTTGACTGATACAACTCCGTCAGCATCAATGTTGATCCAGTCTCCCGGGGATCCTAAAACTCTTTTTACCAGGACCTTGTTGTTATAGTAGAAAGCCATCAGATCACCGGGTTCAAAAGAGCTTTGATTCTGCGCTATTACTATCTCTCCGGTCTGCAGTGTCGGTGTCATTGAGTCTCCCGTAACCTTAAGTACCGTTACAAAGAAACTTGAAACCAGAACTGCCAGGGCTGCCACAGTAACTACAACAATCAGGGTGTTACGCAGAACTTTGCGATATTCTTTTTTGTTGTTCTCCCTCTTGAGCTCACTCTTTAGCTGCTCAATACTGGGCTTTAGGTTCTGATCTTCACTCATCGGTTTCGCTTGTTTCTTCCTTCTTCCTGCGAGCCCTTGTAGTCTCTTTCTTGTCTTCTTTATCTTCTGTCTTAGCAGACTTCCTCGTTGTTGTCTTCTTTGTCGTTGTCTTTTTCGTTGTCGACTTCTTGGTCGTAGCCTTCTTGGCTTTTTCCTTAGGTTTCTCTTCTACTGTCTCAGCTTCTGCCTCAGGCTCAGCCTTGACCTCTTCCTTAGGTGCAGCCGTCGGAATAAGCTGCCTTCTTGCATTTGCAAGGTCGTTCTGGAAGTCTTCGTATTCTGCTCTTGCCTTATCCTGCAGCGACTTAACGTACAGGTCTGCTGCCTTCTGTGCTGACTCCAGGATACCTCCTATCATCAGTGAAGCCTCTGCAAGGTTTCCGGAGTTTTCTATCTTGGAAAGTGAATCATCAACCTGAAGCTGAAGTTCATTTTTTTCTCGCGTAAGTCTGGCCTTAAGTCCCGCTATATCCTTATCGAACTTCGCCTGCATCTGAGCTTTCTGTTCATTGAACTTAGCTCTCATTTCAGCCTTTTCATCATCGAAGCTCTTGAGCATTGCTGCTCTTTCTTCGGCCATCTGTTGCTGCATTGCAAGCTTTTCTCTTTCGAGTTCTTCTCTATATTCCTGCTCATGTTTCTTAGCTGCTTCAGCTTCCTCAGAGAAATTGATCATCATCTCCAAAAGCTCAGCCCTGCTAAGTCTCTTAAGATTTACTTCTGCCATTTGGCCTTCCCTTGCCCTTTTATTACATCAAAAAAGGTAGCATGACCGGACCGCGGTGCATGATACCTTTAATTTCAAAAATCCCACAAAAAAAAGGCGCACGCAAAATAGTCCAACCGTATGTATGGTACGATTTTCCTTAATTCCAAAAAAATAGACCCGCCGTTTAAAAATAAACAGCCATGGTCATTTTCTATGGTGCCGTTTGATCCAGCACCAGCAACTGGCTGTCTTTCACATATTGATATGTGTTAAGACCCTTTAGCTTTGCGTCACCATCTCACGATGGCTTTGCCCTTATTCTGCTAAGATAAACTTAACTCAAGAAAATTGATCTACCCTACACACAATTACTCTTAATCACGTTCCCCTTATCGCGTGAGTTAACTATATAACATATCTCTTTTTTTGACAACTACTTTTTTCACAATTTCTTCACAATTTCCGCATAAAAAGAGCTGGAAACCGCTCCAGCTCTGTGAATCTTAATTTCAATTTTTTTTAATTTATTTTAGTTTCTTTTAATTAAACGTAATTACGTACTTTCATTTAACGCTTGAGTCCCTTAAGGATCTGCAGCATCTCATCGGAAGTTGTGATAACTCTGCTGTTTGCCTGGAATCCACGCTGTGTGGTGATCATGTCGGTAAACTCTTTTGCCAGGTCAACGTTACTGGACTCAACTACACCTGATGAAAGGTATCCGCCGTTTTCCGTTACATAACCGTACCGTGGAGCACCCGAGTTAAGAGATGCAGAATACAGGTTCTCTCCGGCTTTTTCAAGTCCCATGGCATTGGCAAAGCGGGCAAAGGAGATCTGCATCAGGAGCCTGTCCTGTCCATTGGAGTACTTGGCATAAATAGAACCGTCATCCGTAAAGAACACTCCTGTCATATCACCTTCAGGATATCCCATATTAAGGCCCTTGGTATCGCCTTTATACGCATAAACACTTGAGCGGCTTACTCCATTCGGGCTTGCATAATTAGTGGTGTTGGAGAAATCAACTCTAAGAGGTCCGATCGCAGCAGCATCGCCGGTAAAGTTAAATGTAAACTCCTTCGAACCGGGAACCGTTATATGTGATCCGGTAAAGTCAAATGCTATAGGACCGATTTCCCAATCAACAATCTTCTCGCCGGTTGTTTCATCTACCGGTGATTCAAACTCATATGTAAATGTACTTCCGCCTTCTCCTGCCTGAACAAGCTGTCCGGTAACAGGGTCGTACTGAAGTGTTGTTATCTCGTCATAAAGCGAAATTTTACGTCCGGTAGAATCTGTAATGGAATTCATCACAACAGAATATCCTTCATCCTGCTCTTTTACAGCAAAATCAACCTCATAGGATTTTCCGTCTGCTCCGGTTATTGTTCTTGGAATTGTCGGGAACGGATACAAAATATGGTCGCAGGTAATAGTATTATCTACTACCGACACTATCATTCTGCCCTGCTCTGTTACTCCCTCTAAAGTTCCGTCATTGAGCTTATAAGTAAAAAGAAGATCAGCCCCGTAACCACCTGAAACAGTATTGCCGTCTTCATCCAGCACCTGATCCAGTTTTACCTGATACGTATTGTTCTTATCATCGGCATTATCAGTTACCGTAAACTTAAGGGTATATGTCTTGCCATCATTTCCGTAAACTTCAAGAGAGATATTTCTTCCATCGACAAGATCAGGATCATCCCTGTCAATATTCCCCTTCCAATATGAGGCCGTTGTAGCAGATCCGGGTATAGTCTTTGTCTCATCGCAAATAATAGAAGGCGCCTCTCCGTTTCCTATCATGCCGACACCGACATTATATTTCACATAATATCCGTTGCTTCTCATTACCAGATGTCCGTTCGCATCAATATCCATGGTTCCGTCTCTGGTGTAAAGCTCTTCTCCGCTTGGACTTGCGATTGTAAAGAATGAATCTCCGGTGATCATAAGATCGAGAATATTATCTGTTGTCTGCATTGATCCGGACTTTGTAATATTGGTATAAACAGAGCTCACCTTGGATCCGAGACCAACCTGAGCAGCATTTGTTGATGCAAGAGCCTGTCCGGCACCTGTACCGTTCTTGACTGTCTGATAAAGAACATCAGCAAAGCCTGTTGCCTGAGATTTATATGCAGTTGTATTAACATTGGCAATGTTGTTACCAATGACATCCATTTCGAGCTGATGGGTTTTAAGTCCGGCGACTGCCGACCACATTGATCTCATCATAGTACACGTACCTCCATTATCGGGTGCAACAAAAGCACCTCAATAAAAATATAGCTGCAACTCTCCTGCGTACATCCGTGTACTTTAGTGAAATCCTTTTTCCGAAGATTTTTACATATCAAAAGACAGACAGAGCTGCTCCGTCATATTTTTTATCGTAAAGATAAACCTATAACTTTAGAGCAAAATCAAACTTTTTTTTGTATAAAATCTCATTACTTAGTGTATAATTGGGAAAAAGCAAAGAATTATAGGAGATTTGGCACCTATGGATATCAAAGGTAAGAATAATTCATCGGAACTCAAGAACGAGATAAAAGATATCGTAGACCTCATCCTCTCAGACTATGAGAAGGGACGCGACATCGACCAGATGGATGTTTACAATCAGCCTGATCGCGATGCGGTAAAAGACATTGTGATCAAGCTCATCCGCATCATCTATCCGGGATATTACAGAGACAAGGTGTATAAGAGCTACAATGACAACAACAGGATCGCAGTCGTTATAGAGGATGTGATCTACAACATGCAGAAACAGATTGCCATTGCGTTCCACCACAGTCCTGAATACTTAAGCTCCACAGACGAAACTCTGGACTGCGGAGCAAGATGCATAACTCACGAATTCTTTAAGAAGCTCCCCAAGATCAGGGAGTATGTAGATACTGACCTGCAGGCCTGCTATGACGGAGATCCGGCAGCATACAGCAAGGGTGAGATCATCCTCTCCTATCCGGGGCTTACGGCATCAACCATCAACAGGATTGCCCACGAGCTGTATCTTCTCAAGGTGCCGCTCATTCCCAGGATGATGACAGAGTATGCTCACTCCAAGACCGGAATTGACATCCATCCCGGCGCAACCATCGGCAAGTACCTGATGATCGATCACGGAACAGGCATCGTTATCGGCGAAACCTCGATCATCGGCGACAATGTCAAGATATATCAGGGTGTTACGATCGGTGGTCTCTCAACAAGAGGCGGCCAGCAGCTCAAGGGCGTTAAGCGTCACCCCACTATAGAGAACAACGTCACAATTTATGCCGGAGCTTCAATCCTGGGCGGTGAGACTGTGATCGGCGAAGGCTCGGTTATCGGAGCCAACGCGTTCATCACATCATCTGTTCCTGCCGGAAGCAAGATCAGCATGCAGAACCGCTGATTTAAATAAATTCACAACTTGCAAAGATATTATTGACCGCAGCATGGTACTCACCCTTGCTGCGGCTTTTTCTTATGGCCTTAAGATATTTGTCGCAGTCTTTAAAGTGCACATGCAGAAATGCCCAGTGCTCAAGCATCTTAAAGATCACATTGCGATCCTCGGGAATGTACTCAGCATAGCCCTCATACAGTTTGTCGAGATAATCCTTAAGCTCTTTTGACTTAAGATTCTCTCCGCCCTTTAGCTGCCTTACAAGAGCGGGATTTGTCAAAAGACCTCTTCCTATCATCACGCTGTCAAAAGGCAGGTCCTTTATTTTCTCAAAGGCTTCAAGGCTGTCAACATTTCCGTTGTAGCAGATATCTGCTTTTCCGCCGCTCTTTCGGTAAACCTCCACAGCTCTTTTGTAAGCCTCATGCCTCGGGGCTCCACTGTAGTAGTCCTCCCGGACCCTTGCGTGGATCGTCAGCTCTTTTACCGGAAAATGCGCATAAATATTCATAATGTGCGCAGCCTCATCCTCATCGCTAAATCCCAGCCTGGTCTTTAAAGATATCTCGGGAAAAGAGCCTTCTTTTGCCCCATCAAATATCTCTTTCAGCATTTCTTCCAGATGATCAGGATCCTGCAAAAGACCTGCTCCCTTGCGCCTGTTTACTACTGTAGGCGCCGGACACCCGAGATTTAAGTTCACTTCCTCATATCCCAGCTTTTTGATCTCTCCCGCAGCCCAGAGAAAGTCCTGTGCGTTTCCTGCCATAAGCTGGGGGACCACCTCATTGCCGTAGTCTTCAAAGGCCACGTTCTTATCGGGAAGCACGTCTTTCTTTTCCCTGTTCTTGAAATGGTGGTTGTTTGTTGCAGTTAAAAAAGGCGTGAAGTATTTATCTACTCCATCGCCCATCATCTGTCTATGTATATTGCGGAGGGGATATAAGGTTATCCCCTCCATTGGTGCATAATAAAATCTCATGTTTGTTACTTGTACTTCTCCTCAAATTCTTCCACCGGCATCGGCTTGTCGAAATAATATCCCTGGAACATATTGCAGCCCATCTTCTTTAAATACTCAAGCTGTTCCTTGGTCTCAACGCCCTCGGTTATAACGCTCATTCCCAGTTCATGTGCCATGTCGATGGTGTAGTTCAGAATAACCAGTGCCCTGTTCTGATTTTCGGTCTTCCTGAGGAATCCCATATCAATCTTGAGCACGTCGGCATTAATATCTTTTAACATATTAAGAGAAGAATATCCAGAGCCAAAATCATCAATCTCAACTTTAAAGCCGGCTTTCTGAAGCTCCAGGATCAGCTTGGCGCACTTGTTTACATCTGAAGTTACCGCTGTCTCAGTTATCTCAATATTAAACAGTGCCGGATCGATCTGATATTTGGTTATGAGCTCGGTAAACTCTTTTTTGATATCAAGATAGTACAGGTCCTTGGGAGATACGTTTACAGAAATCGCCGTCTTGCTTCTGTTGGTACCTTTCCACTTGGCAAGCTGAAGTGCTGCCAGCTCCCAGATATATCTGTCCAGCTTGTATATAAGATCCGCTCTTTCAAGAACGTCGATAAATACTCCGGGCTGGATCAGTCCGTTCTCCGGATGGATCCATCTGGCAAGAGCCTCTGCGCCTACAATCTTACCGTTACTGTCTGCTATTGGCTGCAGGTATGGTATTATCTGATTCTGCTCTATGGCAATATCAAGCTGGGACGATAGCTCCTGATTCCAGAGCATCCTGTCACGGATGTTTTTATCAAAGAATGCGACATGCCGTCTATAATCATTTCTTATTGAATCTAATGCAATGAGTGCTCTGTCGAAAAGAACAGAGACATCCTGATCGTCTTCTTCGATCTCACAGAAACCAACATGTACCACCAGATGCTGTTCGATATCTCCTACAGCAACTGTAAAATGAGACAGATCATTCTCAACCAAGCCCTGCATGAACATTGTCTTGGGAAGACATGAACCGAAAGTGTCACCGGCAATACGTCCATAGATACAGCTTTCGTCTGAGTATCTTCTCATCCAGTCTGCAACCTGCTTTAGTGCTATATCACCGAAGTCACGCCCAAACACATCATTAAACATCTTCATGTCACAAATGTGAATTGTAGCAACATAGTAATCTTTCAGAGCATGTATTTTCAGCTGGTCGGATATCTTTTTGAAGGTGTATTCCTTGTTGTAAACTCCTGTCAATGCATCGTGATTGGCGGTATACATTTCCATCTCAATGCGATGTTTTTCTTCAGTAATATCCCTTATTCTGACATAGGAACCCAGCTTCTTTCCGTTGCTATCCTTGAAGGAACCGTGGGAAACAAGGTAATAGCATTCATGTCCGGGAGACCCTTTTGCAATTTCGGATTCGCTTCCTTCGGGAAATGCCTTTACATCTCCAAAAAGAGTAATAAGAGCATTTGAAATTGCTTCCGGCTCATCTTTTGTAATACCGGAAAGGATTTTTGCCGGCTCGTTTGCCCAGATGCTTCTACCTTCAGGACCATACAAAATAACAGCTTCCCTGGTATCAGAGACAATGGATGCCAGCATACTGTCCAGAAGTCGCAATGGTCTGTAGTGTATTGAGAAGTAATAGATCAGCAGACCAAATACTGCGAAGCCTATCATGGATCTGTCAATGGGAGTTTGCGAGAAAATATAGAATGTCTGCCATAGTGTGCTGATTATCATGCTCATAAGAATGACAATATAGCGTTCCTTATATAGCCTTGGTACCTGGATGCTTCTTGCAATAAAGACAAGCATTACCATGGCCATGACTCCATAGCAGATGATCCTGTGAAAAGTCTGACCTGAAAGAGGGTTCATGATGTAATATGGCTTTCCATATACTTCAATTTCCTGAAGGGAAAAAGCATGTCCGAAAGGTATGTTGAGCAGCAGCTGTATTGCATCGATGGCCAGAAGAAGATCGATCACTGCCGGGATGCTTATGTGTTTTTCTGTATTTTCATCTTTTCCCCGACAATACTCGTTAGTAAACCTTGTCAGAGTATACATGATAAGGTCCATGCCTATGTAATAGATATAGCAGCCTGTGTAAGCAGGGATTCTGGTCCTTGAACCAATAATTATCGCATTTCCGAGAAGTGGGGGTACCAGCGCAAGGCAGAAAAGACATACAGAATTGCCTATGGTTTTTCCAGAGCGATAAGATGCAAGAGCGCAGAAAATCAGGGTGACAATCAGTAAGGCAAATATGATGATAAAAGCCAGTCTAATCATGCTGCTTAACCTCAATTTCAACAGAAAGTCACAATATTTAATATTATTCTACACTATATTTTGAATTAGTGTTTCAAAATGAAACATGTTTATATTTTTTTATTAATCATTTTCTAATTTATTTATGTTGCCATAAAAAAATGGCAATGACAAATCGTCTTTGGCAACTATTTTCTGACAATTATTATGAGATAATTAAAATAACAGATTATTGATGTGAGGAGGCAGATCATGCTTGGAAGAGCCAAATGTAAGATCCTAAAAGAAATCCGACAGACAATTGCAGACGAGAATGACATTCCCTATGTTACAAGGGAGTGTACCTATCAGGGAGACTGTTCCGGCACCTGCCCCAAGTGTGAGAGTGAGCTAAGGTATCTTGAGCAGGAACTTGAAAAGAGACAGCACCTTGGCAAGAGAGTTGCAGTGACAGCACTGTGCTCCGGAATGGTTATAGGTACGGCGGCCTGCGGAGGCCCCGGTGTATTTACCCAGGAGCTTGGCGGGGCACCCATGGAATGGGATCCCGGCAGAGATGAAGGACATATTGTACAACCGGAGGAACAGCTGGCCGGTGCTGCTGAGGAGTGGCCGGAAGATGTTGAGGAGGAAAATGAAAGTGATAGCACAAAGACTCCCGGGGATGCCTTTGATGGACTGAAGTCCTTCGCCTCCACCTTCAACACAAGTGCTGTATACAACGGGGCAGAGGCCTGTCCACTGTACACTGCAGAGGACGACGTTGTCCTGAAGGCAGTAACAACATATCACTGGAACGGTGGAAGCGGCGCAGCTCCCGGCTCCATAAGAATATATGATATGACAGACGAAGAGAGCGTACTAA
>JAEEGF012369378.1_pt1 | contig 27309 bp, 24 predicted proteins | sample 9134171 | NCBI WGS metagenome assembly JAEEGF01 (sample SAMN16246542, study PRJNA631951) | gut metagenome | biome: gut microbiome; feature: rumen; material: AP-attached | host: Bos | place: Iran: Karaj | collected 2018-10 | reverse complement strand
AAAGCTGCCGAAGCAGGGAACAACCTCAAAGCCCTCCTCCCGGCCCACCTTGCGGATAACCTCGTAGGACTGCATCTTCCTGATGGTTTCGTCCACGTCAGCCATCATCCCCAGCTTCTTAAAGCTGAAGATGCTGTAATAGCTTCTCATGGCCATGGAGATGCGCTTGGGATATTTCTGCACGTGAATCCCGGGCTTGTCGGAAAACTCTCCGGGGCCGATGATGCCGGCGGTTTCGGGACTGGAGGCATCGGCAATCATTACCGGAATCCCCAGAGAGGGATCCGCAAACTTAACCCCTGAAGCCAGGCCCAGTCCCAGCAGCATATCCACGTCATGATCGGAGGCGATCCTCCTTTTGAGTTCTCCGCTTGCCTGATCCCAGATCTCGCCGTTTTCCCAGGAGCCCGTGTAAAGCCCGTCGGGTATAAGCTCGACGCAGCCGCCCCGGGAGCCCTCGCTGAGCAGTTTCCAGGTATCAGGGTCATCAAAAACATACAGGGAATCATGAAGACTGGCGTTCATCTTCAGGTAGCCGTCATGGTGCAGCTTGTCCAGAAGAGCCCGCATGAAAGTCTGAAATTCGTCGTAGCTGCCCCGCTGCGCCACGGCGAGCCGCATAGGCTTTTTGCAGGAACGGGTCAGCGGTGTCACCGGAGCCGTCTCATCAGCCAATGCCTGGATGCCGGACTCATTGTCAATAATCACATATTCGTCCTGTTGCATCACGGCCTTGACGTCATACGCCAGGACTGCTCCCGGCATGAGGAACAGCGAGGCCGCCAGAATAAGCGCCAAAGACCCGCCCGAAAGCCGCCGGAAGATGCCGCCGCTTCTGAAAAAAAACGCTTCATGCCGCGTAACAAATGTCATTTTATCCATGTCCGTTCCCGCTGCTATGCTGTCAGTGATGTTGCTGTCAGTGAAATGACTGCCGGTAAAACAGCCGCCGGTGAAGGCGCTGCTCCGGAAATTACCGGCGCTACTTGAAATTGATGTTCTCAAAAAGGTATTCCACCAGCATCAGAAACTCAAACGAGGGCTTCCAGTTAACCAGACGGGCGGTTTTCAGGTTCAGGGCAAAGGCCATGTTGGTGTTGTAGTACTGGCTGATCTTTTCCGGCGGGACGCCATCGATAATATGCTCCATGACATCGGCCTCAAACCGCCCGCTTTCCTCAAGCCCCACCTCCACCAGGGATACCAGAACGCCTTTTTCCACCCTTTTGGCGCCGGCGGTGGCGCCGTCTCCCATGATAATAACGTCATTTTCCACAAAGGGCTGAATATAGGAAAAAAACTGCTCCTCCTCCAAACCGTCAAAAACCGGCATATAAAGGGCATCTATCCCCTTGTCCAGAAGCTCGGCCCGGCAGCGCTCAAACTCCCGGATATTCTTTTTGTCGGTTTTGTCCTGAAAGCTGCCGAAGCAGGGAACAACCTCAAAGCCCTCCTCCCGGCCCACCTTGCGGATAACCTCGTAGGACTGCATCTTTCTGATGGTTTCGTCCACGTCCGTCATCATCCCCAGCTTCTTAAAATGAAAGACGCTGTAATAGCTGTTCATGGCCATGGCGGTGCGCCGGGGATATTTCTGCACGTGGATGCCGGGCTTGTCAGAAAACTCTCCGGGGCCGATGATGCCGGCATCCTCGGGGCTGGAGGCATAGGCGATCATCACCGGAATTCCCAGGGAGGGATCCGCAAACTTAACCCCCGCCGCGAGCCCCAGTCCCAGCACCATGTCCACGTCATGATCGGAGGCAATCCTTTTGCTGAGCTCCCCGCTCACCTGATCCCAGATCTCGCCGCTTTCCCAGGATCCGGTGTAAAGCCCGTCGGGGATAAGCTCGACGCAGCCGCCCCGGGATCCCTCGCTGAGCCGTTTCCAGGTATCAGGGTCATCAAAGGCAAATGCGGATTCATGAAGAGCGGTGTTCATTTTGAGGTAGCCGTCATGGTACAGCTTGTCCAGAAGAGCCCGCATCACCGTCTGAAATTCCCCGTATCGGCCCCGCTGCACCACGGCGAGCCGCATGGGCTTCTCGCAGCGCCGGCTCTCAGCTATCACCGGCGCCGCCTGATCAAGGGGAGCCAGATGAACGGCAGAATCGTCAATAATCACATATACGTCCCGCGGCTTTTCCCGGAGGCCATGCGCCATGGAAGCGCCCGGAATCAGGAAAACCGCTGCGAGAAGAAACGCCGAAAGCCGTCCTGCAAACACTTTTTTATCCATATCTCGTTTCCGCCCCGGTCTCCTTGACCGGAAGTCTCCGCATCCGCTACACCACAGCCTTCAGAAGCGCGTCCAGAGACTGCTCGAAGGTAGACATTTCTCCCAGTCCCTGCTTCAGGAAGGCATTAACCTTGTCAATGTGGGCAATGGCAAAATCCGCCTCGGGATCCGCCCCCTTGTGGTACTCTCCCAGCTGAATAAGGAGCTCCATTTCATGATACTTGGCCAGGATCTGCCGGAGCCGCTGCGCCGCATTCTTATGCTCCTTGGTCACAATGCTGTTCATCACGCGGGACACGCTGGCCAAAACGTCAATGGCCGGGTAGTGATTCTGCGCTGCCAGCTTCCGGGAAAGAATAATATGGCCGTCCAGAATGGAACGGGTTTCGTCCGCAATGGGTTCCGTCATGTCATCGCCCTCCACCAGCACGGTGTAAAGGGCGGTGATGGAGCCCTTGTCGGAGTTTCCGGCCCGCTCCATAAGCTTGGGCAGGGTGGAAAACACCGATGGCGGAAAGCCTCTTCTGGTGGGAGGCTCGCCGGCGGCCAGACCGATTTCGCGCTGCGCTCTCCCGAAACGGGTTACGGAGTCCATCATAAGGAGCACGTTGCGGCCCTGATCCCGGAAATACTCGGCAATGGCGGTGGCGGTATAGGCGGCCTTGAGACGCTCCATGGAGGAGCGGTCGGAGGTGGATACCACCAGCACCGTGCGGGCCAGCCCCTCCGGGCCCAGATCCCGTTCAATGAATTCCCGGACCTCGCGGCCGCGTTCTCCGATAAGAGCCAGCACGGAAATGTCCGCGGAGGTGCCCTTGATAATGGAGGATAACAGAGTGGACTTGCCGCCGCCCGCCGCCGCGAAGATGCCGAGACGCTGTCCCTGGCCGCAGGTGATGATGCCGTCCAGCACCCGGAGGCCCAGGCTCACCGGACGGGTGATAAGCTGCCGTTTCATGGGGGAAGGCGGATCGGCATAGACCGGGTAGAATTTCTGGGGATGAATGGGAGGCCCGCTGTCGATGATCTCTCCCACGCCGTTAACCACCCGGCCCAGAAGCTCCGGCCCCACCGGCACCGAAAGCACATGCCCCGTGGGAATAACCTCGGTGTGATAGGAAATGCCCTCGATATTGCCCAGGGGGGTGAGAAGAGCGATGTTTTTGGAAAAGCCCACCACCTCCGCCTTGAGATTCCAGTCGGAACCGGGATTCTGGAGAATGCAGAGCTCGCCTACCTTTACTTCGGGCACGGAGGCGTGGATGATGGTGCCCACCACCTGATCCACCCGTCCCCGGACTTCAATTGTATTGGCTTCCGCTACCGCATTGTGGAGCATCTGCCCGATATAATCCAGGGCCATTTGCTATCCTGCGCTGTTCTGCTGCACCCGGCTCTGGATGGATTTTTTCAGGATCCCCAGCTGAAACTCCAGACCGGCATTAATAATTCCCATGGGGGTCTCCAGAATGCAGTCCCCGTGCTTCATGCTGGCGTCCCCCACCAGATCGATGTAGCCGGTGCGGCCGTCCGGTGACACCAGAAGCATCCCCAGATCCTGACGCACGGCGTTTTCATCATCGGGAGCCACTCTGATGGTAACCCGCTTCATGCCTCTGACGGTATTGATGGCCTTCCGCACCACCCGAACAATCTGCTCGTTGTCGGGAAGCTCCCCGATAATCTTGGTCACGGAATCGATCACCACCTGAGCCATGTCGTTTTCCAGCTCGGCCAGGGAATCCACCTGGGACATGATGAGATCCATGATCTTTTCGGTATACTCCCCCTTGCCCTCGGTCTGGCCCTTTTCAAAGCCCTCCTGATAGCGGCGCTGGTAGTCTTCCTCGGCCTTCTGCCGGATCCCGTCGGCAATCTCCCGGGATTTCACGATGATTTCGTTGGCATCGTGGAGAGTCTGCATCTCGTCGCGGCGGATAATCCGGACGCCCTCGGCCACGGCAACCTTCTCCTCGGTTATACAAAAAATTCTGCTCACAGGCTCCTGCCTTTATGATATTCACGGCCCCGGAGAAAATCCGAAGCTCTTCTCCTGTATTCAGTTATCAGCCTCTAAGATAACACATCGCAGCCGGTTTTCCCGCGGCGGCGTCCCAAAAATCGGCTAAATGCCGGAAGCTGCCCCCGGAGAAGGCGCCATGCGGGACAGAAGGCGCTTCATCAGGGCCTGCACCCGTGCGGTCTTCACCTCCTTTAAAGGGGGCTTTACCCGGAAAAACTCAAACACGCTGTCCCGGGTGGCAAAGGACAGCTTCTTTTCCAGAAGATCCGTTATCTCCGGCTGGGAACCGGCATCCAGCACTCGGATAAGCGCATAATAGCCGCTCATAAGCATGGCGGTCTCCGCCTCCTCCGGCCTTACCACGGAAAGCCGCCCCCGGATCCCCAGATCCTCGGCATAGGGAGCATAGCAGGCAAAATAATAGACATAATTGAACAGGCTGTCTCCCATGAGGCTGCGGTATCTGAAAAGATCATCGGAGGTCATGAGCTCCCGGATATAGAAGCCCATAATCGCGGCCCCGGTCTGAAAGCAGAGATTTTTCAGGGTTTCCGGGGAGAGGAGAACGAAGCTTTGGTGTTCGCCCCTGAGAACCAGAAAATCTTTGGGCTGATAACGAAGCCGGGTGATGAAGAGCTTCTCCTCATGCGGAAGCCCCTCCGGAAAAAACTTCCGATAGGAACCGAAGATATCGCTTTCGCTGTAGCGGACAACGTTAATGGCGGTCAGATCCTGAAAAAACCGGCGATCCCGCACCAGATTCAAAGCCTCTTCCCGATTCATAGCACAAGCGCCACTCCATTACTGAAGAACCCCGGCAAAACCGGGGCCCTGATAAAAAGCCTACGAGCCGGCCGGAGGCTCCTTGCCGTCCTGGCCCTCGCCCTGCTTCGCGGCCTTTTTCTTTTTCAGGAAGGACATGAGAAAAAAGATTCCCGAAGCCAGAAGAGCTCCGCCTCCTGCTCCCGCCGCCGTGAGAAACACCTTCTCGTCATTGGATCTTCCGGAGCGCACCGGAGCGATGATAATGTTCTCCTTGAAGGGCTCCAGCACCACCGACACATTGGAAATGGTCAGTCCCGGCACCGCCTTGGCCGCGGTTTCCCGGATGCCGCTTACCATATCCACCACCGGAGAATCGGCCATATGCCGGATAAACACCGAAGCCGAGGGCGGGGTAGTAAGACCGGTGCCCTGCTCGTTATGCATCAGCACCACGTGAACCCGGGCATCCAGCACGCCGTCAATTCTGCTGAAGGTGCCGGAAAGCTCCTGGGAAATGGCGAAGGCCAGCCGGGACTGCTCCTCCAGCTGGGAAGAAATCATGCCGGAGCCTGAAAACACCGTCCCCAGACTCTGAAACTTCTCCCGGGGGAGGGAATGCTCCTTGATGATCTCCAGAGAACGCACAAAATGCTCTTCCTCCACGGTCACCGCAAAGCCCGTCTTGCCCTGAGACACCTTCTTGGCATCAATGCCGCGGTTCAGCAGCAAAAAAACCATTTCGTTGGCGTCAGCCTCGCTGAGTCCGGTATAAAGACTTTCCCGGCAGCCTGAAAGCAAAAGAGATACTGCCCCTGCGAACAGTATCATCTTTCCTGTTTTCCGAATACGACTGAAAAGCATGAACTACCTGGTTACATCATTAAGCGAAGAAGCCAGCCGGTATCCTGCGGAATCATGATCCCGGAACTCGCCCATAAGCGCATCCACTGCGTCGCCGTCCTTCTGCAGGAACTTTGACAGCACCAGAAAGCCGCGGGCATCGTCGTTGTCAGGATCCTCGCCCAGAAGATCCGTCAGCATCTCATCGGCGGGAGGGAAATCATCCACCACTACGTGAGTAAAGGCCAGGCCTACCTTGGCCGGGGTGTAACCGGGGACGGCCTCCAGAATCTTGGCAAACACCGTTCTGGCCTCGGGAACGCGCCCCTTGGAGCAGCCGGCAAAAGCGATATCCACAAGCTTCTGAAGCTCATCCTTTTCTAAATATGTCTGTTCCAGCATTTTCAACCTGCGCTTAACTGCTAACTTGCCTTCTGGGAAATGGACTTCGCAGTATCAGAAACGTTCTTGGTGATATTGGAAGTAAGTTCCACAATGGCATTGTACTGCCCCAGCTTAAACTGAGTCCTGAGCATGAGAGAAGTCTGCTCTTCCTGAGACAGTCCGGGCTGCTGGATCTTCTCGATCTCGTCCTTGATGTTCTTGGCGCGATCTTCAAGATTCTGAATGCCGGTATCTACGATAGAAGACATACTGCCGGTGGAAGCAGTAGGATCGAAAGCACCTATACTCATTTTAATAATCTCCATCCTGAACTGAGGATACAATCCTGCGCGCTGTTTCCGCTGCTTCCAGAAGCGCCTTGCAGGAATCAAATTCCTCGACTGAAACACCCGAATCCAGCTTCTGTTTGAGTTTCATCTCTATCTGAAACAAATCCTCGTCATACTGCTTGATAAGATAGATATTGCCCTCATCCACAGCTGAATAAATATCGATTTCCATAAAGCTCTCCAACGCAAAACAAGCCTTACTCGTAATTCTAAACGTTTCAGTTGCCGAAAGGTTACAATTTTTTTTAAAAAATTGATCTCGGAAAAGCAAAAAAATCCGGCTTCCTGAAAATGCCCCCGTTTTCTGAAAACTCCCGTCAGCGCAGACTGACAGTAACCGTCTTCCGGTTCTTTTCCAGCACAATGCTGTCGTTTCTGATCTCCTTCACCACCGCGCCGTCGGGGAGCCGGGCCCCCTGCATGATAACCGCGCCGTCCCTGGTTCTGAAGAAGGGCAGCTTTCCGGAAATATTAACTGACTGCACATCCTTTGCGGAAAACTCCGTCCTGGCGCCGGGAAGCTTAACGTCCCTGGTCTGGCTGCCGCCCCGGCCCGCGCCGGCGGGAACCCCGGGCGGGTGCACCGGGCCGGCCGTGATCTTTTCAGCCGGAGCTCCGCTGACCTCGCGGATCTCCTTTTTCGGGGCGGATCCGGTGCTCTCCAGATAAGCCACCTCGTCCTGGGAGAGATCCTGATAGCGGCGGAACCACACCGGTCCGCCCGCGTTTTTGGAAACGGCTTCCGCGATGTACTTGATCTTCAGAAGATCATCCATGGAAAACATGCCGTTATAGACCACATAGCCCCGGCCGTAGTAGTATTCGGCCTCCAGATTAGCCTCTTTGGTAAGAGCGCTGATCTCCTCCTCGATATCGGATCTGTGGCTGAACTTAGGCACCAGAAATTCGTAGAGGTAAGGAAGATCCTTCTTCACCTTCTGCATGACGTCGGCTTCGATATACTGATCCCGGATATAACCGTACAGGGCAATCTCCCGCCCGTTCCCCGGCACCGGATTCACCCTGATGCCGTAGGCGTCAAAGCTGTTCCTGAGATTATCCAGGATTTCGTCAATGAGCCGCACCCGAAGCTCCAGGGGCTTGTCCGGCCCGGGGAGACCTTCCAGAAACCGCTGCCGCTGCTCTTCTGTCCGGAAGGCAGCCTTGATGAGGTAGGAATTGTTCTTCTCCTCCAGAAACAGCGCTCCCTCGGGGTAGGTATCCACATATTCCCTGATGGTCATGGGCTTGTGCTCGGCGGCGGCGCTGACCAGAAATTCCCGGAGGTGGCCGAAATTCTGCAAAAGAAGGAGCATTAAAAGGATTCCGAGACCCAGGGTGACGCCCAGGATCTGCTTCTTCCGGCTTAAGGGCTTTTTCTGGGGCGGGGTTTTATCATCCCCGGCAGCCTCCGGGGCCCCGGCGGCACCGGAAGAAGAACCCTCCGGATTATCAGGGGCGGCAGCTTCCGGAGCGGCGGGGGCATCCGCAGCAGCGGGATCCGGGGCCGCTTCATCTGCGGCACCGGCGGTCTTTTCCGCAGCGCCCCGGGCCTTCTCGGAAAGCGCGGCGATTTCATCCTCGGAAATCATCCGGAAGCGGCTCCCGGCTCCCGCCCAGTTCCTCATCCACACCAGAGACTCAAAGTCCAGACCGATGCGGGCGCCCTCGGGAACCGGGGTGTTCTCGGAGGAAAGCTCCTCCTTCCGGGAACCGTCCTCATGGTAGATATAGACGGAGCCTGAACGGGAACGGGCATAAACCTCGCCGGATTCCCCGGTTCCCAGCACAAATTCAATGCTGTCCGGACGATCCAGGGCAAACACCACCTCGGAATCCGGCGTATTGCCGATAAAGTATTCCCCGGGCTCCAGCCTGAGCGCCGCGCCGTTGTTCGGCCCGGCCGCAAAACGGAATTCCACCGTCCGGCCGGGCCCCGGATTCTGGCCGAGATGCTCTGTCATGTCTTCATTTTCCATCACAGAACCTCTTCAGGCAGCGAGCCGGCAGGCTTTTCGGACTTTCCTGCATCAAGGGAACGGGAGGAGGCGCATCCTGCGGAGCTGTCCTTTCGGGCCGGCACCGTGATCCGATCCTCCTTGTCCAGATAATCAGTCTGTCCCGGCAGCTTGTCAAAGTCATTGGCCTTGTCGGGCAGGCGGCTCAGATCCTGGGCGGTGACAATCCGCGGCGTGATGAGGAGAATGCGCTCTCTCTTCTGCACTCTGTTGCTCTCAGTGCTGAAGAGCCGGCCCAGAAGCGGAATGTCCTTAAGCACGGGCACCCCGGAATCCTTGCCGGTGACGCTCTCAATGTAGTACCCGCCGATAAGCAGGCTCTGCCCCTGACGCACCATGGCCTGAGTGTTGATAACGGTCTCCTTCACCGACGGAATATAGGCGGTAGTGCCCGCATTGGTAATATCCTCGCCGGAATTGTTCTGATTGGTCTTGAGAGAGATGATCATCTGGATCACCGGCTCCTCTCCCGGAGCGCCGTCCACAATATGCGGGGTTACCTGCAGCATAGTGCCCGCCGTGACCGTAAAGAGATCCGAGGACTCGTTGCCGCTCACCGGCACATAGTTGGTGGTGGTGTTTTCCAGAGTGGCTTCGGCGTTCTCCATGGTCAGCACCGAGGGCCGCCCCAGAGTCTTGGCGCGGCCGTCTGTTTCCAGCGCCTTGACCTGCATCATAAAGCTGCTGTGGCTGGTGTTGAATACGGTGGAAAACACCCCGCCTTCGTAGGTGCCCAGGTCATTTTTGTAGGAGCCCTTGCCGGCGTTAATGCCCCAGTTCCCCGAGGTCACGCTGCCCCTCCAGTCAACGCCCAGCTCCTCAAAGGCATCGGTGTCGATATCCACAATGGCGGCATGAAGCTCCACCATGCGCACCGGCACATCCAGCTCTTTGATAACCTGCTCGTAAAAGGGAATGCGGAATTTGTAATCATAAACAAGAATGGCATTAAGGCGGTCATCCGCAATAATGCTGGGAGTGAAGGAGTTTTCCTGCCCCTCCTTGCCCTGAGGCGCGGCTTCGCCGCCCCCGGCCGGGGTCTTAGGAGCCTTGCCTCCCGCGGTGGCGGAAAGCCCGGTGCCCCTGAGACCGGTCATCACCTGGCTGCGGGCGGAAACAGAAATGCCGCTCCCTCCGCTGCCGCTTACCATGCGCTGCAAGAGAGTGGCCACTCCGGGCACCAGAATGCTCTTGGAGGAGGTGGAAATCGAGGTGTCGGAAACCCGGGCATGCTTCAGCCGGAACACCTGCATCACCAGATCATGCTCCTGACCCTGATCAAAGCTCTGAGCCAGAGAAATAATGTTCTGAATATATGATTCCGGCCCCTGCATTACCAGCATGCCGTGGGGATCCAGGGTAACCGGGAGCGAATCGGCGATGGCATGGGAGTTCCTGAGAAAGGTCAGCAGGGCTTCGCAGGAAACCGCCGACGGCTTGTACATGGAACGCACCCATTCGCTGTCATGATAGAAGGTAATGATATCGCCCTGAATATAGTATTTAACGCCGAAGGCCCGGCTCAGGGTTTCCAGAAAAGCCTCGGGACGCACATTGTCAAAGCTGCCGCTGAGCTTTCCCTGAATCACCGGCGAAATTCGGGCATGCAGATTCTGGGTTCTGGCAAAATCGGACAGCACCTGAGCCAGATCCTCATCTTCGGAATAATGACTGTACTGGGAGGAAAAGGCCTGAGCTCCGGATGCCGCAAGGAACATCGCAAAAACAGCCCCGCAAAAAGCGCCTCTTCCGCGCATGAATCTTGACATACTTCTTTTTACTAACGTTTCTCTGACTTAACCGCTGCCTGATCTCTGAAAGCTCCCGCCTTCTTTTTCGATCCGCTTCTCATTTCCGGGAAAAAAGCCGGATCTGATGCACAGCATGAATCAAATTATCCTGAGCCGCGCTCAGGCTGATATTATCATTGCATTATATTTGAAAATGCAAATCTGTTGTCAGGATATGTGTGCAAAAACTGACTTCTCCGCTGTTTACGAATTTTTTTCCGCTTTTTTGTAACCTCTCCGGAGTTCCTGCGTTTTCAGGATAGCAAGCACGAAAGACCTGACACCTGATGTCTGAAATCAGCCGGGTCTTCGGAATGAGATTCAGAAAAAATCAACAAAAGAGGATATTATCATGAACATGCCAATTTCAGGTTACGGCCCCGTTTCCTTTGCTGCTGTCAGCGGCGCCGAAGATACCGAGAAGACCGACGGCCCCGGCAAGACAGATTCCAATACCCAGGTTCCCGCTGCCGGCCAGAATGAGGAACAGGAATCCGCCTCCGTTGCTCCCGGCAAATTCACCGATGCCGCCACCCAGTATGAGGCTCTCAATGATTTCGTGTCCGCCACCGGCAAGCTTCTGGCCATGATTAACGAAATGGCTACCAAGGATCGCCAGATGAACAAGGAAATCATCCGCCAGCAGTACGATAATGTTCGCGACGAGGCCATGGCCGCCGCAGATAAAATGCGCGAAGGGGCCACCACCTCTCTCATTATGGGCATTGTGGGCGGCGCCGTTCAGATTGCCTCCGGCGCTTTCAGCATGTATTCCAGCGTGAAGAATCTCAACGCTCAGGTGGAAGCCCAGAAGATTCAGGGCCCGGCCGCTGAAAAGTTCAATGCCGCTCAGGCGAAGATAGACAATCTGGAAAAAACCGGCGAGCTGGGCAACATGAACAAGGATCTCAAGGATCTCGGCGACAAGGTCTCCGTGGCTGAAAAGGCCCGGGATCAGGCCAAGCTGCAAATGGAAAAGGCCGGTGAAAATCTCAGCAAGGTTAAGGAGCCTACTGCCGAGCAGGTTAAGGATTTCCAGGACAAGGTTAAGGCTTTCGATAAGTGTGATAAAGAATTCACCGATCTGAAAGGTCAGTATGATGCCAAGAATGCCGAAATAACCAAATTCAAGAGCGAGAACGCAGACTACAAGCAGGCCAAGCAGGAGCTCATCGATGCCAGTATTGCCTACAAGGCCGCCAAGGCACAGGGAGGAAACATCACTGCTCTGAACCAGGGCCGTCAGCTGAAGGCCGATGGCGTCAACCAGCTGGCTTCAGCCACTGCCAATATCACCAGGTCTTACAGCGAATACAATGATTCCATTGTGCGCGCCGAAGTGAAGGAAAAGGAAGCCAATGAAGCCTCTCTCCGCGCTGCCATCGAGGGTCTCAAGGAGGTTAATGATTCTCTCAGGGAACTCAGCAGCAAGGCCAGGGAAACCGTTCAGGAAATAAGCCGCAGCGAAACCGACGCTCTCAGAAAGATTCTTACCGTCTGATTTCCGGGACTCGCAAAAATCAGAAGATCGCAGCTCAGGCTGCGGTCTTTTTGCGATCATGCCGGGGAAAACCGCCGGATTTTCGGTTCCGTGTCTGCCGGCGGTTCCATGTCTTTCAGTAGTCAGAGGAGAAATAAATGACCGCCCTAAACTCCATCCGCAATATCTATGATACGGCCAAATGGTCTTACAGCGATGATGAATTCAGCATCACCAATGCTTCTCAGGAGCATTCCGTGCTTCTGGACAACGATCTCGAAATTGTCTTCCGCCCCCTCTCCCGGGATGAATTCCTGGTCTATGCCAATATTTTTGAGCTTTCCGAAAGCGACCCGGAGGACAATGATCTCCGGCTCCGCCACCTTTCCAAGCTGGTACTGAAAATCAATTCCGAATACAGCGTAACCTCCGCCATCAAGGACGGCAAATTCCGCTTTGAGATGTATATCAACACCACGCTGCTGTCCGATGACCAGATCTGCTTTCTCCTGCAGATGTTCATGAACGACTGCGACCTTCTGATTTCCGAAAACAGTAACCAGACCGGCGCCATGGGAAGCATGTTCAACAATATTCCCATCGGTTTTCTGATGAACTGACCCTCTTATCCCCTGCCCCTCTTACCCCCTCCGCCCTCTTTAAACCCCGGAAATCCTTCCGGGGCGTCCGTTCATCCGTTATGCCCTTCTGCCATTCCTTCCCGTCGGCGCCTTCCGGGCATCTTTTGCATTCTCCAGGCGCCGGCGGGAGTCTCTCTTAAGCTCCTGAAAATCAGAGGGATTAATCCCCCATGAAAAGCCCGCTTTTTTTGTAACCTTTCGAAAATGCGATCGTTATCACGGTGTGATGCAGTTCACATAAAGAAATCATCTCAAACAGCCCAGCAACAGAAAAGCGACACCGCATGAAAACTAACATGAACAGCAAAAAGAAAGGCAGCAGCCTGGTAATCCTGAACATCTCCAGAATCATCCCCCTGACCGCCATCGTGATCCTTACCGGAATCTGCTGCGCCTGCCTCAATGCCGGAAACAGCCAGGAAACCCCCGGTCTTAACTGGTACCAAATAGGCTATATGGACGGACACGAGGGACAGAGCTCTGCCATGTTCAAGGAATACGAGTCCGCTCTCCTGAGCGCCCTCTCCCCGGAGGAAAAGCAGAACTATATGAAGGGCTGGAAGAAGGGTCTTGAAAAGTACTGCGCTCCCGGAAGCCGCCACGCCTCGGGAAAAGATCGGGCCCGCTGCGAAGAGCTGCTCTGAAGGACAGGATTAAAGACATCCCGGCAAGCAGGCCTCAGATCCCCGGAGATTTTCGATTTTACCTGCCCGGAGGCTTCAGCCGGCATTCTGTTCGGCTGCTGAAAATTTCTTCTCAAACTCGTCCACCGGAACCGGACGGCTGAAGAGATATCCCTGGAAATGATTGCAGCCCATTTCCGCCAGAATGCTGAGCTCATCCTCAGTTTCCACCCCTTCGGTAATCACGTCCATGCCCAGAGCATCGGCCATGCCGATCACGGACTTCAGGATAATCCGGTTGCGTTCGTTATCCCCGATTTCCGCAAGGAAGCTCATGTCGATTTTCAGGACGTCAGCCTTAATGTCCTTCAGAAGGTTCAGCGTGGAATTGTCCTTGCCAAAATCATCTATCTCCACCAGGAAGCCCCGCTGCCTGAGCTCTGCCACAATGCTGTCGCAGGCATCCGGCTCGCCCAGAAGCGCGGTTTCCGTAATCTCCAGCCGGAGCTTGCTGCTGTCCGCGCCGTATTTGGTGACAAGTCCGGTAATCTCCCGGGGCACGTCAATGCTGTAAAAGTCCTTGGCGGAAACATTGACGGAGATAAAGAGATCGCTCTTTTCCGTTAATTCCCACTGACTGAGCTGCTTCACCGCCTGCTCCCACATATAGCGGTCAAGCCGGTGAATAAGACCGGCAGTCTCCAGGGTTTCAATAAAGTCGCCCGGCATGAGCAGGGAACCGTCCGGCCGGATCCATCTGGCCAGAGCCTCAGCTCCGATGATGCTGCCGTCCTTCCTGACCAGAGGCTGGAGATACATGCGGATCTGCCCGGTTTTGAGAGCTTCGTCAAAGCTTCCCAGCACCGTCTGCTCCATAACGATCTTCTCAAGAATGGCATCATCAAATGAGGCCACAGCACGGGTAAGATCCTCCCGGATCATGCGGAGGGCCGAATTCGCCCGCCCGCACATGACGGACACCGGAACGGCCGTATCCGTTATCTCGTAAACGCCGAAATGAATGCAGAACCGGTAAATCCCGCTGTCATAGGTATCCTTCAGCGCCCGGACTATGGAGGCCAGCCTTTCTTCCTTATAGACGCTCTCCGGGATGAGCACGGCAAACTGATCGGAACCGATCCTGCCGCACAGGCCCCCCGCGGATTCCGCCAGCTCCTTCAGCAGAGATGCCGTTTTGGCCAGCACCTCATTCCCCTTCTGCTCGCCGAACAGGGTGTTTATCAGTCTGAAATTCATGATATTTGAGGTTATCATGACCCATGACTGCGCCGGGATCTTTTTCAGAAGCTCTCGGGCCAGCTCATAAAAGGCATCGGCATTGAGGACACTGGTCAGACTGTCATGCTGAGCCAGATAACGGGCGGCGGCGCTGCCCGTATTTTCCGCTTCTCTGTTATTAAGATGCTTTCTGTTAGCGGCGTTCCCCTTCTCTGTGTTTACCAGCTCCACCACCGCATTGCAGACGCTGCCATTTGAGAGCTTCAGCTTCACGGGCTGCGATTCCACAAAGTAATCGCGGTCTTTGAAATGCTCGGCCTTATGCTGCGGGCATCCGGTGCGGCAGGCCAGGGCGCTGGAACAGTTAAGGCATTTCTGCTTTGAATTCCAGATGCCATAGCAGCTTTCGGTCATATTGACGCTGCCATCCTCCCCGAGTTCAATAATGCGGCACTCAATGGGATCCACCACCCGCGCCAGAGCATGCTTCTGAGACTTGGCCTTCAGATACGCCCTGAGCTCCTGAACCGTATATTCGGAGGAGCGCATCTCCGGATCCGGGACTCTTCCGACGGCGTTCCGGCCGGCTGCGAGAGTATGATTCCTGTTCCGCTTGGAGTCGTACATCTTTTCATCCGCCAGGCAGATAAGATGTCTCAGAGCAGCGGCATCAGTCAGTCTGGCGCGGACATAGCCAACGGAAAAGCTTGCTTTGGCGGGATCCTGGCTGTCATTGCCGTTATCGCTGCCCTTGCCGTCTTTGCTGATGACGGGTTCGTTCTTTTTCAGGAATTCCTCTTTCTCTTTGATCTCCTCAGGGGAAAGATCCGGCGCGATAATCAGGAATTCGTCCCCGCCGTAGCGATAGCAGTGTTCCTTTCCGAAGGCTTTTTTAAGCAATTTCCCGACTTCATGAAGAACCCGATCCCCCGTCTCATGACCGTAGGTGTCGTTTATCAGCTTGAAGTCATTCAGATCCACCATAAATACGGTGACCTCGCGCTCCCGGTAGGAATCGTAGTCGCGTCTCAGAGCCATGCGGTTTCCCACCCCGGTAAGAGCATCAATGTAGGCCATTTCCCTGAGATTTCTGATATATTCCTTCAAATCGCTGATGAGAGTTTTAAAGGAAGCGGTGAGAACGCCGACCTCGTCATTCCCTTCATAACTGAGCTCGGTATCGTAATTGCCTTTGCCGATTTGTTTCGCCGCGCTGGTCAGCGTCTGGAGCGGGCTTGTTATGCGCCCGGTAAAGGCCCTGACAAGCTCGATGAAGATAACCAGAAGCAATGCAAAGGCAACGGTGATTTCCAGTATCCATTTGTTCCAGACCGCATTGATCTCATTAACGGGAACTGAAACATTAAGGCGCATCCCATTAACCAGCTTAAGCCAGACCGCCTGCTTTTCCGTGCCGTCAAAGGAATAGCGAATGAACTTGTCATTGCTGAGCAGTCCGTCCGGCACCCTGGGCTGGGTTTCCATGGCGGTAACGTCTATCTGCGGGTGATAGACGATATTTCCCTCACTGTCATTCAGAAAGGCGTATCCGTTATCATAGAGAGTGATGTGATTTACCACCTCGGCCATGGCGGAGTAGTCGATTTCAATGCCGATGACCCCGACAAAATGTCCGTCATGATAGATGGGAACATTATAGGAAAGCACCCGGGCGTTAAGATTCTCGGTAATGTAGGGCGGCAGCCAGACGCCCTTTCCGGTGGCCTTGGGCACCGTGAACCAGACCAGCTGCGAGGTATCACTGGTGTCATAGCCGGTTATATCCGTAACCTCATGCTCCTGAAATCCGCCGTCTCCGGTATTGACGTACCAGAAGCCCGGGACATTCCGGGAAAACCCGGGATCAATGCGATAGTAATAGGTCAGAACTCCATGGGTGTTATACGCCAGCTTCTTAAAGACATCCCGAACCCGATCCGTATGATCCCGGAGCTTCTCATCATCTGTTCCCGGGAGATCAAACTGCGGGAAGGAACGCGCCGCAAGATCGGACTCCGCATAGGCCCCGATGGCCTTTACCGACTGTTCCGCATTCTGAAAAAAGGAATTCAGGTCTTTCTGCCCGGTTTCGCACAGGAGGAGCAGGGTCTGTTCCGCATCATGGTTGCCGATATCCCGAATGGCCGTCACCCCCAAAAACGCGGCAATGACCATTGCCGTCACCACGACACCGACGGTCATGGCAGTTATTTTGGTTTTTATCGAACTCATAAACAGCCCTTCCTCAGAATACCTTGCTCAGCTTCCTATGTTCCGGCGTCTCTCTTTCGGCGCCTCTCTTCACGGTCAGGCGTCTGTCAATTTTAAACAGATATCCCGGCATTTACCGTTAAGTCCGCAGAGGAATCGTCCTTCCGCTGCCGATTACCGCATGATTCATACATGAAGCCGGTGTAAATTTAAGCATATTACGCCGGGAAAAGTACGTGGCTTTTCTCCCATTTGCGGCAATAAAAATCCAGGAAATGCGCTTTGGCTGCCGGGATCCGGGGCCGGCATTAAAAATACGGCAGAAATCCCCCGGACTTTGTGAGACATTTGCCATATCTCCCCGGGGCTTTTGCGGAAAATCCCGCATCTCCGGGTAAGCCGGAAAACCCGGAAAGCCTTTAAAACAGGAATTTGCGGAGGTGTTTCCCGATTTCTCATGCAAGCCGGTTCCCGGAAGCCCGTTTTTCCCGGTTGTTTATGAAAGGGAATCAGCTAAAATGAAAATATCGGCGGAGGGAACAGGGACGTTCCGGAGCGGTTTTCAGGGATGAAATAAGCGCCGCCGATAAAGAGACCGGAACAGGGACGTTCCGGAGAGCTATGGGGGTTCATGATGAGCCCCCTTCCTTTTTTTGCGCCTGCATTTTTTATCCTGCCCCTGAGTTATGATTCTTTCCCGGGTTTTATATCTGCATCCGGAAAGATAATCTGATAAGGCAGCTCTCAGGAATGTTCAGTCAGGCTGCTGTCCGTCATGAGCCTTCCAGGCGCACTCGGTTACCCGCATATCCGTAAATACTGCCTTGAAACTGGAATTCTCCGGACTGCAGGCATAGATGCCAAAACGGATCCTGCCGCCGCCCTGCCGCATATGGCAGATTCTCATTTGCGTGAAATTCCTGCCATCCCCGGAGCATTCAATGCGGTAATCATCTTCCCGGCGGCTCAGCCGGTACCACATGGTCCTGGCAGCAGCCGGAATTGCCGTGGTCGCCCAGTCCGAGTATCCGTCATTGGTGACAACGGAACCGAGATGCTGAAAGCTTTCATTTTCATATTCCACAGCGGCCTTCAGCCAGTTCTCCGCATCAAGATACATCACGATGCCGCACTGATCAAAGCGATGACAGCTTCCGGCAAATTCCGTCTTCACGATGAAGGAGAAAAACTTCTCTTCGGTCTCTGCCTGAAGAACCGGGGCATTATCATTCCGAAAATGATAGTAAGTCCGCTGCCACAGATCCGTATGCGGCACGGTGGTAATTTCAATTCTCCCGGGCTCGATGCGGTATTCCTTTGGCTCTCTCGTCCATTTCATGTCTTTCGGCCGGATATCTGTTACTTCACCCATTACTGCGCTCCTCAAACAAAAACGCGGATTTAAACTGATTCCTGAATAACCCGCCCCTGACTTTTTCTTTTGAACGTCTGCTCCGGAACAAGAACATGCTGCGCGCATACGAAAAAGCGATCCCTTTTCAGGAATCGCTCTTTATCTTTCGTTCCTGGTGCCGGAAAGCTATCAGGCGTTTGCAGTTACAATGGCCAGCTCGGCGGCGTTTTGAACCTCAAGAATATCCTTTACTCCCTTAACCATGGCATTCTGAGTCTCCATAACTTCCTCAAGATGCTTGGTTTCCTGATCATTCAGGGAGGCCAGCTTAGCCAGAATGGCTTCCATTTCCTTGTTGCTTACCTTGAGGTTGGTGAGCTGGTAGTTATTGATGGCAGAACCGATTCCTGCTGCGCCGGCGCCAAGGTTGGTAACGCCGCTGGTAAGCTGGATGCCGATCTTGGAGAACTTGGACAGCGCGCTGGCTCCGTCGGCAGCGCCCTTAGCCGCGCCGGCAATACCCATGCCCATGCTGCATATGGTAAGAGCAATGGAGAGGCCCATAGCTACCCACGGTCCGGCCTTTTCGCCGAATATCTTGGTGCAGAGCGCGCCGAGACCGATCTTGCCGTCTGTAGCCGCGGATACCAGACTCTCCGTAGCCATGAGACCGCCGATAATGGCGCCGGCAATAGCCAGAGAGGAACCGCCGCTGAATACCGCGCCGGCCACAGCCGCAACAATGCCAACAACCGCGCCGATAATCTTAAAGGCCTTGACTATCTTGTCCCAGATAGACTGATTTTTAATCTTCTCAGCCTGCTCCTGCAGATTCTTAACGAGTTTGGCGTTCTCAGCCTCTCTCTGCTGCGCTCTGTTCTTAATGGAATTTATCGCGCCCTTTTTCTCAACCTCGGCGGTTTCAGATCCCAGCATCATCATGATGGTTTCTTCATCCATGCCCATAATGGAAGGCTGACTGGCGCCGGCTTTGGGGGCCGGAAGCTTCGGAGACTCGTCAAGAGCCTCGCCGACATTTTCCTGAACATAAGATAAAAACTGCGCGGCAAAACTCTTAACCCGCTCTCCGATCTTTCCGGAATCAAAGACGCCTGCAATCGCATCAAGCTCCATGTTCTGGCTGACGCCGACGTTGTTGTTGACATTACCGGTCATTTTATAACTCCTTGAAATTCTCCATTACCTTTAACAGATTAAGTCCCTTTTGCTTGAACTTCTCGTCATTGGTGTTTCCTTCACGACCCATGGTTTCAAGGCTCTTCAACGCGACAACTGCATCTTCCTTCTGGCCAGCCTTGAGAAGGCAAATGGCCGCGAAGTACATCGGTTCCGGATCCTTAAGACCGGACTGCAGACATGCCAGAGAGTAGGTGTTAGCCGCCTTAACGTAATCACCCATGTCCTGCTCGGTTGCAGCCAGCCCCATGGTGTACTTCTGCTCTGACTGATCATAAAGAACCAGCACTTTAAAGACCTTGAGAGCATCTTCATAATTCTTAGTTACGTAATTCTGATAGGCCAGACTGTAAAGAGCTTCCATGCGCTCAGGAGAGATATTCATCAAATCGGCAATGGTATATCCCTTCTCGATGAACTCAGCAAAGTGCTTCACAAACTCTTCCGCTGCTTCATCGTCAGCTGCGGGGGAGGTTACCTTGGTATCATCAGCCATAACTAATTCCTTATTTGACTAGATAACGTTTAAGAAAAAGGAAAGTTACAAAAAAAATGAATTATCCGTAATTTTCCCGCTAACACCGCAGGCTGCGGTTTTTGCTCCTCCGGAATTCCGGAGGGAAGCCGCGGCCTGTGAAAAATGATCCGGTTCACATGCCGCAAAAGCTCCGGCAGGAGAACGCTGTCTGTATTCTATTGTAAACAGATGCGGCAGATTCTGATCAGAATACCGGCAACCTTAATGCTAAAACCGTGTAACTTATCAAATAAGAACCGCAAAAAAAGCTGCCGCCCCGGCTGTTTTACAAAAAAAATGAGAACTATATCTTGATCCTGTCCAGAGGCTGCACGGAAATTTCCGGAGTCAGCTCCTGATAGTCCAGCACCGGAAGCTCGTAGAAATCCCCTTCGATAAGACGGCGGAGATAGCGGCGGATATCAATGGAGGCGATCACCACCACCTTGCCGTGACACTTGTCCATAATGCGCCTGACCTCCTTGAGAATGGCCTTGCTGCTCATGGGATCCAGCGCCAGGAAGGCTCCGGTGGAGGTCTGCCGGATGGATTTTCTGATAATCTCCTCGGTCTTGGGATCCAGAAGAATGGCCGGCAGGAAGTTCTGGGCCGCGCAGTACTTGTAGCTGATCTGCCGCTTAAGGAAGGTGCGGATATACTCGCAGAGCATCACCTGATCCTTTTCCTTGGGAGCCCACTGAATAATGGCTTCCAGAATGTTTTTAAGGTCGCGGATGGAAATCTGCTCCTGCACCAGTCTCTTCAGGCAGTCGGCGAATTTCTGGAGGGGCAGGAGACGGGTGGCCTCATGCACCAGATCCGGCGCCCGTTCCTCCATCTTGTCCAGAAGATACTTGGCCTCCTGAAGTCCGATGAAGTCGCTGCAGTGCCGCACCAGCACCAGGGAAAGATGCAGGGAAATCACCTTGGCATGGGACAGGAAGGCAATGCCCAGGGTTTTCAGCTTTTCGGCCTGTTCCTCCTTCACCCACCAGGATCTCTCGTTAGGCAGGAAGGGAGTGCCCTCGGTAACCGTAATGCCCAGCATGCGGATATTGTCAGGATCATCCCGCACCAGCACGGAGCCCTTCAGGAGGGAACCCGTGGAAATGGGGATTTCGTTAAGGTTAAGGATGTACTCGTTTTCCGGGAGGTTGGGGTTTTCTCTTAAATGCACTCCCGGGAACGGCACGCCGAGATCAAAGTACAGGGCCCGGCGAAGCGTGGCCAGCTCATAGTTAAGCTCCTCGAAATCCAAAAGGTTGGCCAGCTGGGGAGAAATGTCCAGAATCAGGGGCACCACCGGAGAAAACTCCTCCTCGGCATCGGGGTTGTAGTCCACCTTGCGGTTCTTTTCAGTGGTGGCCTTGAGGGTGTTCTTGATGTCCTTCTTGGGATCGGTCTTGGGCCGCTGGTTCTTTCTCATGTAATCCAGGGTATAGCCCACCCCGGCCAGAAGCAGCGCTAATGAAAACAGCTGCGGCTTCGGGAAGCCCGGCACCAGGGCAAACAGAAACACCAGCGCGGCGGCGATCATAATCGCCCGGGGCTGCCCGAACACCTGGTTGCCGATCTGCTCGCCCACGTTGTTGCTTTCCTCGCCGGATCTGGTTACCAGAATACCGGCGGAAATGGCAATAAGCAGGGAAGGGATCTGGGATACCAGACCGTCGCCGATGGTGAGAATGCCGTAAAGCTGGAGAGCGTCTCCGGCGGAAATGCCGTTCTGGGTAACGCCGATAATGGTGCCGGCCACGATGTTTACCGCCGCCACCAGGAGGCCTGCAATGGCATCGCCCTTTACGAACTTCATGGCGCCGTCCATGGCTCCGTACATCTGGCTTTCCTTGGCCACCCGGCCGCGGCGGATCTGCGCCTCCTCCGAGGAAATGGCTCCGGCCCGGAGGTCGGCGTCAATGGACATCTGCTTGCCGGGCATGGCGTCCAGGGAGAAGCGGGCTCCTACCTCGGACACGCGCTCCGCGCCCTTGGCGATAACCAGAAACTGCACAATGGAAATGATAATGAACACCACCGCGCCCACAATGAAGTTGCCGCCTACCGCAAAATCGCCGAAGGTATAGATGATTTCGCCGGCATCGGCCTGCAGCAGTATCAGACGGGTGGTGGAAATGTTCAGGCCCACCCGGAACAGGGTGGTGAACAGAAGCAGCGTCGGAAATGATGAAAACGCCAGCACGTTGGGCACGTACATGGTCATCATCAGAATGATAAAGGAAGCCCCCAGATTAATGGAAATCAGAAGGTCCACCAGAGGAGTGGGCAGCGGAATTATCATGAGCACGATAACCGCAACCACCAGTCCCACAAGAATAAAGTCAGCCCGCTTGGTAATACCGGCGGAAGCCGACTGCGCCAGATCAAAAAGACTCACATTAATCCCTTGCCGTCAGCTGTCAGCTCCAGAATGAGAACCCGGGATTCTTCTCCGCGGCCCTCCTTAAGCAGAGCCCGGGCCCTTAAAAGCATCATGGCCCGCATAATCGATTCATCGGATTTAAAAAATGACATGTCATCGGTGAGAGCAATCACCTCGCTGTAGGACCGCATCCGGTCATGACATCTGGCCAGCATGCCCCGGGCCCAGACATCCCCGGGATTAAAGGTCAGCATCACCTTGAGAGTCCGCATGGAACTCTCAAAGAGATTTACCCGGTAATAGAAATCGGCCAGCGTCTTCAGGGCTTCGATATCCCTGAGACTTAAAACGCTTTCTTTCATGAAACAATCAACTCGGCCGCATCTTCAGCCATTACAAAAACCCGCATCAGGCGGCTCCTCGCTGCCGGCGCGGTCTAATTCAGCATCATGCTGGTATAAACCCGCAAAAGATCCGCATTATTGAGGAGCGGCTTTACATCGGCATTCAAAAAATCCTCTATGTTATTATCATGGATATTGCTGAGCTTTTGCACTATATTTTCAAGCTCCCGCTCAATTTTGTTAGGCTGCAGGAGATCCACGTTCTTGAGAGAAAAGGCGAAAGCGCCGGCAATCTTGTCATGGAAGGAGTTTCCGGCATAAAGATCCTGAACCCTGACATCCTGCTGCAGATTGTGCACCAGCTCCTGAGCTTCGGGAAGATGGACATCAAACTGGGGCGCCAGGGGCGAGTCCAGTCCCAGAGTACTGTTAAAGATTTCGTTACTCATTTGTCATAATCTCCTCATATTGCCGCTTCAGCATAATGATGGCGTTTTCAATATCCGCGGCTCTGGCGTTCAACGGAATGTCGGTCATCATCAGAGCCTGTTCGCCGGAATAGCCCAGCGTGAAATTTATCGAGCTCAGCTGTTCCACGGAGGAATGGGAGAGAAACTTCTGCATCAGGCCGTGATCATACTGCGGCACCGGAAAACGCAGGGACAGAATCAGGGGCGGAACTATCTTCACCGCGCCGTCTTCGCTGATGAGCTCCTCGTTAACCCGATACTCCAGACAGAAATCCAGTGTCCCGTCAACCCGGAAACAGAGCGGATGATCGCGGTCAAACTCCTCAATATCCACTCCGATTCTGGCAGCAAAATCCTTCACTCCCTCCTGAATCACTCTTAATTACCTCCGTTTTCGAGCCAGGCGTCCTCGGCGTCCACAAGACCGTCAATCAGCTGCTCCATGGACTGAATGATACGCAGTCTGGCGTCATCCTTGTCAAACAAATCAGTGCTGAGATTACGGACTGAGTTTAACAGATCCTGAGCCAGAAGTACCTCAACTTCCGGATTCTGCTTTGCAACATCACCATAGAGGTCACGAATGCTCTGAGGATTGATGTAACGCTGCTTGGACAGATTGAGAAGTCCGGTAAGCACCTTTGAGGGACTGACCTCGGTCTTAATGCCGTGCACATCGCCCAGTCTGGAGGTAAATCTGTTCATTACCTGAGTGGCGCTGTTGAGGCTTCTCACCACGCTGAGATTGCGGCCCACAAACTCCAGCACTACCGGCTCCTGGGAGGAAAGCGGGCTGGAAATGTCGGCGCCCAGAGACTTCAGCATGAAATCCACGCCCTCATTGATGCGGTCATCGCCGAACTTGCCGGCAATGAAGTCCAGCATCTTCAGAGGATCGTCGCCGTTGCCGGAAAGCTCGCTGTAGGCCTCGGAGAGATAGACCCCGTCGCCCAGATCCGAGCTCTTTGCCACATCCACGGAATTGAGGGAGGCCAGAATCTCCCGGGAGCTTTCCCGGAACAGTTCTTCTGCGGCATTTTCAAGGAGCTTCTTCTCGGCGGGATCCGTGGCCTCCTGAGCGGCCTTGCTTAAGAAGGCGTAATTGGAGGACGGATGACCGCCCAGCTCCTTAAGGGAATTCAGAAGCTCCCGGGCATTGTTAACGCCTCTCTTCCGGCAGTCCTCGTAAACTCTCTTCTTGGCTTCGAAATCGGCATTGTGGAATTTGACTATCAGTTCATAAAGAGCCTGAGTCTTTTCCACCATCAGAGCTTCCACATGAGCCTTCTGCTTTCTGTCAGCCAGCTTTGTCTTGCGGGAATTGTCCCGGACAAAGGTCATTTCTTCGGCGGCATCCTGCACTGCGGATACGGGATCCTTTTCAATCTGAACAGACATGCCGTCCAGCTGCCCCTCGGTGCGGACCTGAGCGGCATTGGCGCCGGTCATGCCCTGCTCTGCAGTGGAAATTCTCTGGGAATTATCAATAATGTTGCTTCCGTCAATCATGGTATTTACCCCCGTTGTTCGTTTATATGTAATTGATTGCTTTTGCCCTGATAACGTTCAGGGAGGGCTTTCGGTTACAACTGCCGGCTTATCAGCCGCGGCGCTCTCTTAATTGCGGGATCCGGATCACTTTATTCAGGGACATCTCGGATTCAGGGATCGCCTTGTTTTCCGGAGCGCCGGAGCAAGGCCATGGCATCAGGACTTTCCCGCGGTTTCCGGCTGCTCGCCGGCCTTGAAATTATACACCGGCCGCAGCACTTCGATGATGTCCGCGGTCTCCCGGGCAGACCCGATAATGTCCTCCAGAGATTTGTAGGCCATGGGAGCCTCGTCCAGGGTGGCGGCGTTAACCGAGGTGCTGTACACTCCGGCCATGGACTTCCGGTATTCCTCAAGAGAGAGCGTCTTCAGGGCTTTGGTGCGTGACATCAGGCGGCCGGCTCCGTGGGGAGCGGAACAGTTCCATTCCGGATTGCCTTTCCCCCGGGCCAGAATGCTGCCGTCCCTCATGTTCACCGGAATCAGCAGGAGTTCGCCCTCCCGGGCGGAGACGGCCCCCTTCCGAAGAATCATCTCCGCCGTGTCAACGTAGTTGTGCACCGTATGAAAAGCGTCATATCCCTTAAGTCCGGCATAATCCAGAATAAGCTCTGCCATGATTTCGCGGCTTCTTCTGGCAAAGCGCTGGCAGATCTCCACGTCATGAAGATAGTTCTGAAAGTCTTCTCCGGAGAGACTGGCGAGATCGTCAGGAACCTCGGATGCCGGAAAGCTTTCGGAAAGCTTTTTAAGAGCCTGGCTGATTTCCCGCTGCCGGCCCTGAGCTTTCAGTTCGGCCACGATCCTTTGCCGCTCTGCCCCGAGTCCGCCGTCCCGCTGCTGGCTGATGGCTCTTTTCTGGTAGATATCGGCCACCTGCTTCCCCAGATTCCGGCTGCCGCTGTGGATAATAAGATAATGAATGCCGTCCCGGGAGACATCCGCCTCGATAAAATGGTTGCCGCCCCCCAGAGTGCCCAGACTCCGCCGGAGCCGGTCCAGGTTTTTAAGGTCGGAAAAGCAGCGGAGCTCGCTTAAGTCGAAGGACTCCTGTTCCCGCTCCCAGACGCTGAGTCCGGAGGGAATCCGGCGGGCTGCGGCGTCCAGCTTCGGAAAATCAATCTCTCCGGGCCCCATGTTCACGGTATACATGCCGCAGCCGATATCCACCCCCACAATGTTGGGCACAATTCTGTCGGTTACCGTCATGGTGGTGCCGATGGTGCACCCCTTCCCGGCATGCACGTCCGGCATGATTCTGATTTTGCTGCCCCGGGTAAACTCGTAATCGCACATGCGCCGGATCTGCTCCGTGGCTTCGTCCTCGATAATCGCGGCATAGCAGATTGCAGTATTGCATTTTCCCCTTATTTCCATCATGGGCATTTCTCCTGAACTTCCGGCATTCTGTCATAGCTTCATCTTATTCAAAAACAGCCCCGGACTCCCGCTTTCCGGGATATTTGCTTTGCAATCTGCCGGAGCCGTCCCAGTTTTTGGAAGGCATAACAGGAGATAAAAAGGCGGCGGACGGAATACAGAGGATGGCAGGCAATGATGACGGGTGAAGAGGATTAATAAGGAGAATGGAGGGGAGAGAGGGAGAGAGGGAGAGAATGAGGGAAAAGAGAAGCTGCGGAACTGAAAAATGCCGCCCCGGATTACGGAACGGCATCTTTAAATTTACCGGCCTGGCTGGTTATCTGTTAACCGCGGGCAATGGAAGTGGTCGTATCGCCGGACTTGCTGATGGCGGACATGGCGCCCTGGCTGTAGGAGCTGACCTTGGACATGAAATCCTGCACAAAAATCATCTGCTGCTGGGTATCGCTGCCGATGGTGCCCTGAATGTCCTGCAGAGACTGGATAATGTCCTTGGCAGTGCCCACGGTCATGGCGGGGCCGGCCTTCTTGAGGTTGTCCAGCACCTCCTGCACATCAGCGGTGCTGACGTCTCTCCAGCCAATGCTCTTCACGCCCAGAAGATCCCGGGTGCTGATATTGTGGTAGTTAGGATAGTGCTTGGTGTTGTAGTTAGCGCCCGAATCCGCAATGGCCTTTCTGACATTACCGATGTCGGGAATATTGGCAACGCGAATATTGCCGCCATGAGCATCGTCAATGGACTTCTGAAGGCATTCAATGGCGTGCGTGTAGCTTTGCGGAATGTCCACCTTGATGCCGTATTTATTGCACATATCGATAACCTTGTTAAAATCCTCAATCTTGGACTTGTCGATATTGTCGGTGTCCTTAAGATTTCCGCAGGCAGTGCGAAGAGCCACAATAACATTGGAAATTTCCTTGGATTCCTGCTGCTTCTGCTTAATGGCATCAATCCTGTCCTTGGCATACTCGCGGTTTTCAATGGCGAGGTCGTTCTGAAGCTTGGCAAACATCAGCTCCACACTGGTGATAGCAATTTCATCGCCACGATTGGAAGTCTTAGCAACTTCCTGAGGATAGGCGGGTTCAAGGGAAGGACAATTTCCGGTATTCATATTAACTTCTGACATTTTCGTAATCTCCTTTGTCTGGGATTTAAATTGCGTTCTGTGTGGTTAACGAAACTATGTCTTAGAGGTTACAAAAAAAAATGACTTTTTTCTTGGGCTTAAATCTCAATATGAACCAAAAGCTGCGATCGCGGCGAAAAACGTTTTCATAAGACGCCGGGTTAAAGAAACTTCCGGCAGAAGCGGAGCCGGAAATTCCGCCGCCGGAACCGGCGTGATCTGTCCGGCAGCTTTTTCTGGCTGTACCTGTTGATCCTGCCCTCCTCGCAGCTTTCCGGATCGGGCATGAAATTTCGGATGCGAAATTCCGTCTCCCGCTGCAAAATCTCACGATCCCGGGCCGGCAGCCCTTCTGACCAGAAGGTAAAGAGATAGAG
>JAEEGF010692152.1_pt1 | contig 27313 bp, 25 predicted proteins | sample 9134171 | NCBI WGS metagenome assembly JAEEGF01 (sample SAMN16246542, study PRJNA631951) | gut metagenome | biome: gut microbiome; feature: rumen; material: AP-attached | host: Bos | place: Iran: Karaj | collected 2018-10 | reverse complement strand
GCAGGGCCTCGCCCTTCTCAAAGAACTCGGTCATGGCACCGCTGGAGAAGGTCATCGAGCAGGTGCTGGCAAATTTACACTTGCCGCTCTCGAGCAACTCGAGCACGCTGTCTTGGATAACCTCGGTGTACATCTCAAATGCGGGAATGTCGCTGCTCTTGTCCAGGGCATCGAGCACAGCATTGGCGATGTTGCCCACACCGCTCTGCAGGGGCAGGAACTCCTTGGGAATGCGGCCGGCCTTAAGCTCTGCCACCAGGAATGCGCACACGTTGCGGCCGATGGCGGCGGTCACGTCGTCAACGGGAGTAAAGGCACCTTCCTTGCTGATGGGCAGCGAAGTCTTGACAACGCCCAGCACCTTCTTGGGGTCAACATGGGCGGTGGGAGTACCTACGCGATCGTGAGGCGTATAGATGGGAATCTCGCGACGGTAAGGCGGGTCAAGAGGCATATAAACGTCGTGCATGCCACGAATGCTCTCGGGAATCTGGTCGTTAACTTCGACAATCACCTTGTCGGCTGTCTGGAGCCAGGTGGCGGTGTTGCCCATCGAGGTGCCAAGCACGATGTCACCTTCGTCGGTAATGCTCTGGGCCTCGACGATGGCGATGTCCATCTTGCCGTAGAAACCATAGCGGAACTCCTGAGCCAGCTCGCTCAAGTGGCGGTCGTTATAGTGGATGGCATTAGCATTGATGGCCTTGCGCATGTCGGGATGCGACTGGTAAGGGGTGCGGAAGTTCAGTGCGTCGGCGCGGGTCAGCTCACCATCGATGTGGTCGCTGGTTGATGCACCGCTAAACAGGTTGATCTTGAACTCGCGTCCTGCCTCATGCTCACGCTTGGCGCGCTCGGCAATGGCAACAGGCACTGCTTGAGGACAACCGGGCGAAGTAAAGCCCGAAACACCCACTGTGAAGCCATTTTGTACAAATTCGGCGGCTTCCTCGGCCGTAAGAATCGGATAAATCATGTTTATGTGTTACTTATAAATAGTTGTTAGTTTTTAGTTGTTAGTCCTTAGTTTTTAGTCCTTAGTCCTTAGTCGGCATCCGCCTAGAGTATAATGCCTAAAGCCTAAAACCTAACGCCTAGAGCCTAGAGCCTGGCCTTGATGGCTGCGGTGGCCTCTTCGTGACCCGGCTTCTCGAGCAGGGCGAACATGTTCTTCTTGTAGGCCTCGACACCAGGCTGGTCAAACGGGTTGACACCCAGCATGTAACCGCTCACGCCACAGGCCTTCTCGAAGAAGTAAATCAACTGGCCCAGGTAGCGCTCGTTGACGGCGGGCATCGTGATAAGCAGGTTGGGTACGCCGCCATCGACGTGTGCCAGACGGGTTCCCAGCTCGGCCATCTTGTTGACGTAGTCAACGTTCTTGCCGGCAATGTAGTTGAGTCCGTCCAGGTCGGCCTCGTCGGTGGGGATGATGACCTCGTGCTGCTGGTCGCCCACGCTGAGCACCGTCTCAAAGATGGTGCGCTCGCCGTCCTGAATCATCTGACCCATGCTGTGCAGGTCGGTGGTAAAATCGACACTGGCTGGGAAGATGCCCTTGTGGCCCTTGCCTTCGCTCTCGCCGTAGAGTTGCTTCCACCACTCGGCCAGGAAGTGCAGGCGCGGGGTGAAGTTGGCCAGAATTTCAATCTTCTTGCCGTTGTTGTAGAGGGCGTTGCGGGCAATGGCATAGTTGAGCACCTGCTCGTCACCGTCCTTCTCCATCTCGACGGCACCGGCTACCAGGGCGCGGATGTCAAATCCGGCCACAGCGATGGGCAGCAGGCCCACAGGGGTGAGCACCGAGAAGCGGCCGCCCACGTTATCGGGGATAACGTAGGTGGTATAGCCCTCCTGGGTGGCCAGGTTGCGCAGGGCACCGCGGCGGGCGTCGGTCACGGCAACGATGTTGCGCTGGGCAAACTCCTTGCCTTCCTGCTTCTCGAGCATCTCCTTGAACAAGCGGAAGGCGATGGCGGGCTCGGTCGTGGTGCCCGACTTGGAGATGACGATGATGCCGAACTTGTGTCCGTGCACCAGGTCCATCAGGTCATAGAGGTAGTCCTCGCCGATGTTGTTGCCGGCAAACAGGACCTTGGGGCCGTTGCCGCACTTGTAGGCGGCAAAGTGGTCGCTCAGGGCCTCGATAATGGCCTTGGCTCCCAGGTAACTGCCACCGATACCGATGGTGATGACATACTCGCACTCCTGGCGCAGGACGGCTGCGGTCTTCTCCAGGTCCTGCAACTGTTGCTCGTCGATGCTGCTGGGCAGGTGGAGCCAGCCCAGGAAGTCGTTGCCCAGGCCACTGCCGCTTTCCAGTGTCTGCTTGGCAGCGAGAGCGGCATCGTTCAGTGACTGTGCGTTCATGCCCTCAAGGGCGTATTTGCTGATAACTTGAATTGAATTGTTCATAATGCTTGGTTATCTGTTATGTTGTTTTGTTATTCTCTAATCCCTAAACTCTAAACCCTATACCATTTGAGTTGCGCGCAACTCAAATTTCCTTGGTAAAGGCGCGGCGGCGCTTGTGCTGCTCGTACTCAAAGTATTCCCATTGCTTCAAGACCTTGGAGTTGAGCTCCAGTTCATGGTTGCTCTCGGCATGGGTGTAGCCATGGTTGTTGAACACGGGAATGAGGTCGTCGAAGATGAGTGAGTTCACGCCTTTGTTCTGATACTCGGGCTTGACGGCGATGAGCATGAGGTCCACCACATTGTTGTGCTTAAAGGCATCGAGCAGATATTTCCAGCCCATAGGGAACAATCGTCCGCGCCCCTTGATCAGGGCCTTGGACATCGATGGGATGGTGATGCCAACTCCAATGAGTTCACGAGTGGACTTGTTGATGACCATCGAGAGGTCATCGAGCGGCAGGTAGGGCAGGTACATCTTGATGTAGTGCCTGATCTGCTTATCGGAGAGTGGTGAGTATCCGAACAGTTCGTCGTAGGCCTCATTGATCAGTTTGAAGATGGCGTCACCATAATCCTCGACGAGCTTTTTGCGATTGGTATATTTGATGGTTGTCAGGCCCAGACGCTCGCCCATGAGGGTTGCGACGCGGTGCATCTTCTCGGGAACCTCTTTGGGGATGGTGATCAGGAACTCCAGCCAGTCCACATCCTTGACAAATCCCAGCCGCTCCATGTGCTTGGGATAATAGGGGTGGCTATAGACTGCTCCTGTGGTTCCAATACGGTCAAAACCCTCGACGAGCATGCCTTCGGGATCCATGTCGGTGAAACCCAACGGGCCGGTCAAGTGCTCCATGCCCTTGCTCTTGCCCCAGCGGGTCACGGCATCAATGAGGGCGTCAACCACTTCAGCATCATCGATGAAGTCGAAATAACTGAAACGGGCTTCCTTTTTCCCTTGCCTGTCGTTGACCACGTGGTTGATGATGCCGGCGATGCGGCCCACGATCTTGCCGTCGCGATAGGCCAGGAAATAGACAGCCTCGCAGAAGTCAAATGCCGGGTTCTTGTCGGGCCGCAGGGTATTCACCTCGTCGGTGACCAGGGGCGGGACAAAGTACTTGCTGTCGCGATACAGCGTGTCGATGGGAAAGTGCACAAACTTGAGCAGGTTGCGCTTGGTGGGTTGGATTTCTCTTATTTCTACAGCCATTTTCTCAATGTTTAGTTGTTCTACCTAAAGCCTAAAACCTAAAACCTAAAGCCTAATTATCCCGCATACACGACGTTGTTCAACCACCACAGCAGGGCAAGCAGCCCTACCAGGATGATGTTCAATTTGAAAAAGAACCAAAAGTAATAACGTCGCTCAGGAGTCATGGTTGTGGTTGTTAATTGGCATTCTTGGCCTTGTCATGCACCAGGTCATAGGTGATGTTGCCGCCACCCGTCTTGATGAGCACGTTGTTGTCGCCAGTGAAGCTGATGCCCGTGGCGGCGCCGTTCTTGCCGCCATAGATGGTGAAGTACTTGCGGCTGCTCTTGTTGAATCCCACTACCGAACCCTTGGTGTCGAGGAAGACGAGATAGCGGTCATTCTCGAGCTTGTCCTTGATTTCCTTCATGTTGATGATGGGCTTGTCATACTGGGTGGGCTTCATCTTCACTTCCTCACCCTCTTTGAGCTTGTCCATGTTTTCGGCATTGTCGTGTTCCCACTTCTTGTCGGCATTTTCCTCGCCAGCAAGGGCTTTTTCCTCTTCCTCTTTGGCCTTAGCCTCTTCCTCGGCGTCAATTTCCTCCTGGGTAGCTACCTTGATGGCACCGATGCTGGCGGCCTCCTGGCGCAGGAAGGTGCGCTCGCTGCTGTTGGTGTTCTCGAGCGGTCCGCGGCTATAGACGTACTGGCGGCCGTCGGTGCGGGAGCGTATCTGGCCGTCATAGGTCAAGGTCGTCAACTTCTTGGCATCCAGATCATACAGGGCCAGCGTCACGCGGCCGTTGTTGCCCTCGCCGGCACCCTTCAGGTGGTTGAGGAAGGCGAAGTACAGACAGGGTTTGCCATCGACGGTCACCGCGCGGGGCACGTTCATGCCGTCGGCGATGAGTGATGAGTTGTCCATGATGATGCTGCGGCCGTCATAGTACTTGGTCTGGCCCAGTTCGGTCTTCCATTGGGCACCGTCGCGCGTGAGTTGATAAACCTTGACAAAGGGGCGGTCGGTGTCGTCCTTGTAGGTCACACCCACGATGCGCTCGGGCGTGTCGGGGTCGGTGCTGGCAAAGCGCACGGCACAGCCCGTATAGGCCTTGTCATCGGTGAAGGCGTTGCGGCTCAATTCGGCGTTGAGCACAGCCAGGGGATCCTGGCTGCCCTCGGCGATGAGGGCGGCGCTGTCGGCACGGGCCTCCAGACGGTCATTCTCCTGGCTGTTGCAGTGCTTGAGCAGCGACAGCAGGGCGATGGCCAGCACGGCCAGCACGATGCCGATGATAAGGTTGCGGTCATAGTGCGAACGGCCGCCTCCACCCTCGTTGTCGTCATCATCGTCCTCGGGCTCTACTTCGGGCTGTTTCCAGGCATTGGCCTGGCGCTGGGCCTGCCGTTGGGCGGCTTGGCGTTGCTCGTTGTAGGTCGCGGGGCGGGGACTGCCCTGGCCACTGGTGGCCTGGCGTGAAGCCACATTCATGGCATTGTCCACAGCCTTGCCGCAATGGGGGCAAAATACTGATGTTGAAGGCATGGGCTCATGGCAGTAACTGCACGTGACCTCATTACTCATGCGGTAGCCGCAATGGTTACAAAAAACTGAACCCTCGGGCACCTCGTGTCCGCAATGTTGGCATCTGATCATTTTTGATTCGTATATTGTTTGGTTAAACTTCGTTTAATTTCAAACTACAAAGGTACAACTTTAGACAAAACAAAGGTTTATTTTGCCCAAAAAAATGCAAAAGCAGGAATATAGCAGTCAGGCACTGAATTGTTTTTCAATGCGAATTACGCCAATTTGACGAATTTGATAAGCCCAAAAATGTGCACCGAATGCCATCGGTGAAATTGCCAGAATAAAAAAGTTGTACCAGTCGTCTGAAATAACGGGCGTGCGTTTAGCGGACGAGGGCTGCGGCGGTTTTGGCGGCCAGGCGGGCATTGTTGAGTACCAGCTGGATGTTGCTGGCTAGGCTGTCGCCGCCGGTGAGGTCCTTGACCTTGGCGAGCAGGAAGGGGGTCGTCTCCTTGCCGCGGATGCCCAGGCGGTTGGCCTCGTCGATAGCCTCGTCGATGGCCTTATTGATGACGTCGGCTGGCATGGAATATTCCTCGGGGATGGGGTTGGTGACGAGCATGCCGCCCTGCAGACCCATGTCGAGTTTGGCGCGGAATGCGTCGGCGAGTTCCTCGGGGGTGTCGATGCGGTAATCCACCTTAAAGCCGCTGTGGCGGGTGTAGAAGGCAGGCAGTTCCTCGGTGCCGTAGCCGATGACGGGCACACCCTTGGTCTCCAGGTACTCCAGCGTGAGCCCCAGGTCGAGAATCGACTTGGCCCCGGCACAGATGACCATCATGGGGGTCATGGCCAGTTCCTCGAGGTCGGCACTGATGTCCATCGTGGTCTCGGCACCGCGGTGCACGCCGCCGATGCCACCGGTGGCAAATACCTTGATGCCGGCCATGGCGGCGATGATCATCGTCGTGGTCACGGTAGTGGCTCCGTCCTCGCCGCGGGCTATAAGCACGGGCAGGTCGCGGCGCGAGGCCTTGGTCACGGCCTGGCCTTTGCGGCCCAGGTACTCGATTTCGTCGGGCGTGCAGCCAGCCTTGAGTTTGCCGCCGATGATGGCGATGGTGGCGGGCACGGCACCGTTGTCGCGGATGGTCTGCTCGACTTTCAAGGCCGTTTCCACGTTCTGCGGATAAGGCATACCATGAGAGATGATGGTGGATTCGAGGGCTACCACGGGACGGCCCTCGTCGAGTGCCTGCTGCACTTCGGGTGAAATGGAAAGATATGAGTTCATTATTTTAGTTTTTAGTTGTTAGTCCTTAGTTTTTAGTTACTACTGATTACGCTAATTATACTGATGTGCTTCTTTTTAGCATGATATAATCAGATAAATACGTGTAATCCGTAGTTGATGTGTTTATCTTAAGTAGTTTTTGATGTCGGGGTTGACGGTTTGTGGCGAGAGCAGGGTGGCATGAGCCGCCTTGAGGCCTGTCATGGCGCACTCGGGAAACGGGATGCTTGCCGTCTGGGCATGGGCCACGCCGGCGATAAAGGCATCGCCAGCCCCAGTGGTGTTGATAACGCGAGAGGGGATGGCCTTGAACTGCTCGTGGCATGTGCCGTCGCTGCAATACACGCCCTCGCTGCCCAGGGTGATATAAACCTCTTGTACGCCCATGGTTGTGAGGGCTTTGGCGGCATCCTGGGCGGTGTTGCAACCTGTAACGGCTTGGGCTTCCTGGAGGTTGAGTTTGAGTGTCTGGAGTCGATGGCTTTGACTTTGCTGCAATGCCTTGATGATACGGGGCGCCTTGGCGGTGCTCACGGTATCGACCATGAGCGGGGCGGTGCAGTGGTCGATGAGGTATTGCAGGGCCTCGGTGGAGATGTTGGTGTCGGCCAGGACAAGGGCCGAGTGGTTGATGGCATCGATGCGCGCCTCAAGGAATTCGGGTGTGATGCGGGCGACGATATCGGTGTCGGCCACGGCGGCAATCATGTCGCCCGTCTGGTCGTTCACGCACAGGTAGAGGCCGTTGCGCATGCCCTCGCAGCGCTCGCTCAGCGACAGGTCCAGCCCGATGGCCTGACACTCGCGCCAGCACATCTCACCGAAGGTCTCGCCGCCAAAGGTGCTCACAAACTTCACCTCATGCCCCATCAGCCGCAGGTTGTGGGCGATGTTGCGCGCCACGCCGCCGCACCCCAGGGTCACCTGCCCCGGCACGGAATCGGCTGGAACAAACGGCGCCGTCAACGCCGCCGAGATGTCCATGTTCACCCCTCCGATAACAGTAATGTATTCGTTCATCTTGTGACAAATTTCATTTCTACGTGCAAAGTTACATCAACTCACCTGCACGGGCAAGAATATGAGATCATTTCCCCAACAAGAAGAGCAACGGCTGGTCGAGACGTTCGGCCCAGGCGGTCTCGTTGTGTCCTTGTCCTTGAAAAACGAGGCTCTTGTAGTGCTGCTCGTCCCATCCGTTGGAACGAAAGACCGCGTCGAGCAATTCCTGATACTTGCCATAGTCCTTGTCAAAATCCTCGGTGCCATGGTCCATGTAAACCAGGCTGCCGTTGGTTTCGGGCATGTGCTGAGTCACATAATTCCGGAATCCGGTCGCCCACAACTCACTGTCCATGCTGCGCGACAGGTGAGCCATTGACAGGTGGGACGAGAGGCAACCTACTCCGCCGAACACCTGCGGATATTCGCACAGAGCATAGAGCGAGATCAGTCCGCCCATGCTTGAACCCATCATGAACGTGTGTTCTCGGCCCGTGAGGGGCTTGTACCGCTCGTCGATAAAGGGTTTCAGTTCCTTGACGATAAATTGCAGGTAGGCGTCGGCGGTCAGCCTCTTCATGTCCACATCCTTGCGGTCGGCTTCGGCAACATATTGCGACGTTTTGGCGGGGAGATATTCTGCGAGCCGTTCATCGGTATTGTAGATGCCCACAACGATGCAGGATCTGATTTTTCCTGCTTGCATCAGGCTGTCCATGATCTCATCGACCCGCCATTCCTGGCCGTTCCATGTCGTGGTGGCGTCAAAGAGCATATTGCCGTCGTGCATGTACAGCACATCGCACGAGTCTCCCGTCTGGTAAACCGCTGGCAACCAGACGACCACGTCGCGGGACTGGATGTGCTGGGAAGTGAACTGCGGGAACCATTCCAGCGACCCGACGGTTACTGTGGGAATTGCATTCTTGGCCGGGCGCATACACCAAAACAACATGCCTGCCACAAGGAGCCATACAACTCCGATAATCCAAAAGATTTTTCTTCTTGTTCTCTTTGCCATAGTTCTATCATTATTCCCCGCAAAGATAAAAATTGCTGGCTGTTTCCCAGGACAGTTTTCTTCGTTTTTTTGATGTTTTGTGTCTTTTTTGCCTTGGGATTAGGAGTTATTTGCGAACTTTTGTACCTTTGCAGGTTAGAAAGAAATGAACCATAAAACTAAAACGATATGATGACCGATAAAGACCAAGTATTGGAAGCCGAGGTAAAGCCTTTGTACATCGTTACTGGCTCGACCGACAGCATGGGCAGTGTGATTACCCGCAAGTTGGCCGAGCAAGGCAAGGCTGTGCTGCTGGCAAGCCGCGATATCAAGAAGGCCGAGAACTATGCCGCCCAGTTGCGCTCGGTGACCCGCAACAAGGATATCACCTGTCTGCAACTCGACCTCAACTCGTTTGAACTGGTCAATGACTTTGTAAAGCGTCTGCGGGCCCTGAACCGCCCCGTTGCCGCACTCATCAATAATGCCGGCATTCTGCCTCGTCGCAGCGAGATATCTGAGGACGGCTTTGAGCACTCGGTACAGGTCAATTACCTGAGCACCGTGCTCCTCTCGATGCAGGTTTATCCCCTCATTCAGGAGGAAGGCCACATCATTTTGTCCACCTCGGTGTCGCGCCGTTTTGTGACCTTGCCTTATGAGTTTCCGGCTGTGTCCCACTTCACTCCTTGGGGAGCCTACGCACAGAGCAAGCTGGCGCTCACGCTGTTCTCGATTTACATGTCGAGTGTGATGAAGACGCGCCGCGTGTCGGTCAACTGCGTCAACCCCGGTCTGCTCAAGAGCGGTGCCCTGGCCATGTCGCGCTGGATGGACCGCGTGCCCGATTACCTGAGCCGCAATATCCCCAGCCCCGAGGCCGGCGTGGTGCCCACCATGCGCGCGTTGGAGAGCAAGGAGACAGGTTACCTGTTCTCGGGTGCCGACAGGCAGGTCAAGACGTCGACGATGCTCAAGAACCGTGAGATGTTCATCCGCGTGTGCAACGACACAATGCGTATCTTGAAGGAGCATTTGGATAAGTAATTGAAAACGAGTGGATTTTACCTTAAATCCACTTTTTTATAGCACATTTTCAGGGCATGAGAATTTTGGGCGAGAACGACCGCCTGCCCCAGGGCAGCACAGTCGCCACGATAGGCATGTTTGACGGTGTCCATCTGGGACATGTCACGCTTGTCGATTTTCTTAAACAGCAAGCGGCTCTGCAAGGCAAACATTCGCTGGTTATCACCTTCCTGCACCATCCGCGTCAGGTCCTACACCCCGATGAGGCTTTCGGGCTTATCATGCCGCATGAGGACCGACTGGCCCAGATTGAGGCGTTGAATCCCGACATGCTGCTGCCGCTGGAGTTCACTCCCGAGTTGTCGCGGCTGGATTCATCGCAGTTTATCGAGCTGTTGCGCGACCGCTATGGCGTGAGCGTGCTGGTGACAGGCTACAATCACCGTTTTGGACATAACAAGGGAGAGACCTTTGAGGACTATTGCCGTCACGGCGAGCAGTTGGGCGTCAAGGTTGTAAAGGCACCCGAGTATTTGGGCAAATATGCTCCGGTGAGCTCTACCATCATCCGAGGGCTCATCGCTGCCGGCAGGGTGGTGGATGCGATGCACTGCATGGGACGTCCGTTTACCCTCAAGGGCAAGGTGGTGCATGGTTTCCACAACGGCAGGGGACTGGGTTTCCCCACCGCCAACGTGGGAGAGATAGACCCTGGCCTGTTGTTGCCGCACAATGGCGCTTATGCTGTGCTGGCTCATGTGGGTGGCCGCTGCCTGCAAGGCATGACGAACATTGGCCGCCGCCCCACACTCAATAATGGCACTCAGCTCAGCATCGAGGTCAATCTGTTTGATTTTGACGACGACATCTACGGCGAGGACATTGCATTGGAGTTCATCAGTTTCCTGCGGTTGGAGTTCAAGATGTGCGGCCTTGAGGAGCTCAAACATCAACTGACCCTTGACCGCGACAATGCCAAACGCCTTCTTAACGACTATTTAACTACTAATCAATAAAGATATGGAAGTAATCAACTTGTGTGAAAACAATTCGCTGGTGGGACAGTTCATGAGCGAAATCCGCGACAAGAGTTTGCAGCAGGAACGTTTGCGTTTCCGCACCAACATCCAACGTCTGGGCCAAATCATGGCCTATGAAATTTCCAAGAGACTGCAGTATAAAACCGTTGGGGTGACCACGCCACTGGGAGTGAAACAGTGCAATGTGTTGGACGACCGTGTGGTGCTTGCCACGTTGTTGCGTGCGGGTCTGCCGTTCCACGAGGGCTTCTTGAATTACTTTGACGGCGCCGAAAACGCCTTTGTGTCGGCCTACAGGAAGTATTTCCCCAAGACCGACGACTTTGTCGTTCACATCGAGTATATCGCCAGTCCCCGCCTCGATGACAAGACGCTGGTCATCGTTGACCCGATGCTCGCCACCGGCTCATCGATGGAACTGGCCTATCAGGCGCTCGTGACCAAGGGTCATCCTGCCCACATTCACGTGGCAAGCGTGGTGGCAACGCCCAAGGCCATTGAAGTCGTTCGCCAGCACCTGCCCAACGAGAAGACCACCTTGTGGACCTGTGACATCGATGACGAGCTCAACGAGCACAGCTACATCGTGCCGGGCCTGGGCGACTGCGGCGACCTCCTCTACGGCGAGAAAGAGTAATCTGAATGTTGTCTAGAAAATCTAGATAATCTAGAGCATCTAGACTATAGTTAACAAAGAAGAAATATGGTACGCAAATATGATTACCTCATCATCGGCTCGGGTGTGGCCGGTATGAGTTTTGCCCTTAAGGTGGCAAAAACGGGAACCCTTGCACTGGTGTGCAAGTCCAAGATGGAAGAGGCCAACACTGACCTGGCACAGGGCGGCGTGGCCACAGTGACCAACCTGGAGGTGGATAACTTTGACAAACACATCCACGACACGATGGTGGCTGGCGACTGGCTCAGCGACCCCGAAGCCGTGAAAAAGGTGGTTACCGAGGCTCCCTCCCAAATCCAGGAACTGCTGGGGTGGGGCGTGGACTTTGACAAGAACGAGAAGGGCGAGTTTGACCTGCACCGCGAGGGCGGCCACAGCGAGTTCCGCATTCTGCATCATGCCGACAACACGGGCCATGAAATCCAGGTGTCGCTCATCGAGGCCGTTAAGTCCAACCCCAAGATCGACATCTACGAAGACCACTTCGCTGTCGAAATCCTCACACAGCACCACCTGGGCAAAATCGTGACGCGCCGCACGTCGGGCATCGAGTGCTATGGTGCCTACGTCCTTAACCAGGAGACAGGTGAGGTCGATACCTTCCTGTCACGCGTGACGTTGATGGCAACGGGTGGCGTGGGCTGTGTCTATCACACCACGACCAACCCGCTGGTGGCAACTGGTGACGGCATCGCCATGGTCTATCGCGCCAAGGGTACGGTTCAGGACATGGAATTTGTTCAGTTCCATCCCACCGCCTTGTATCATCCCGGCGACCGTCCCGCCTTCCTCATCACCGAGGCCATGCGCGGCTACGGCGGCGTGTTGCGCAACCTGGGCGGCGAGGAATTCATGCAGAAGTATGACCCGCGTCTGTCGTTGGCACCGCGCGACGTGGTGGCCCGCGCCATCGACAACGAGATGAAGCAGCGAGGCGAGGACCATGTCTTCCTCGATGTGACGCACAAGGATCCCGAGGAGACTAAGCATCACTTCCCCAATATCTACAAGCACTGTCTGGATTTGGGCATTGACATCACCAAGGATTATATCCCCGTGGTACCTGCTGCCCACTACATGTGTGGCGGCATCAAGGTGGACCTGAATGCCTGCTCGAGCATCAAGCGCCTGTATGCTGTGGGCGAGTGCTCCTGCACAGGCCTGCATGGCGGAAACCGCTTGGCCAGCAACTCGCTCATCGAGGCCGTTGTGTATGCCGACGCTGCCGCCAAGCATGCCATTGAGCACCTCAACGAGTACTCCTACCGTGAGGACATCCCCGCATGGGATGATGCCGGCACCACGCACCCCGAGGAGATGGTGCTCATCAGCCAGAGCGAGAAAGAAGTGGGCGAAATCATGGCCACCTACGTCGGTATCGTGCGCAGCAACCTGCGTCTCGACCGCGCCTGGAACCGCCTGGATATCCTCTATGAGGAGACCGAGAGGCTGTTCAAGACCAGTAACGTGTCGCGCCGCATCTGCGAGTTGCGCAACATCATCAACGTGGCTTACCTCATTACCCGTCAGGCCAAGGACCGCAAGGAGTCACGCGGCCTGCACTACACCATCGACTATCCCCCTCAACCCAAAAACGAGGAAGACCTGAAACTGTAAAGGCCTACTAATAAAACACCCGCTCGTGCTCGATGGCATGGGCGGGTGTTGTTATTGTATTGCGAGCCTATGGCTCGTATATCCAGTCGGGTCACGGGATTTCCTCGTATTCGGCATCGGTGACTTGTTCCTCGATGATGGTGCGGGTGCCGCCCGTCGAGGTGGTTTCCTCGATGACGGTGCCGCTCACTTCCTCAAAGTCGGCATACTCGCCCTCGTTGCTGGTGTATTTTTTGCGTTCACCGGTCTCGGTGTACTCTTCCTCCTCATAGCGTTCGCGGTCGGGGCGCTCGTGCTGCTGGCGGCCACGGAAGGACTCATTGACGCGGCGGCGCAGGTTCTGCATGTAAAGCCAACCGCGCAGCAGGGGCAGACCCACAAGCAGGAACAGGATCAATAATATGAAGAGCAGGAAACTCATGTTTCGGGTTGTTACTCGTTATTTTTCTCTTTTAATGATAGTATTTTTATAGCTCGAAAGCAACACATACAGGGCGATGGCGGCGGCAAGGCCGGGCAGACCCAGCAGCACGACAAATACCACCGTAGCCACTACCTGCAAATATTGTGCCCAATTCTCTTGCAACGACGACAGGTTGTGCATCTTCAACGAGAACATGCGCAGGTTGCACACCATCAGCAGCGACAAGGTAACGATAATCACCAGCACAGCCCACAAGGGGACGGGATGGGTAGCATACAATGCCGTATAGCCGATCCAGAAGATGGCGTTGGCGGGGATGGGCAGTCCTGTGAAAGTGGTAGTCTGGTTGGTGTCAACGTTGAAGCGTGCCAGTCGCAGGGCGCCAAACACCGGAATCATGAGGGCAACCAGCGCCCAGTGGCCTGCCCCCTGGGCTAACATCATGTTGTACAGGATAAGCGCCGGGGCGAGCCCGAAACTCACCAGGTCGGCCAGCGAGTCCAGTTCGGCACCGATGGCGCTGACGGCGTGCAACAGGCGTGCCACAAGGCCATCCAGGAAATCGGCCACTGCCGACAGGGCAATCATGATAAAGGCACACTGATAGCCTTTGAGCCCGCCACAGACGGGGTCAAAGCAACTGAAGGCCATGATGCAGGCTATGCAGCCGCACAACAGGTTCAGCGAGGTGATGGCGTTGGGGATATTGTTGCGTATTGCGTTCATTGGTTATCCTCTTTTTTGTTGTTCAGACGAGCCACGAGGGTTTCTCCACCCCAGGTGCGGTCGCCCAGCTTGACCATGATTTGGGTATCGAGCGGCAGGAAGATGTCCACCCTGGAGCCAAACTTGATGAAGCCGATGAAGTCGTTGATGTCTACCGTCTCGCCCTGCTCCACATAGGTCACGATGCGCCGTGCCACGGCACCGGCAATCTGGCGGACAAGGATTTCTTCGCCCGTTTCGGTGCGGATGACGATGGTCGAGCGCTCATTGTCGCTGCTCGACTTGGGCAGGTTGGCAGCAAGGAAACGTCCCGAGTGGTGCTTGTAATAGGTGACGGTACCCTTGACAGGCACCCAGTTGGCATGCACGTTGAAAACGGTCATGAACACCGACAACTGGATGCAGTTGCGGTGCAGGTATTCGTCCTCATAGACCTCCTCGAGTGCAACGACGGTGCCGTCAACGCTCGACACCACGGCAGTGCCGTCGCTGTTGTCGCCGTTGAAGTGTCGGCGCGGCAACCTGAAGAAGTTGAGCACCAGCAGGAATAGGATGGCCATCAAGCCAATCAGCACCCAAGCCACAGGTTTGTAGTCAAAGAAGCTGTAGGCCAGCGCTCCGCTTGCCACTATAATCAAGAACAACATCAGCAGGATGTTCTCGCCCTCGTGATGGATTTTTACTTTCATCTGAGCTGTCACAAATGTATTAACCTACAAAGATAGTATAAAGTTTTGGGTTTTCGGTTTTTTGATTCCCGGTTTTTTGCGATTTGCACGGATTATTGCCGTTTTTTGTGGTTTGCCAGCGGTTTTCGTCACAGATTAGAAACGGCAACCTTGCAGGAAATGAGGGTGCCCTGAAATCGGGTGTACTTTTGCAATGTCAGCGGGAATTATCCCCATGAGCAGTCAACCAACATTATTCATTTTTTAATTTGTAAAGCATTATGAAGACCAAAGTTTTTAACGTGATTATTCTTGACAAGAGCGGTTCGATGAGTAGTATCGCCCGTCAAGCAGTCGATGGCGTGAACGAGACCATCGGTTCCATCAAGAGTGCCCAGGAAAAGAACCCCGACCAGGAACACATCGTGACGTTGGTAGCCTTTTGCGGCTGCGAAATGAAGACCATCTATGACAACGAGCCCGTTGCTCAGGTCAAACCCCTTACCGATAAGGACTACCGTCCCTGCTGCATGACGCCGTTGTATGACGCGGTGGGAACGACCATCACCCGCGTGCATGCCCTCAAGAGCCGCGAGGAGAATTCCCTGGCCATCGTGACCATCATTACCGATGGCTATGAGAATGCATCGCACGAGTTTAGCCACGCTGCCATCCGTTCGCTCATCGAGAGTTACAAGGAGCAGGGCTGGCAGTTTACCTACATCGGTGCCGACCATGACGTGGAGAAGGTAGCCTTCTCGCTGGCCATCGACCACCACATGGCGTTTGACAAGACCGAAGCCGGTACTCAGGCCATGTTTGCCAAGGAGTGCAAGTCGCGCCGTAAATGGCTGAGCAAGATGTCCTTCCTGATGTCTAACGACTTTCCCAGCGAGGCCGAGCGCAAGCAGCGTATTAAAGAGACCAACGAGGAAGACTATTTCATTGATTAATATATAGTTATCCAATTATAAGAATTGAGCTATGATAGAGACAATCAAAGAATTGTTGCTGGAATGGTGGGGCCGAAACACGACCACCCGCATGCCGCTGCCCACGATTTATACCTATGAAGTGGAAGTGGATGGCAAAATCGTCCAGATCGAGAGTACGTGTGCAAGCAGGACCTATGCGCACTTCATGGCAAGAAGGAAATATCCCCATGCCCAGCGCATCAGCGTGCTGAGGCGCATCAAAAACTACTCTCTGGTTTAACGGGTGCCATGCCGGGAATCAACCCCTGGCATGGTCCTCTTTTCGTGTCATGCCCCTTGTTGGCATGATTCTTGCGGAATCTATTTTATTATTTTTTAATCCTAGGCATTATGGCAGCAATCAACCTTCAGCACCTCGATTACGGTATTATTTACATTGAGAGTGACTCTGTGTCATCGGCTCCCTTGCAACAAGCAAGGGAACTCCTGCAAAAACTGGTTTATCCCATGGAAATTCGGTGGGTAAACAATCCTGATTCCAAGAAAATGATTGTTGCTGCCCGTCGTTTCAACGTGGGCAATATCGGCCGGTATGCCACCGTTAGACTCGAGATTGAGGATGGGCATTCATCCTTTGGCCTAAATCTGGGTGCCAATGTCGAGAAGTTTGCCCATGTGTTGCTGGATGTGGGCAGTAGCGAGGAGGGTGATGCCGTGGTTCATGTGCGGGACGAGTCCCCGCAATACATGGAATTTCGCGAGAGTTATATGCCTAAAGCCTGCCCTCAAGACAACACCCGCGTCCACTTGTCTAAGCGCGGTATATGGAAAAAGCTGAGGAATAAGGTTCAGGACTTTGTCGAGGATAGCGTGGTTTTTGCCTCTGAAGACGCCACTCGCATCACAACGCCCGAGCCGAAGATTGACAAGCTGCAGATCGAGGAAGACATTGAGCTCGAGAGGCTTGAGCAAGAGCGCAGGCAGGCGATTGAACGCATCAGGCGCGACATTGTCAACTATATCGCCCGTTATCATGACGACCCCAAGGAACTGATGGCCGAACTGTTGCGTGGCAAGGTCGTGGTGGGCCGCCCAGGCCGCATCCTGGTCAATGGTGACATGAAGATTATCTTGCCTGACTATGACGAGATGGAAATCGAGATGCCCGCCATGTGCCGCACGCTGTACATCCTGTTCATGAAACGTCGCTTGCAGGGCGGTGGCATCGTCCTCAAGAACATGGATGAGCACCGCGACGAGATTCTCAATATCTACAGCATGGTCAAGCCCGGAGCCAATAGGAAACGGGTAGCCCATACCGTCGATAATCTGTGCAATCCGTTGAGTGAATCGCTCAACCAGACGATTTCCAAGCTCAACCGTCGCATCAAGGACGTCATCACCGACAAAGAACTTGTCAAAATGTACATCATCACGGGCAAGAAAGGTGAGCCCTATAGCATCGGCTTGTCCCCTGAATACATGGAACTGCCCCGCGCCGTCACCTCATGACCCCCTAAACTCTAAACCCTAGACCCTAAACTTAAGAGTCCTGAAGCCGTTATCGGCTTCAGGACTTTTAATTAAACGAACCTGTATTGTACAAAGGCCTCGATGGCCTCGTAGGTGGCCAGGCCCAGTTGCTGGTAGCGCTCGGCCAGGTCGCGGTTGCGCTCGATGGAGCGCTGCCACGGCAGTTTGCCGTCGGCGTTGGAGCGGAAGGGCGCATCATGAATCTGGGAATGGAACTTGAGGATAGCGTCGCGCTTGCCGCTGAATTCCTCGGGGCTCATCGGCACGGCCATCTCCACATGGTCAACATCCCATTGACCCCACTGCCCACGATACATCCAGGCACGGCAGTCGCGCATGAAATCTTCATTTTTGAGGTTGTCCAAGGCGTGCATCACTGCAGTAGTGGCGCGCACGTGGGTGCCATTGGGATCCACCAGGTCGTTGTCAAAGAATATCTGATGCGGCTTGATTTGGACAATCAGGTCCTGAATTACGGCCACGTCGGCATCGGTGACTTTTCCTTGGCCGTGCTTGTCGTTGACATAGAACGGCATGCGCAGGTCATACAGGTTCTTCCTGGGAACGCCCATCTGCCGGCAGGCTATCATGGCCTCGCTCAGTATGATAGAGCCCTTGAAGTAACGCAAATCGTCCGTGTCATCGGCTGTGGGAGCACCGTAGAGGAGTTTGTGCAAGGTCTCCTCGATGAACTTGAAGTTCACGCCCTCGAAGCGTTTGGTCAACCGTTCGGCCAGCAAGAGGCTGCGCAACAGGTCTTCATCGCTCACTGCCACGTCGCCGTCGGTCTGGATAGCGATGCTCACCTCGTGGCCCTGCTGGATAAGGCGCTGCACGGTGCCACCCATCGAGACCACGACGTCGTCGGGGTGGGGGCTGAAGATGAGCACCCGCTTGGGATAGGGCTTCTCGCGCTCGGGACGGTAGGTGTCGTCGGCGTTGGGCTTGCCACCGGGCCATCCGGTGATGGTGTGCTGCAGGTCGTTGAATATCTTGATGTTGACGTTATAGGCCGAGCCATAGAGCGCCACCAGTTCGTTCAGGCCATAGTCATTGTAGTCCTCGTTGGTGAGTTTAAGGATGGGCTTGCCCGTTTGTCCGCACAGCCACACGATGGCGCGGCGAATCAGGTGGTCGTTCCACTCACAGGATGTCACCTTCCACGGGTAACTGATGCGCGTCAGGCGCGAGGCAGCGTCCAGGTCGGCATAGATTTTCACGTCGTCGTGCACTTGCAGGAACGAGGCGGGCACCAGGTCGGTCATTTTTCCCTCGATGGTGTTGTATAGTGCTTCGGCCGAATCTTCCTCCCATGCCACACAGATGATTTTATCGGCGCTCAGGATGTTGCCGATACCCAAGGTGATGGCGGTTTTGGGGGCGTCATCGTTCTGGAACGCGTCAGCAACGCGGGTGCGCGATTCATGGCTGAGCAGCATTAGGCGGCACGAACTGGTGCGTGCCGAGCCGGGCTCGTTAAAGGCGATGGAGCTGTCACTGTTCAGGTCGCACAGCACCACATCCAGCCCACCTGCATCGATGATGTCCCGCTCATAGGCCTTGCACAGGTTGTGCACGTTCTCGATGGCGGTAAGATGGTGGAAGGTGTGGATGTTGGCGGGTTCAATATCGACCTTGGCATACAAGTGGTCGTGGATGCGGCTGTCAATACTGGGCACCCCGTTGCCGTCTGTCACCAGTTCGCTCAGGTTAAAGGCGATGACATGGGCAAAGCTGACCTTGTCGGCAAAATAGAGTTTGACCAATTCGTCATAGACTTTGAGGGAATAGCGTCCAGCACCCAAGCCGATGACACACTGCCCCTTGGCCTCGACACACTCGTTGATGATGCCGGCCACGTCAAGGGCCGCTTCATGGGCACCCTGATCAGCACTCTCGACAACCGTTGTGGGAACCTTCTCATATCGTGTGAGCGATGCGAGTTCTATCTCATTTTCAGGTCGATAATATCGGTTGGATACCTGAAAAAATTTGATGTTGGTCTTCAAATCAGTCTTCATCTTTTTTACCTTAGAAACAAAATACAAAGGTACGGATATTTCCAGTATAATGCAAAAACACCACCCGAAATGTTCTAATTTCTTGGAAAAAGTGTAGCAATTCTTTGTACACGAAAGACTGATTATCCCTTTTATTCTGTCTGATGAAAGGAATCAAGCCACAAACAAAGGATTAAAGAGAGAATTATTGTATCTTTGCAGTCTTAATACAAGAAACAACGAACATGGCAATGGAATTGAAATATGATGCCCAGGGCGACGGCAGCAAGCGGTTGCTGCTGGAAACCTACGGCTGCCAGATGAATGTGGCCGACAGCGAGGTGGTCGCCACGGTGATGAAGATGGCGGGTTATGAGACCTGCGAGGCCATCGACGAGGCCGACGCGATATTCATCAACACGTGCTCGGTGCGCGATAATGCCGAGCAGAAGATTTTCTCGCGCCTCAACCAGTTGAACGCCTACCGCCACAAGCGGCAGCGTCGCCTGATCATCGGCATCATCGGCTGCATGGCCGAGCGCATGAAGGAGGTGCTCATCAATGAGTATGACGTGGATGTGGTAGCAGGCCCCGACGCCTATCTGGAACTGCCTGCACTCATCGGCCTAGCCGAGCGCGGCGAGAAGGCCATCAACACCGACCTGTCAACTACCGAGACCTACCGCGACATCATCCCATCGCGCGTGGGCGGCAGCAAGGTGAGCGGCTTCATCAGCATCATGAGGGGGTGCAACAACTTCTGCACCTACTGCATCGTGCCCTATACCCGTGGCCGCGAGCGCAGCCGCGAGCCACAGAGCATCCTCAACGAGTTGGCCGACCTGCGCGAACGCGGTTTCATGGAGGTGACACTGCTGGGCCAGAACGTCAATTCCTACCTGTACAAACCCGAGGACGGTAGTGAGCCCGTTGACCTGGCGCGCCTGCTGGCGATGGTTGCCGAGGCCGCTCCCGAGATGCGCGTGCGTTTCACCACGAGCAATCCCGAGGACCTGAGCGATGCCATCATCGACACGATGGCAAGCCACGACAACATCTGCAACCATATCCACCTGCCTGTGCAGAGCGGCAGCAACAAGGTGTTGAAACTGATGAACCGCAAATACACCCGCGAGTGGTATCTGGACCGCATTGCACGCATCCGTGCCGCGATGCCCGACTGCGGCATCTCGACCGATATGTTCACCGGCTTCCACGACGAGACCGAGGAGGACTTCCAGGAAACGCTCTCGCTGATGCGCGAGGTGGGTTTTGACTCGTCGTTCATGTTCAAGTACAGCGAGCGTCCCGGCACCTTTGCCGCCAAGAATCTGCCCGACAATGTCCCCGAGGACGTGAAAATCGACCGTCTGAACCGCATGATTGCCCTGCAGAACGAACTGTCGCTGTGCAGCAACCGCAAGGACGTGGGCAATATCTACGAGGTGCTGGTCGAGGGCTACAGCAAACGCAGCCGCGACGACATGTTCGGCCGCACCCAGCAGAACAAGGTCATCGTCTTCCCCGCCCATGGCGAGAAACCCGGCGACAAGGTGATGTGCCGCGTATTGAGCGCATCCAGTGCCACCCTCAAGGGCCAACGCGTCGAAATCGACTAACTAACAACTAGAAACTAAGGACTAGAAACTAAGGACTAAAAACTAACAACTAAAAACCACAATATGACTTTTGCACAGAATTGTAACGAGATATTTGACCAGACGGTCAAGCTCTACCACGTCACCGACGATGTTGACGCCGTTTTCAACAACCCCTATGCCGAGGGAACCATAGAGAACAGTCTTGCCCGCAAGAACTGGATCGATGCCGTGCAGTGGCATCTCGAGGACATCATCCGCGACGAGGCCATCGACCCCGTTGCCGCCCTTGCCCTCAAGCGCCGCATCGACCGCAGCAATCAGGATCGCACCGACCTCGTGGAGGAGATTGATTCCTATTTTCGCCAGCAGTATGCCGGTGTGACGGTCAAGGACGATGCCACCATCAACACCGAGAGCCCCGCTTGGGCCATCGACCGCCTGTCGATTCTCGCTCTCAAGATTTGGCACATGCGCGAGCAGACCGAGCGCCATGACGCCGATGCCGCCCACATTGCCAAGTGCCAGGCCAAACTCGACGTGCTGCTCGAGCAACGCGTTGACCTGACCACCGCTATCGACCAGTTGCTGGATGACATCGCTGCCGGACGCAAGTTCATGAAGGTGTACCGCCAGATGAAGATGTATAACGACCCCGACACCAATCCCATTCTGTATGGCAAAAAGTGACCATTGCTCCCGCAATGTGCTCGTGATGCGGCTCTCGGCGCTGGGCGACGTGGCAATGACCATCCCGGTGCTGTATCCCGTTTGCCGGGCCAATCCCGACACGCGCTTCGTCATGCTGACCAAGAAATGGCCGGCATCGATGTTCCATGACCGTCCTGAAAACCTGATGGTGGTGGGCATTGACGTCAAGACCGAGTACAAGGGAGTCATGGGGTTGATGAAACTGGCCTCGCAACTGCGGCGCGAGTACCACATCGATGCGGTTGCCGACCTTCACAATGTGCTCAGGGCCAGGATTATGAGCCTGTTTTTGCGGCTGCGTGGCATCCCTGTCGTGCATCTCGACAAGCAACGGGCACAGCGCCGAGCCCTTGTCAACCACAAGAGTGAGGAACCGGTCACACCCACTGTCGAGCGTTACCGCGAGGTGTTCCTGAAGTTGGGGCTCAATGCACCTGACGATTTTACCCGTCTATATGACGGCAAACCATTGCCTGTGAGTTCCTTAGTGCTCGATAAGGAGCCTGGCCAGCGATGGGTGGCTATCTCGCCGTTCTCGGCCCACGAGGGCAAGGTCTATCCCCTGGAGCTGATGGCCCAGGTGGTCGAGCAGTTGAACCAGCGCGACAATTACTGGATTTTCCTGATGGGTGGCGGCAAAGACGAGAAAATCGCCTTACGCAAGATGGCTGGCAAAAGAAAACGCGTCATCTCGATGGCCGAGGTCAAGCACGGGTTCATCGATGAATATGCCCTGCTGGGCAAGTGTGACCTCATGGTCACGATGGACTCGGCCAACATGCACCTGGCATCGCTCATGGGGCTCAAGACGGTCACCATCTGGGGTGCCACGGCACCGGCATGCGGATTCTTGGGCTATGGACAGGATGCCGGCGATGACATCCAGCTTGACATGGCGTGCAGGCCATGCTCCATCTATGGCGAGCGTGAATGCCGTTATGGCGATTACCGTTGCCTCAAAAACATACCCCCCGACGAGGTCGTTAAGCGAGTAATCGCAACCATCGAGGGGAAATAATGTTTAAATTGTTGTCTAATTCGCTGTTTTTGTTTACTTTTGCACAACGATTATAACTAATCCTGTGCTCTATCTATGGCAAAGAACAATAAACCACTGCGAAATGTGCTCGTCATGCGCCTGTCGGTGCTTGGCAATGTGGCAATGACCATACCCGTGCTGTACCCCTTGTGTAAGGCGAACCCTGACACACGGTTTATCATGCTCACCAAGATGTGGCCGGCATCGATGTTCCATGACCGTCCTGCCAACCTCAAGGTAGTGGACTTTGACGTGAAGGAGAAGCACAAAGGCTTGTTCGGGCTGTTGAAATTGGCAGCGCAGTTGCACAAGCTCTATGATGTTGATGCCGTTGCCGACCTGCACAACGTGAGCGGCACGTGGATCATTGATGCCTATATGAAGTTCAAGGGCGCCCGCATAGCGCGTTTTGACAGGGAAAAGCCCAAACGCCGCGCACTGGTCTCCCACAAGACCAATGAGCCATTGACGCCCGTTCATGAACGTTACCGCAACGTTTTCGAGCAACTGGGCTTAGAGGCTCCCGACACATTCACTCACCTGTATGACGGTCGTGACTGGCCCACTAGCCCTATTGTGCCCGACAAATTGGAGGGGCAACGCTGGATTGCCATCTCGCCGTTCTCGTCTCACAGGCATAAGGCTTATCCGCTGGAGCAGATGGAGAAGGTGATTGCCGAGTTGAGCAAGCATGAGAACTACTGGATATTCCTCATGGGCGGCGGCAAAGCCGAAAAAATCGCTTTGCGACCCATCGCCCGCAAATATAAGCGTGTCATCTCGATGGCCGAGGTGAAACACAAGTTTATTGACGAATATGCCTTGCTGAGCAAGTGTGACCTGATGCTCACCATGGAGTCGGCCAACATGCACCTGGCGTCGTTGGTCGATCTGCAGGCCATGACCATGTGGGGACCCACGAGCCCCGCCTGCGGCTATCTGGGCTATAACCAGATTATCGAGGACGACATTCAGCTCGACATGGACTGCCGCCCGTGTTCGATCAATGGCGACAAGGCGTGCAAGTATGGCGACTACCGTTGCCTGAAGAACATCCCGCCCGAGTACATCGTCGAGCATGTGATCCAGGCCGTCGAGTATAATGCCCAAAACAAGACCAAGGGCACACGGTTGGCCATGGCACGCAAGGCGAAACAAGAAGCACTGGACAAAAATCAATGAAAAGCATTCTCATTACCGGAGCAGGCGGATTCATCGGCGGTTTTCTGGTCGAGGAGGCCCTGAAACGGGGCTATGACACATGGGCTGCCGTGCGTTCGACCACGAGCCGCGAATTCCTGCAGGACAAGCGCATTCATTTTATCGAATTGGACTATGACGACCAGGACAAGCTGGAGGATACCCTGCGCGACCACATGGGCGAGTGGGGCCGTTGGGACTATATCGTCCACAACCTGGGTGTGACCAAGAGCACCAACTACCTGGATTTTGAGCGCGTCAACCACGGCTATCTGCGTGCGCTTGTAGATGCCCTGCAGGTGACTAATATGACGCCTGACGTGTTCCTGATGATGAGCAGCCTGAGCGTCATGGGTCCTGGAGACGAAAAGACCTATAAGCCCATTTCATCGGCCGATATCCCGCTGCCTAACACCTATTACGGCGTGTCCAAACTCAAGGCCGAGACCTATCTGCAGTCGGTCGAGGGCTTCCCCTATACGATATTCCGCTGCACGGGAGTCTATGGCCCGCACGAGCGCGATTATTACCTGATGATCAAGAGCATCAAGCGGGGCTTTGACTTCAGCGTGGGTTTCAACAAGCAGATGCTCACCTTTATCTATGTCAAGGACCTGGTGGTCGCCGTGATGGATGCGCTGGAACGAGGACCGCTGCGCAAGGCCTACTTCATCAGCGAGGATAAGGCCTACACCCAGCAGGAATTCCGCAAAATCGTGTGCGAGGAACTGGGCAAGAAGTTCGTGATTCCCGTGACCTGTCCGCTGTGGCTGGTCAAAATCGTGTGCAACGTGGCCGAGTGGGTGGGCAAGGTAACCCTCAAGGCCAGCACACTGAACCGCGACAAGTTCAAGATACTCAAGCAACGCAACTGGCAGTGCGACATCAGCGACGCACGGCGTGACTTCAATTTCAATCCCAAGTATCCGCTGCGCGAGGGCATCCGCGAGGCCATCGCCTGGTATCGTGAAGCGGGCTGGCTGTGATGAAACCAGTTTTTCTCATCGGTTACATGGGCTGCGGCAAGACTACGCTGGGCGAGGTGCTTGCCCGGCAGATGCGCTTGACGTTTATCGACCTGGATGAGTATATCGAGCACAGGCAAGGTGCCACAATCATGGAAATCTTCGATGAAATGGGCGAAAACCGTTTCCGCGAGTTGGAAACGGCGGCCTTGTGCGACGTGGCAGCAATGAGCGACGTCATCGTCAGTTGCGGCGGCGGCACGCCCTGCCATGGCGATAATATGGCGGTGATGAACCAGGCGGGCATCACCGTGTGGCTCACCACCAGCCCCGAGCGCATCACCGCGCGCCTGCTCTTGCCCGAACAGCGGGTCAAGCGCCCCAAGTTCGCCAACCTGCCCGATGAAGCCTTCCTGCCTATCGTCACACGGGAGCTGGAGGCCCGCTCCCCCTATTACAGCCAGGCGCAGCTGCAATTCGACTCCACCGACATCGAAACCGGCCCTGCCACCGCCCGCACCGCCCGCCGCCTTGCCACCATCCTCCACTCCCGACAGGAGACTGAAAACGACCGCACAGGAACATAAAAACTAAGGACTAGGGACTAGAAACTAAGGACCAAGAACGAGAAACTAGGGACCAGAAACTAGAAACTAAGAATCTTTTTATTACCTTTGCCGTTCAAATAAGGAATAATCACTAAAAACAATATAATTTACAGTAACGATGAATTTTGTAGAAGAACTGAAATGGCGTGGCATGATCAACGATATCATGCCTGGCGCCGAGGAGCAACTCAACAAGGAAATGACCAGCGGATATGTGGGCATTGACCCGACCGCCGACTCCCTGCACATCGGACACCTGGTGGGCATCATGATGCTCAAGCACCTGCAGCGCGCAGGTCACCGTCCCATTGCCCTGATTGGCGGTGCAACGGGTATGATTGGCGATCCGTCGATGAAGTCGCAGGAGCGCAAGCTCATCGACGAGGAGACCCTGCGTCACAACCAGGAGTGCATCCGTCAGCAGCTGGCCAAGTTCCTGGACTTTGACAGCGATGCCCCCAACCACGCCATCGTGGTGAACAACTATGACTGGATGAAGGACTTCTCCTTCCTGAGCTTCATCCGCGACATTGGCAAGCACATCACCGTCAATTACATGATGGCCAAGGACAGCGTCAAGAAGCGTCTGGCAGCTAATGCCGACCATGGCATGTCGTTCACCGAGTTCTCCTACCAGTTGCTGCAGGGTTACGATTTCCTGTACCTCTATGAGCACGAGAACTGCCGCTTGCAGATGGGTGGCAGCGACCAGTGGGGCAACATCACCACGGGCACCGAGCTCATCCGCCGCATGAACGGCGGTGAGGCCTTCGCCATCACCTGCCCCTTGATTACCAAGGCCGACGGCGGCAAGTTCGGCAAGACCGAGAGCGGTAACGTGTGGCTCGACCCCAAGCGCACCTCACCTTATAAGTTCTACCAGTTCTGGATCAACGTGAGCGATGCCGATGCCGAGAAGTACATCAAGATTTTCACCGACTTGACCAAGGAAGAAATCGCCGAGCTCGTTGCCGAGCAGGAGAAGGATCCCGGCCTGCGTCCCTTGCAGAAGCGCCTGGCTAAGGAGATTACCACCATGGTTCACTCGGCCGAGGAATATGAGAATGCTGTCGAGGCTTCGCAGATCCTCTTCTCGAACAAGGCCAAGGATATCTTGCACAAGATTGACGAGGACACGTTGCTGAGCGTGTTTGAGGGCGTGCCCACCTTTGAGGTGCCCCGCAGCGCCATCGACGAGGGTACTCCGATGATCTCGCTGCTGACCGATGTGGCTGCTGTCTTCCCCAGCAAGGGTGAGATGCGCAAGCTGACCCAGGGTGGTGGCGTGAGCATCAACAAGGAGAAACTGGCCGACCCGAACATGCCTGCCAGTGCCGACCTGCTGCTCAATGACAAATATATCCTGGCACAGAAGGGCAAGAAGAATTACTACTTGCTCATTGTGAAGTGATTCGACACGCAATATCGAAAAAAATCAGGCAAAAGCATTGCAATTCAAAAAAAAGCAGTAATTTTGCACCGCATTTGAAGCAGGTAACTGTTCAGATGATACAGGATTGCCTTGTAGTGTAATGGTAACACAACGGTTTTTGGTGCCGCATTTCCTGGTTCGAGTCCGGGCAAGGCAACCACAAAAAAAGGGAGATGAACGTCACGTTCATCTCCTTTTTTCTTAGCGGTTGGGTGTGTCTTGATTTTTGGCTTGTGGAAAACACAAGGCAAAGCGTTAAACAGACGTTAACGCTTTGCTGCGGTAGCCCATAGCAGAATCGAACTGCTCTTTCAAGAATGAAAATCTTGCGTCCTAGCCGATAGACGAATGGGCCAGACCTTAGCTGAACATGGCACACGAGGTGCCACGCCTAATTGCTTAGGCTTTGTTCAGCTTGTTGATGTGCTGAGCGAGCTTCGACTTCAGGTTTGCAGCCTTGTTCTTGCTGATCACGTTCTTGCCAGCAAGCTTGTCAAGCATAGCGGACACCTTGGGCATAGCCTCAGAGGCTTCCTTGGCGTCGGTCATCTTGCGGATGTTGCGCACGGCATTGCGCATGGTCTTGCTGTAATAACGGTTGCGAAGACGGCGGGTCTCGCTCTGACGGATTCTCTTAATAGCTGATTTATGGTTTGCCATAAT
>JAEEGF011757736.1_pt1 | contig 27329 bp, 21 predicted proteins | sample 9134171 | NCBI WGS metagenome assembly JAEEGF01 (sample SAMN16246542, study PRJNA631951) | gut metagenome | biome: gut microbiome; feature: rumen; material: AP-attached | host: Bos | place: Iran: Karaj | collected 2018-10 | reverse complement strand
GCCGGTCCTCGGAGTCAATTTCGGCCGCCTCGGCTTCCTTTCCGAGTACAAGGCCGACGAGGTCGTGGCTCCGCTTCTGGCCGGTGCATATACCATCGAGAACCGCTCGCTGCTCAGGGCTGAGGCCGAGGACGGCGGCTGGGCGGACGTTTCCCTCAACGAAATGACAGTACACCGCAAGGGCGCCGCGATGCTCGGCGTCGATGTGTCCATCGACGGCGAATCGCTCCCCACCTGCTGGGCTGACGGCTTCCTCGTGGCGACGAGCTCCGGATCGACTGCTTATTCCCTCAGCGTCGGCGGCCCCATCTGCACTCCGGAAGCCCGCGTTCTGGTCCTCGCCCCCATCGCTCCGCACAATCTCAACATACGTCCTATCGTGGTCCCCGACACTTCCGTCGTGAAGCTGTCGTTCCGTTCGAGGGAGTCCGAGATAATGGTCACCGCGGACAACCGCAACTTCGTCCTGCCCGTATCCTCCCGCCTCTCGGTATCAGTGGCACAGTTTTCGCTGAAGAGGATTCGCCTCGACAGGTCGAACTTCATCCAGGCCCTCAAGAGCAAGCTGTTCTGGGGTGAGGATGTCAGAAACTTATAACGGATGGAAGCGGAGAAGAGAATCCCTACGCACGTGTCCATAATAATGGACGGCAATGGCAGATGGGCCCGTGAAAGGGGCCGCGAACGCGTCTTCGGACATTTCGAAGGCGTCGAAAGCGTACGCGCCTGTACCGAAGCCGCGGTCGAAGCGGGGGTGAAATACCTTTCCCTCTTCGCCTTCTCGGAGGAGAACTGGGGCCGTCCGGAGTCCGAGGTCGACGCCTTGATGAAGCTGATGTTCAAGTCCATGGTAAACGAGTTCGAGACTTTCATGAAGAACAGTGTCCGTTTCGTCGTCCTGGGCAACCGCGAGAGGCTTTCGGACACTCTCAACGAAGCCATCGACGACATGATGCGGCGCACGGAAGCCAACGACCGGCTTACGCTCATCCTCTTCCTCAGTTACAGCGGCAAGTGGGACATCCTTCAGGCCGCAAAGTCGATAGCCCGCGAGTATGCGTCGCATCCCGAAGGGATTGACTCGCTGGACTTCGCAGACATCGACTCGCGCCTCGTTACGGCGGGCGTTCCGGATCCCGACCTCATCATCCGCACGTCCGGCGAGCAGCGGCTCAGCAATTACCTGCTCTGGCAGAGCGCCTATTCGGAATTCATCTTCAGCCCCCTGCTGTGGCCCGATTTCCGGAAGGAAGCTTTCTTCTCGGCTCTGGAAGAGTTCGCAAAGCGGGACCGACGGTATGGTAAAGTCAAATAATTGGCGTATATTTGCGGATTGTTAAATGAAACATCTATCGATGAGATATATCAGGATAGCCAGCCTGCTGCTGATGTTGCTCGCGCCTTTCGTGGCCAGAGGCCAGGAACGTGAGGACATCGTGGTGGACTACAACAATCCCCGGCAGTATGTCGTGGCGGGGATAACCGTGGACGGCAACACGTACTACAGTGACCAGCAGATCATCTCCGCCTCAGGTTTGCAGACGGGGTATTCTGTCACCGTCCCCGGCGATGATATCTCCCAGGTAGTCAACCGTCTGTGGCTCCAGCGCTATTTCGAGGATGTGTCGGTCAGCATCGACAGCGTGTCCGCCGCCCGCGACTCGGCCTGGTTCAAGATCACCATCCTCGAACGTCCCAGGATGTCCCGCTGGACCTTTACCGGCGTCAAGAGCGGTGAGAAGAAGGACCTCGAGGAGCGCCTCAGCTTCCGGCGCGGCGGCGAGTTCTCCGAGTACGTGTCCAAGACCTCGTCCGACATCATCAAGCGTTTCTATGCCGAAAAGGGCTTCATCAATACCGTGGTCACCCCGGAGGTTATCAGGGACAGCATGGTCCGCGGAGCCATCCGCGTCAACTTCAACGTCGACAGGGGAGAGCGCATCCGCATCAAGGAGATCAACTTCATCGGCAACGACGACGTAAAGGAGTACAAGATCGCCAAGGAGATGAAGAAGACCAAGTCGGCCAAACTCTACAACTTCTTCCATTCCAAGAAGTTCAACAGTAAGGAGTACGAGAACGACAAGAAAGCCGCCATCAACGCCTTCAACGAGGCCGGTTTCCGCGACGCGAGGCTCGTCCGCGACTCCATCTACTACGTCGACCACAACCGCCTGGGCATCGACCTCGTATTCGACGAGGGCGACCGCTATTATTTCCGCGACATCACCTGGACCGGCAACTCCGTGTACACTACGGACAACCTCAACGAGCTCCTCGCCATCAACAAGGGAGACGTCTATGACGTCGTAACCATGAAGAAGCGTCTCGAGGGCGGCGAGAAGGAGTCCGACTACGGTGTCGGCAAGCTCTACAGGGACAACGGCTATCTTTTCTTCCACGTCACTCCCGTCGAGCTCAATATCCAGAACGACTCCGTCGATGTGGAGATGCGCATCACCGAGGGCAAGCCCGCCACGCTCAACAACATTGTTATCAACGGCAACGACCTGACCAACGAAAAGGTCGTACGCCGCCAGATCTATACCCGTCCCGGCTACCTTTTCAGCCAGACGGACTTTGAGCGCTCCGTCCGTGAGATCGCTTCGCTGGGCCAGTTCGACCCTGAGGCCATCATGAGCGAAGGCGGTTATTCCGTGCTCCCCAATCCTTTGACCAATACCGTGGATCTCGTCTATAACGTCACGGAGAAACCTTCTTCGCAGCTCGAGCTTTCCGGAGGTTGGGGCGGACGCACTTTCGTGGCCACCGCCGGCGTGAGCTTCAACAATTTCTCCACCAAGCGCATGTTCGAAAAGGGCGCTTGGCGGCCCGTGCCGCTCGGCGACGCCCAGAATCTCGCCTTCCGCTTCCAGACCAATGGCCGGTATTACACCGCCCTTTCCGCCAGCTTTACCGAACCCTGGCTCTTCGGCAAGAAGCCTACCTCGCTCAGCCTGTCGCTGTATTATACCAAGCAGACCAACTACAATCCCTATTACGCCCAGTATTACGGATATGCCTATGCCTCTTCCGGCTCCTATTGGGACAGCATGTTCAACGCTGACAAGAGCTTCGAGGTGTTCGGCTTCTCGGCTTCCCTCGGAAACCGCCTGAAGTGGCCTGACAACTATTTCGTCCTCTACAACGGACTCAGCTGGCAGACCTACCGCCTGACCGACTGGTATTCGGGATATTTTATCTTCGACGACGGTCTCACCCACAACATCAGCTATTCGCTGACGCTCAACAGAACCTCCACCGACCAGCAGATCTATCCCCGCCAGGGCTCCGAGTTCACGGCTTCACTTCAGCTGACGCCTCCTTTCTCACTTCTGAGGAGGAAGGATATCAGCCGTCTCGATGCCAACGGCAATCCCATCAGGGTCGACTCCTGGCGCGACATCAATTATGACAACTACACTGCGCAGCAGCGTTACAAGTGGACCGAGTACCACAAGTGGAAGATCTCCGGCGCCACCTATACCAAGCTCATCGACAACCTCGTCCTCATGACCAGGGCCCAGTTCGGATACCTCGGCTACTACAACCGCAACTGGGGCTATTCCCCGTTCGAGGGCTTCATGGTCGGCGGCGACGGTATGTCTGGCTACTCCACATATGGTACCGAGGTGGTCTCGCTGCGCGGTTATCAGAATTATTCCCTGACCCCGCGTACGGTATCGATGTACAATACCAACAATTACACGTACTCGGGCAACGTCTATGACAAGTTCACCGTGGAGCTTCGCTATCCAGTGATCCTCCAGCCTACTTCCACGATCTTTGCCCTGCTGTTTCTCGAAGGAGGAAACTGCTGGGCGGACATCCGGGACTTCAACCCGTTCCAGATCAAGCGTTCGGCCGGTGTCGGCGTGCGCGTGTTCCTTCCTATGGTCGGCCTGCTCGGCGTCGACTGGGGCTACGGCTTCGACGACACCCAGTATGGCAAGAGCCAGTTCCATTTCGTGATCGGACAGCAATTCTAAAAGATAAATTCAAAATTATTTGTAATATGAAAAAGATCCTTTTGTTCGCCGTAATGGCATTCATCTCAGCAGCGGCCTTCGCCCAGCCGAAGTTCGCGCATGTGAATTTCACCGAGCTCTACCAGCTCATGCCTGAGGCCGACCAGGCCAGGGCCACCATGACCGCCGCCCAGAACGAGGCCCAGGAGGTCTATCAGAGCATGATGGAGGAGTACCAGAACAAGGTTACCACTTACCAGCAGAAGTCCTCTACCTGGACCCAGACCATCCGCGAGAGCAAGGAGAAGGAAATCAACGACGTGCAGCAGCGCATCATGGAGTTCGAGCAGAGCATCCAGCAGGAGCTCGCAGCCAAGCAGAACGAGCTCATGGCTCCCCTCGTGCAGAAAGCACAGGAGACTGTCAACTCGCTCGCCAAGGCCGGCAGCTACATCTTTGTCTTCGACACCTCCCAGATGCTTTACATCGACCCTGCTCAGAGCACTGACCTGACCCCCGCCGCCCGCAAGGCACTCAATATCGCCGAGGGCAGGACCCTCGAGAGCCTCCAGGCTGAGCTTCAGGCCGCAGCCCAGGCACAGCAGTAAGATAACTAGACATTTAGGGGCGGAACGGTTTGTTCCGCCCCTTTCCAACCACATAATTACATAACCAAAATAACCGTAATGCAACACAAGGTAATTGATACTAAAGATGTTGTAATTCGTTTCGCGGGAGATTCAGGTGACGGCATGCAGCTCACCGGGTCTCTCTTTGCCGATATGTCGGCGATCTACGGAAACGAATTGTCCACTTTCCCGGACTATCCGGCTGAGATTCGCGCACCTCACGGCACCGTGTCCGGAGTGTCCGGCTTCCAGGTCCATATCGGAAGCGGGGACGTCAATACTCCCGGTGATTTCTGCGACCTCCTGGTCGCCATGAATCCCGCCGCCCTCAAGGCGAACGCCAAATGGTGCAAGCCCACGGCCATGATCCTCGTGGACGAGGACGCCTTCGACGAAGCCGGGATGACCAAGGCGGGGTTCAAGACCGACAATCCTTTCGAGGAACTGCACGTCGAGGACAGGACCCTCCTCATCGCCCCCATCACCACTCTCACCGAAGAGAGCCTTAAGGATTCCGGCATGGATTCCAAGGCCATCCACAAGTGCAAGAACATGTTCACGCTCGGTATGGCCTGCTACATCTACAACCGTCCGCTGGAGTACATCTACCAGTATCTCGAGCGCAAGTTCTCCAAGAAGCACCCCGAGGTCATCGCTCCCAACAAGAAGGTCCTGAACGACGGATTCAACTATGCCTCCAACGTCCAGGCCATCGCGAACACCTACACCGTGGCTCCCGCCAAGCTCAAGAAGGGCACCTACCGCAACATCACCGGCAACCAGGCCACCGCTTGGGGCCTGCTCGCCGCCTCGGAGAAGTCGAGCCTTCCTCTCTTCTGCGGCTCCTATCCCATCACGCCGGCAACGGCCATCCTTGAGGAGCTCGCCATCCATAAGAGCCTTGGCGCCAAGACGCTGCAGGCCGAGGACGAAATCGCCGGCATCTGCACCGCCATCGGCGCTTCCTTCGCCGGCAACCTCGCCGTCACCACCACTTCCGGCCCCGGTCTCTCGCTGAAGAGCGAGGCCATGGGACTGGCCGTCATGGCCGAGCTGCCGCTGGTCATCGTAGATGTCCAGCGCGGCGGTCCTTCGACCGGCCTGCCGACCAAGACCGAGCAGACCGACCTCACCCAGGCCCTGTACGGCCGCAACGGCGAATGCCCGATCCCCATCGTGGCCGCGCATTCTCCGGCGCACTGCTTCGACGCCGCCTTCAACGCTGCGAAGATCGCTCTCGAGCACATGACTCCCGTCATCCTCCTTTCCGAGGGTTTCCTCGGCAACGGCTCCGAGCCCTGGAGGATTCCGTCGATGGCGGACTATCCCGAGATCAAGCCGCCCTTCGTCGAGGGTATCCTCAAGGAAGGCCAGAAATACTATCCTTTCCAGCGTGACCCCGAGACGTTCGTGCGCCGCTGGGCACTGCCCGGACAGAAGGGCTTCGAGCATCGCGTCGGCGGTCTTGAGAAGACCCATGAAGGCGTGCTCTCCACCGATCCCGCCAACCATGCGATGATGGTTGCCGAGCGTGCCGCCAAGGTTCAGAAGATCGCGGATTACATCCCCGGACTTGAAGTCGACGGCCCCGCCTCCGGCAAGCTGCTCGTGGTCGGCTGGGGCGGTACGTACGGACACATCCTTTCGGCCGTGCACGCAGTGCGCGAGGCCGGCAAGGAGGTTTCCTACGCCCACTTCGACTACGTGCTCCCGCTGCCGAAGAATACCGCCGAGGTCTTCTCGCATTTCGAGAAGATCATCGTGTGCGAGCTCAACAGCGGACAGTTCGTGAATTACCTGCGTGGCGTGCACCCTCAGTTCGATTATCTTCAGTTCAACAAGGTCCAGGGGCAGCCGTTCCTCGTGAACGAGCTCGTCGCGGCCATCAACGAGGCATTGTAAGACTATGGCATATTTGACATTCAAGGATTTCAAGAGTGACCAGGAAGTCCGCTGGTGCCCCGGCTGCGGAGACCATGCCGTCCTGGCCGCACTCCAGAGGGCGCTCCCCAAGGTGAGCCAGGCCCTCAATTACGAGAAGGAACGCTACGTGGTGGTATCCGGTATCGGATGTTCCTCGCGTCTGCCTTATTATATGGATACCTACGGTTTCCACAGCATCCACGGCCGTGCAACGGCCATCTCCACCGGCATCAAGGTGGCCAACCCCACCCTGACCGTCTGGCAGGCCTGCGGTGACGGCGATGCCCTCGCCATCGGCGGAAACCACTTCATCCACGCCATCAGGCGCAACATCGACATCAACATCATGCTCTTCAACAATCAGATCTACGGTCTGACGAAGGGCCAGTATTCGCCTACTTCCAAGTTCGGCGCCATCACCAAGACTTCCCCTTACGGCACTGTCGAGCATCCGTTCAATCCCGGATCGCTCGTACTGGGAGCCAAGGGTACTTTCTTCGCCCGTTCGCTTGACGTCGAACTCAAGCTCAACGAGGAGATCATGACCGCCGCCGCCCTCCATGACGGCTGTTCCGTGGTAGAGTTCCTTACCAACTGCGTTATCTTCAACGACGGCGCGCACAAGGATATCTCCGATCCCGCGGTCCGTGCCGATCATACCATAGTGCTGCGCCAGGGCGAGAGGATGATCTTCGGAAAGAACAAGGACAAGGGTCTCGTCTATGACGGCAAGAAGATCCGTGTCGTGCGCATCGGCGAAGGCGGTTTCACGGAGGAGGATATCCTCATCCATGACGCCCAGAAGGACAACATCAGCATCCATATGGCGCTGGCTGACATGAAGGGTCCGGACTATCCGGTCGCTCTCGGAGTCATCCGCGACGTCAAGGACATCACCTATGACGACGGTGTCCGCGACCAGGTCAAGGACGTGATGGTCAAGTCCAAGATCCACTCCATGGACGAGCTGCTCCACAGCGGTTCCACATGGGTGGTTGAATAATTATTAAACCACATATTACACATTATAACCAAGTAATGAAAACAAGTGAAATCATGGCCAGGCTCCAGGCCAAGTACCCTGGTGAGAGCGAGTATCTCCAGGCGGTACAGGAGGTTTTGGAATCCGTCGAGGAAGTCTACAATCAGCATCCCGAATTCGAAAAGGCGAAAATCGTCGAACGTATGGTCGAACCCGACCGCATCTTCACATTCCGTGTGACGTGGGTGGACGACCGCGGCGAAGTCTGCACCAATACCGGATACCGTGTACAGTTCAACAGCGCCATCGGACCCTACAAGGGAGGTCTCCGTTTCCACAGGGCGGTCACCCCTTCGATGCTGAAGTTCCTCGGTTTCGAGCAGACTTTCAAGAACGCCCTTACCACCCTGCCTATGGGCGGCGCCAAGGGCGGCTCGGACTTCGATCCCAAGGGCAAGTCCAACGATGAGATCATGCGTTTCTGCCAGGCATTCATGCTCGAGCTCTGGAACTGCATCGGTCCCGACCAGGACATCCCCGCTGGTGACGTGGGCGTCGGCGGACGCGAGATCGGCTATCTCTATGGCATGTACAAGAAACTTGCCCGCCAGTACAATACCGGCGTCCTGACCGGAAAGGGCAGCACCTGGGGAGGTTCAATCCTCCGTCCAGAGGCCACCGGTTTCGGCGCGCTGTACTTCACCCATCACCTTCTCGAGAAGGCCGGTATCGACATCAAGGGCAAGACCGTCGCCCTCTCCGGCTTCGGCAACGTAGCCTGGGGCGCAGCCACCAAGGCCACCGAGCTCGGCGCCAAGGTCGTGGCCATCTCCGGACCGGACGGTGTCTGCCACATCCCCGGCGGCATCACCAAGGAGATGATCGACTACATGCTGGTCATGCGCGCCTCCAACCGCGACAAGGTCCAGGATATGGCCGACAGGTTCCCTGACAAGGCTCAGTTCACCGCCGGCAAGAAGAGCTGGAGCATCCCCGTGGATATCGCCCTCCCTTGCGCCTTCCAGAACGAGCTTTCCGAGGATGACGCCAAGGAGCTGAAGGCCAACGGCTGCTTCTGCTGCTGCGAGGTCTCCAACATGGGCTGCCAGCCCGGCGCCATCCACTACTTCCAGCACAACGGCATCCTGTTCGCTCCCGGCAAGGCCGTCAATGCCGGTGGTGTCGCCACCTCCGGACTTGAGATGACCCAGAACGCCGAGCACATCTCCTGGGATGCCAAGGAGGTGGATGACAGGCTCCACTTCATCATGAAGTCCATCCACGAGCAGTGCGTCAAGTACGGCACCCAGCTCGACGGTACGATCGACTACGTGAAGGGCGCCAACATCGCCGGTTTCATGAAGGTCGCCACCGCCATGCTCGAGCAGGGCACTGTCTAGAAGAAATCTTATTCAATAGCTCTCAGGAGGGCGGTAGCGAGGCTTTCGAGTCCGGTACCGCCCTCCTCATTTGTGGCGAGGCCGAGGGGGAGGAGGCGCCAGGCGCGGGCGTGGGCTTCGACGGCGGCTTCGAGCCTTGGGGTGGGGGAGCCGTCGATGAGATAGCCCGCGGGAATGCGCCGGAGGAAATGCCTTTTGAAGGGCAGCCGCTCCTCCGGTAGCCCCAGGGCTGGAGAGGAGGCGAAGTCGCTGCCGGGGAGGACGAAAACGACTGCGTCGTATAACCGTATGCGGTTGAACAGCGCCCGCGATGACATCCGGAAATGGACGTCAGCGGGGCTTTCGAGGTTGATGAGCTCGAAGGCGCAGGGTATCTGCTCCTTGAGGGTGGAGAGGAGGGCGCGCAGCGCCCGGTCCTCGCTGCGCCATGCGGCGACCGCGAGGATCCGGCGCCCCGGCGCGCCTGTTTCCCTGCAAGGTCTTTTTTCAATCTTTTCCATCGTGAGAGGATCGTGGCAGTGTTCCGTTTCTTCAAATATAGGCATTCTTCGGCGGTACGTGTTCAGAATAGCGGGGAAATTGTTAACTTTGTTAGTTAACAAACAGATTATGATATGAAAAAGACAATTGCTTCACCCAGGGCCCCGAAGGCGGTCGGGCCATATTCCCAAGCCATAGAGTTGAACGGAACGCTGTTCCTTTCCGGGCAGCTGCCCATCGACCCCTCCGCCGGTTCCATGCCGGAGGGCATCGCCGCGCAGACCAGGCAGTCGTTGACCAATATCGGCGCAGTGTTGGAGGAGGCTGGACTAGGGTTCGGCGATGTTGTGAAGACCACGGTCCTTCTGAAGGATATTTCTGATTTCGCTTCGATGAACGCCGTCTATGCGGAGTTCTTCCCTGAGATGAAGCCGGCGCGCGTCTGCTACCAGGTCGCGGCCCTGCCGATGGGCGCCCTGGTGGAGATCGACGCCGTGGCCGGCAAATAGGCCTCTGCCTGACCGATATTTTAATGGATTCAAAACAATTGACGATATGGATTTTTTGGAAGTAATACAGAAACGCCATTCGGTGAGGAGATTCACCGACGAGCCGGTGGACCGCGATCTGATCGATGCGATAGTGGACATTGCCAGGACGGCCCCCTCTTCAAAGAACTGCCACAGTTCGGCCTTCATGGTAGTGGAAGACAAGGACACTCTCTCCGCCATGGCGGAGATGCGCGACCGCGGCTCCGCTTTCATGAAGGGCGCCGCGGCCGCCATCGTTGTCATGGGCGACCGTTCCAAGACCGACATCTGGGTGGAGAATGCCTCCATTTCCGCCACTTTCATCCAACTGGCGGCTACGGCTATGGATCTGGGAAGCTGCTGGGTGCACGTACGTGACCGCCAGCGTTCCAAGGAAGACCCTTCCAAGGGTACGGCCGAGGATTATCTTCGCGGCCTTCTCGGCATCCGCGAGCAGTACAGTGTCCTCTGCGTCATAGCATTGGGGCATGAAGCCCTCCCTGAAGCTTGATGATAAAGCCTGCATATCCTTCTTCCTTCACCTCGGGTTTGTTTATTCATAAGAATTGGCTAAATTTGCGGACTTTTTCAGATAGATTATTACCAGTTAGCATTATCAAATGGTAAACAGCAAGTTCAATGTGAAGTATTGTGTGATGCTGCCTATCGTGCTGATCATCACAATCTTCTTGTGGGCCGTCCCGACATCTTTCTTTGGCATCGATGCCCTCACTCCGGTCCAGCAGCGTGTTATCGCTCTCTTTGTTTTCGCCGCCCTCATGTGGATGTTCGAAATCGTCCCCAACTGGACGACATCCCTCCTGGTCATCGTTCTTTCACTCCTGACGGTTTCCGACAAGGGACTCAGCTTCCTCTGTAAGCCGGAGTATGGCACCCTGGTCAATTACAAGAGCCTTATGTCCGCCTTCGCCGATCCTGTCATCATGCTGTTCCTCGGCGGATTCGTCCTTGCCATCATGGCTTCCAAATATGGACTTGACGTGACTCTTGCACGTGTCCTGCTCAAGCCTTTCGGCAAGAAACCCAAGATGGTCCTCCTCGGATTCCTCATCGTCATCGCGATCTTCTCGATGTTCATGAGCAACACCGCGACGGCGGCCATGATGCTGGCTCTGCTCGCCCCCGTCCTTGCATCCCTTCCTAAGGATGACAGGGGCCGTGTCGGCCTTGCCCTCTCCATCCCCATCTCCGCCAACCTCGGCGGAATCGGCACTACCATCGGTACTCCTCCGAACGCCACCGCCGTCAGATTCCTGGGTGAGGCTGGCCACGAGGTGGCTTTCGATACCTGGGCCATCCATATGATCCCGTTCGTGATCATCATGATCCTTATCGCCTGGGTCCTTCTTCAGTTCTTCTTCCCCTTCAAGTCCGACGAGATAGTCCTGAACATCCCCGAGAACAAGCGTAAGAAGGATTGGAAGACCACCGTCGTCTGGATCACCTTCGCCGGAACCATCCTCCTTTGGGCTACCGAGCAGCTGACGGGCATCAACTCCAACATCGTCGCCCTAATTCCGCTCGCGGTCCTGACCTGCACGGGCATATTTACCAAGGAAGACATCAAGGAGATCAACTGGACCGTCCTCTGGCTCGTTGCCGGAGGCTTCGCCCTCGGTACGTCGCTTCAGGGCACCGGTCTGGCTCAGGTCCTCATCGAGGCCATTCCTTTCGGCTCGATGTCGGTCGTCGTCGTGCTCATCATCGCCGGCGTCGTCTGCTACTTCCTGTCCAACTTCATCTCCAACTCCGCCACGGCTTCCTTGCTGATCCCGATCCTCATCGTCGTCGCCGAAGGCATGGCTGACCCTTCCGCCGCCAACAATGCTTCATTCATGGCATTGGGAGGTTCCCCGGCCATGATCGTGTTCATCGCTACCTGCGCCTCCGTCGCTATGCTCTTCCCGATCTCCACTCCTCCGAACGCCATCGCTTCCTCCACCGGCTTGGTTGAGACCAAGGACATGATAAAGGTGGGTGCCATCATCGGCGCCGTCGGCCTGGTATTCGGATTCTTCTGGCTGACCAAGATATTCCCGTTCGCTTAATCAATACACTTTAAGTATATGAAAAAAACTATCATCTTATTGGCGACGCTTTTGTCCGCCGTCGGTTTTTCTGCCTTCGCACAGGAGAGCCGGTATGGCTATCAGGTGTCGGATTTCATGAGCACGCCCAAGGTAGGCGGCTACATCATCGGCAGTTACAAATACACGGACCAGGAGGGTGCACACGGTGGTCCGGGATTCAACTGCAGGCTTATCCGCCTGTATGTGGACGGCAGTATTTTCAACGACTTCAAATACCGCATCCAGTTCCAGGCGAATGGTACGAGCCCCCATGTGAAGGATTTCTTCATCGAGTGGGCGAAGTATAAGGAGTTTTCCGTGAAGGTCGGCCAGTTCAAGCGCGCCTTCACCTTTGAGAATCCGATGAATCCCTGGGATGTGGGCGTGGGTGATTTCTCTTTCCTCGTCCAGAAGATGGCCGGAATGGGAGACCGTCTCGGAGAAGCCAATATGGGCGGCCGTGACCAGGGTATTCAGGTTCAGGGAGACCTGATCCCCATGGAGAATGACCAGTATCGCCTGCTCCATTATCAGTTGGGCCTGTATAACGGTCAGGGCATCAATCTGGCCGATGCCAACAAGGCGAAGGACATCATCGGTACCATCCAGCTCCAACCCATCAAGGGCCTGTATATAGGTGCTTTCGGTTGGAAGGGAGACTGGGTGAACGCTTCCGGTGCTACCCTCAAGCGTGAGCGTATCAGCGCCGGCCTTAAATACGATGTCAACAACTGGACGGTCCGTGCCGAGTATGCAACCGCCATCGGCGGTGAAAAGGAACAGAGCGGTGCGGCCGATGCGCTGTATTTCACTGCGGGCATACCCGTTACGGACTGGTTTAAGGTTTATGCCAAGTGGGATGAGTTCCGTGCCCGTGGAACTTCGGAAAGCAGTCATGACATGTATTCAGCCTGCATGAACTTCCGTCTCCACAAGAACCTGAACTTCCAGGTCGAGTTCCGTCATCACGACAACAAGTTGTTGGCGACGCCTCAGTACAATGATCTTTGGCTCATGACTTATATCCGTTTCTAACGGATAACGGCCAAGTCTCTTCACGGCGTCCGTAGATGCTCAAGTGCAGCTTCCAGTACGCCGCGTCAATATCGAAAATCAGAATACCCTGCGGATTCCCGCAGGGTATTCTGCTAATTGTCCGACAATAAGGAAGTTTTTTAAAAAAATTTACATATTCTTCGTATAAAATTGCTATTTTGTGCTCCGATTTGCATCGGACAGATTATCACTTAATACAATTATGAGCAAACTTGAACAACAAGGTGCACTCTCTGCACAAGAGTCTTCCTTTGACCGGAAACGACACATCTTCGGTGCCATCTTCGGGCCGATCTGTGCTATTCTGGTTTACCTCATTCCTATTGCCGGTCTTTCTCCGGAGGCTCACAAGCTTCTTGCAATCGTCACTTTCGTGGCCTTCTGGTGGATCTGCGAACCGGTTCCCATCCCCGTCACCTCCCTTATCGGTCCTACTCTCTGCGTCATCTTCGGCGTAGTGTCGGCGACGGATGCTTTCAAAGCCTTTGCCAACCCGATGATCTTCCTGTTCATGGGCGGTTTCCTCATTGCCAAGGGCATGATGGTCAACGGCCTCGACAAGCGCATCGCCTACGGCATCATGTCGATGAAATGGGTCGGTGATTCGCCGCGCCGCATCTTCCTGGCCATCGGTCTGGCATGTATGCTCTGCTCCGGCTGGATCAGCAACACCGCCACCGCTGCCATGATGTTCCCCATCGCCCTCGGTCTGCTTGAAGCTATCCGTGAGATGATGGCCGCCAACGGCAAGGAGATCGACCTCAGGAACTACAAATATGCCACCGGTCTGATGCTCATGACTGCATACGCCTGCTCCATCGGCGGCGTGCTCACCCCGATCGGAACTCCCCCGAACATCATCATGATCGGTTTCATCAGGGAGCTTGCACCCGATGCTCCTCAGATCACTTTCTTCAACTGGATGATCTGGGGCTTCATCGCCATGGTGCTCTACTTCCTCGTCACTTACTTCGTACTCCAGAAGATGTTCCCCGCCGACGTCAAGCATATCGACGGCGCACAGGAGTTCATCCAGGAGCACAAGAATGCATTGGGCAAATGGACCCGTGCACAGAAGAATACCCTCATCGCCTTCATCATAGCTGTCGTCCTTTGGGTGCTTCCCGGCATTTTCAGCGCGATCCAGAACATCTCGCCCAACGCCATCAATCCCGATTTCCTCAAGGCCTACAACGCCCATTTCCCCGAAGCCATCGCTGCAATGGTCGGTGGTCTGTTGATGTTCCTCATGCCTACGGACATCAAGAAGGGTGAGATGACCCTTAGCTGGAAAGATGGTGTCAAGGGTATCGACTGGGGTACGCTGCTGCTCTTCGGCGGCGGTCTGGCCATCGGCGGCATGGTGTTCTCTACCGGTCTGTCCCAGTGGATCGGAGAGTCTCTGACCAGCGCCCTGGGCGGACATCCTTCCGAGTACATGTTCCTCACCCTGTTCGCAGTGACCTCCCTCCTGCTGTCGGAGCTCACCTCCAACACCGCGGTTGCCAACCTCATGGGCCCTATCGCCATCGCCACCGCCGTGTCGCTTGGCTTCAGCCCCGTGCCTGTCTGCGTTGTCATGGCCCTCTGTACGTCGCTGGCCTTCATGCTGCCGGTCTCGACTCCTCCGAATGCCATCACTTATTCTTCCGGCTATATCCCGATCACGAAGATGATCAAGGCCGGAGTTCTCCTCGACATCATCGGAGTGTTCGCCATCACTGTACCGCTCGTGTACTTCCTTGTCAAGTCCATCATGGGCGTCTAGCCCTGATTCACTTCATATGAAAAACAATACCCTGGGGGACCTCCCCAGGGTATTGTCTTTTATGTCTTGTCGGAGGATCAATGCACCCGGAGGCGCTGTCCTATGCGCAAGGTAGTGGTCTGTTTGATTCCGTTCCAGGCGCAGAGCTGGCGTACGGTAGTGTGATAGCGGACTGCCAGGGCGCCAAGAGTGTCGCCCGACTTGATAGTATGGAACTGACGGGCGGCTTGCTCGGCGGCTTTCTTCGCCTCCGCCTCGCGGTCCTCGACCTCGGCCAGCAGGATGTCCTCCTCTTCCTGCTCGGACTCGGGGACGTAATTGCTGTTTTCGTTGAGGTAGCGCTTGTTGAGGGTGAAGACGCCGCTGCGGAGCGTACCGGTCTCGAAGTCTATCAGCCATTCCGGATCGAAGGCGTAGCCCATATAGCGCGTCTCGAAGTGCAAGTGCGGACCGCTTGACCGGCCGGTGGAACCGCCAAGGCCGATGAGATCGCCGGCGCTGACCCAGTCGCCTTCCTTGACGTTGCGGGCGGAGAGATGGCCGTAGGCCGTCTCAAGACCGTTCTCGTGGCGGATGACGATGAGGTTGCCGTAGCCGCGGGACCAGTCGGAGACGCGGACCTTGCCGGCAAAGGCGGCTCGGACAGGATCGCCGGTCTTGAGCGGCAGGTCGCAGCCTTGATGGCGGCGTTTGTGACGGTAGCCAAACTTGGAGAAGACCTTAACCTGATTGGGGCAGCAGAAGTCGGTGGGATTGTCGATCAGCCAGAGAGTCACTTTGTCCGGAAGGGACTTGAAGTCGACCCCGTAGGGGTCCATGGACTGGTTGTCCCAGTGCTGGGTGAAATAGTCTTCCTGCTTGAGACGGTTTCCGTCCTTGATATATTTCCAGGTATTGTCGCTATAGAGTACGAGCTTTACGAGGGGGTTGGCGGTGTCAAGGGTGTCGATGGCTCCGGCATTGCTGGGAATCATCGACCTAACGGGCTGGAGGAGCGGCCTGGGAATGATGAGCTCCGCCTGGGATTTGGTGAACTTGGGACGTTGCGGGACATTCTCCTCCATGGGAGCCATCTGCGCGTAGGCGGCCGTCCCGGCCAGCAAGAGCATCACTGCCAGTGCTTTTCTTAATGTCATAAAGAGTCAGTTAAAGTTATACGATTGCATCGAAGCGCCTTATAAGGAGATTCTTGGCTTCTTCGACCTTCTTCTGGAGAAGCTCCTCGGAAGAAGCCTCGCAGATGAAGCGGAGGTAGGGCTCGGTGTTGGAAGGACGGATGTTGAACCACCAGTCGGGGAATTCGACTCGGTAGCCGTCGAAGTCCATGAAGGCAGTGGCCTTCTCCTGGGCCATGAAATGCTCCTTGACCGCGTCCATGGCGCCCTTCTTGTCCTCGAGCTTGAAGTTGATCTCTCCTGAATTCTGGTATTTGGCTATCGAGGCGATGGCTTCGCTCAAGGTGATGCCTTCCTTCTTGAGGGCGGCGACGATGCGCAGGACGATCATCGATGCGAGCAGGCCGCTGTCGGAGTAGAAGAAATCTTTGAAATAGTAGTGTCCGGCGAGCTCGCCGCCCCAAAGACCGTCGATCTCGCGGAGCTTGGGGGCAGCGAAGGCGCGGCCGACGCGCCAGGTGTGGAGCTCCACGCCGAACCGGGCGAGGTACTCGCCCACGGCCTTGGAGCTGCGGATCTCCTGGAGGACGCGAGGCGCCTTCTCTCCGCGCTCCTTGATGAAATACTCGGACATCAGGGCTATGACGAGGTCGGGAGCCACGAACTGGGATTTCTCGTCCACGAACATGACGCGGTCGGCATCGCCGTCGTAGATGACGCCGACATCCGCCTTCTCAAGGGCGACAAGCTTCTTGAGGGGCTCGACGTTCTTGGCCACCAGAGGATTGGGCTCGTGGTTCGGGAAACGGCCGTCGATCTCGTCGAAGATGTAGGCGGGGCCGTCGCCGAAGACCTTCCTGGCGAACAGGCATGACATGCCGTTCGACAGGTCGAAGGCGACCTTCAGACCGCTGTAATCCCCCTTGAACTTCATCATGAAGTCAAGGTAGTCGTTCAGGATGTCCATCTCATGGACTTCACCCTTATTGAGGGCCGGGGGAGTGGGGCGTCCTTCGTCGATCCACTGCTTGATCTGCCCGAGCCCGGTGTCGAAACCAACGGGAAGGGCGTTCTCGCGTGAGACCTTCATGCCGTTGTATTCCGCGGGGTTGTGCGACGCAGTGATCTGGACGGAGGCCTTGAAGCCGTAATTGGCGGTACCGAAATACACCAGCGGCGTACTGCTGAGCCCGATGTCGTAAACATCGGCTCCGGCATCGGTGATGCCCTCAAGCAGAGCGTCGTGGATCTCCTTGGAAGAGACGCGGCAGTCGCGTCCGACCAGCACCTTTTCGGCGCCGAGGAGTCCGGGAATGAAATAACCTACCTTGTAGGCTGTTTCCTTGTCGAAATCCACACCGTAGATTCCGCGTATGTCGTATGCGTGAAATGCTCCCATAATGTTCAGGATGTTCTGGCAAATATACAAAAATTATTCCTTGCTTTGCTTTTGTGGCCCCGGTTTGTTATATTTGTAAGACTTAACAACTAAATTCACGATATTATGTCCAAGATTGACTGGGATTCCCTGGGATTTGACGCTTACCGCACCAGGACGGTGGTCAAGTCGCACTTCAAGGACGGAGCATGGTCGCCCGTCGAATCTACCGAAACCTTTTCCTTCACCCTCGATCCGTTTGCGCAGGTCAACCATTATGCCATCTCCTGCTTCGAAGGCCTGAAGGCCTTTACTCAGAAGGATGGCAAGGTCGTGATCTTCCGCCCGGAAGAGAACGCCCGCCGTATGAAACGCACGGCCGATTACCTCGGCATGCCGTGCCCTTCGGAGGAGATGTTCATCAAGATGTGTGAGGACTGCATCAAGGGCAATCTCGAGTTCCTTCCCCCTTACGGCCACAAGGCTTCGCTGTACCTGCGCCCGCTGCTCTTTGGAGTACATCCCCAGATGCAGCTCGTGCCGTATCCCGAGGCTGTTTTCGCCGTCATGTGCGCCCCTGCGGGCTCGTACTACGGCGAGCATCTGCGCACTTTCTCCGCAGTGATTCCCGGTGACTTCGACCGTGCCGCTCCCCACGGCTCCGGCAGTTACAAGGTCGGCGCCAATTACGCCGCAACTTTCCGCCCGTACAAGATGGCCCACGACCAGGGCTATACCGAGCTTCTCTTCCTCAACTCCGGCACCCGCGAGTTCGTGGACGAGTTTGGCTCATCCAACTTTTTCGGAATCAAGGACAACAAATATGTGACGCCGCTTTCGGACAGCGTACTTCCGTCCATCACCAACAAGAGCCTCCAGACTGTGGCCGAGGATCTCGGCATGACCGTCGAGAAGCGCCCCATCCCGCTGGACGAGCTCGACACTTTTGAGGAGGCTGGCGCCTGCGGAACGGCCGTCGTAATCACGCCGATGTCCCATATCGACATCAAGCCCGTGCTCGGCGCTCCCGAAGTCTCCAGGACCTTCACCTTCCGCCCGGACGGCACGGTCGGCCCTGCCTGTAATGCCCTCTACAAGCGTCTCACCGGCATCCAGTTCGGCGAGATCGAGGACACCCACGGCTGGTGCCACAAAGTGGATTTATAGAAATAGAATATGTACGATCTTGCGATTATCGGAGGAGGCCCCGGCGGCTATTGCGCCGCGGAGCGTGCCGGTGCGGCGGGACTCTCCGTCGTGCTGTTCGAGAAGAATGAACTCGGCGGAGTATGCCTGAACGAGGGATGCATCCCTACCAAGACGCTGCTGTACAGCGCCAAGGTGTATGATTACGCCAGGCACGCCGACCTTTACGGTGTCAACGTGGAGGGCGCATCCTTCGATTATTCCAAGATACTCAAGCGCAAGGCCAAGGTCGTACGCAAGCTTGTCGGCGGCGTCAAGTTGAAGATGAAGAATGCCGGAGTGACCGTCGTCGAAGGAGAGGCCGTAATCGCCGGACCTATAGTCGGAGGTTACGTGGTTTCATGCGGCGGAGTGGAGTATGTCACGAGCAGGATCCTGATCTGCACGGGCTCGGAGGCGGTCGTGCCGCCCATCCCCGGCCTGAAGGAGGCCGGCGATGTCATCGTTACCAACCGCGAGATCCTCGCACTGGAGGAAGTCCCGGCGGAATTGGTCATCATCGGAGGCGGCGTGATCGGGATGGAATTCGCAAGCTTCTTCAACAGCATGGGGTCGAAGGTCACCGTGGTCGAGATGATGCCCAAGATCCTTGGTCCCATGGACTCTGAGATCAGCGAACTCCTCCAGAAAATCTATGCCAAGAAAGGAGTGGAGTTCCGCCTGGGCTGCAAAGTCACGGGAATCGAAGGCAATGCCGTAGTCTATGAGACTCCGGAGGGGGAAGTCTGCCGCGTCTGCGGAGACAGGATACTTGTTTCCGTCGGGCGGCGGGCCGTGCTTCAGGGCTTCGGCCTCGAAGCCATCGGCGTTTCCCTCGCCCTGACGCCCGCCGGCCGCCCTTATGGGATTCAGGTGGACGACCACATGCGCACTGACGCCCCCGGCGTATATGCCGCCGGCGACGTGACCGGCTTTTCGATGCTTGCCCATACCGCCAGCCGTGAGGCCGAGGTGGCCGTGAACGACATCCTGGGCAAGGAAGACCGTATGCGCTACGACGCCATCCCCGGCGTGGTCTATACCAATCCCGAAGTCGCGGGTGTCGGACTCACTGAGGACGAGGCCTTGAAGAAGGGTATCGAATGCAAGGTATTGAAACTCCCCATGGCGTATTCCGGCCGCTTCGTTGCGGAAAACGAGAGAGGAGAGGGACTATGCAAGATACTTGTCGACGTCGAGGGTAAAGTGCGGGGCGTCCATATGCTCGGCAATCCTTCATCCGAAATCATCCAAAGCGCCTGCATCGCCATCGAGCAGGGCATGACTGCCGATAAGTTGAAGGAAGTGGTATTCCCTCACCCCACGGTCTCGGAGATCATCAAGGAAACTGCATTCACCCTATAAAACGGAAAAGGCGGTACAAAGCGTACCGCCTTTCTTTATAACAATTCCTGAAGGGTCGAGTATATCTGCTCGCCCCTAAGCCCGCGTTTAAGTATCGTGCCGTCCGGAGCGAACAGGATCAAGTGCGGGATGGTGGCAACCCCGTATAGTTCGACGGGAATCTTCTGAGCGTCAAGTATCTGGTTCCATGGCATGTCCAGTTCGGCCAGCGCCTTTACGGTGTCCTCCCTCCTGTCGCTGCAGGCGATGCTGACCACATCGAACCTGTCGCCCTTGAAAGCGTCATAGGCTTTGCGTATGGCCGGGATCTCGGCCTTGCACGGGCCGCACCACGATGCCCAGTGGTCGAGCAGGATGTACTTGCCCTTGCCGATATAGTCCGACAGGCTCACGTCGCTGCCGTCGGGATTGCCTCCCTTGACGGTATAGTCGAGGAACATCTTGCCGGGCGCAGTTTTGCTCAGGATGGAGATGGTCTTGTAGTCATTTGCGACATAGCGGAAGTTCTTGACCTTGTCGGAAACTACGTTGTAGAGGCTTATGAAACGTGCCGTATCCTTGTAGGCCATGTCGTCGAGCGCCAGTGCGCCCACGAGGTTGTCCGGCCATGCCCGTACTACGGAGTCGGCCAGCGCCACCTGGAGTGCTGCGTACTTCTCGTTCAGGCGGTCCCATTCGTCACTGAACTCCTTCGGGCTCATCTCCGACTGGCGGGCCTCCAGCGCTTTCCTTTCCTCGTTGCGTTTGGCGTCATAGCCATAGAATCGGGTGTGGAATGCGTTATATACGTCCATCAGCGGAGACTCGGCGGTTCTCTCGTCAAGGTCCGCCTTGATGGTCCCTGGCTCGAGGATGACGTGGACACGGTCATTTCCGTGCCCGACATAGGCGAAAACCCCCTCGTCGGCCTGCCCGGTGAAAGAGAATGCGTTGTCCTTTACCTTGGTGACTGCAAGGGTGTCGTTGCCCGCTATGTCGATAAGGTAAACGTCCGTTCCGTCCGGGGCGGTATAAACGGCTTCGATGTTAAACTTGTCGCTGCCGCATGAGACACATGCGGCGATGCACAGAAGACTGAACAATACTTTTCTCATCGTTATAATGCTTGTGGCCTGAGGATCTGGACACCCGTGACGGATGAACGGGCAGCAAGATACTCTGGAAGTGTACGGGAGTCGATGATGACTTTCATGGGACCGGTGGATGCGTGGAGCAGCCGGACCGTGCCGGGCTTGTCCACTATGGCCATCATCACGTGGGAGATGTCGAGTCCCTCGATGGAGGTGACAAGACAGATGATGTCGCCGGTTCGGATGCCCTGAAGGGCTTGAACGAGACGGTTTTTCGGTATGTAGCAGCGCGGCTTGGAATTGATGTTATCCTCCACTTTGCGGATGGCGTCCACGTCGTTCATCAGCGGGTAGGAGCCGGGGTGCTCGGACATATAGTTAACAGGGTGGTCGAGCCTTGTCCCGCCTAGTTCCAGAGTAACGTCTTTCAATACTCCTCTGTCTTCTCCCTGGCGCGCCCACTCCGTGGTGTAGTGCAGCCTGTCGGCATAGGACTCCACGCGGCCGCCGCGGTAGCGGCTCTGCCGGATCTCGTCGGCGAACATCCGGAAATCTCCGCCTCGGGCGGCAGTGCGGGACAGCGCAAGGCAGGTCTCCACGAAGATGATGCAGTCGGTCCTCGTCAGGTAGATGCACAGGTGCTCATCGGGCAATTCATCCAGCGTTCCGGCCACATACTGCTGACCCTCCAGAGCCTTCCCCGCCCGGGCCATAAGTTCCGGCACAGGCTCTCCGGCGTACGGGGCCAGCTCCGCGAGGACGCGCTCCGCCAGGAGCGAGTCAGCAGGAGTGGTCACCCAGCCGGGGGCTTCCGGCCGGGCCTGCCCGCAGGCCAGCATCGGCACGGAAAGAAGTAAGAGCATCAGCCACCGTCTCATGTCGCAAATATAATCATATCCTTCGACCTTCGGTAGAAGGATGTGGCTGATTGTGGTAAAATAAGCGGAAGATTGTTATATTTGTATCAGTATAAACACCCATAGTTATGAAACACCTCTCCATTTTTCTTGCGGCGGCGCTGCTCCTGGCCGTTTCCTGCAACGGCGCCAAGGGCGTAGCTGACAAAGCCGCTGAAGCCAACACCCCTCAAGCGACCATGATTGAACCGACCACTCCCAATCCCGAGAATGCCGCCATCGCTCAGCAGTTCCTCAAGAAGTGCGGCACCTACTATCTCGCCACCGTGGAGGGCGACCAGCCCCGCGTGCGTCCTTTCGGCACCGCCGAGATCATAGACGGAAAGCTTTACATCCAGACGGGCAAGGTCAAGAACGTCTACAAGCAGCTCCTTGCCAACCCCAAGGCGGAGATATGCGGCTACTCCGGCATGGAGTGGATACGTATCGCCTGTGAGCTCATCCCTGACGATACGGTCGAGGCCAAGAAGGCCATGCTTGACAAGAATCCTTCGCTGCGCGGAATGTACAGCGAGACCGACGACAATACCGTCGTCCTCTATTGCCGCAACGCCCACGCCACGATCAGTTCCTTCACCGGCGATCCCAGAAGTTTCGAATTCTAGAATAACCTAAAACATAAAATCATGAAGAAAGTCCTTCTAAGCTGCCTGACGCTCCTCGCCGCTGTCGCCGTGTGGGGCCAGAACCCCTACCTCCCGCTCTGGGAGCACATCCCCGACGGTGAACCGCGCGTGTTCGAGGATCCCGACAACCCCGGTAAGTACCGCGCCTATATCATCGGTTCCCATGACCTCACCTATACCGCCTATTGCGGCAGCGACGTCCGCATGTGGTCCGCCCCTGTCGAGGACCTGAGCCAGTGGGTCGACGAAGGGCCTCTCTTCACCTGGTTCGTCGACGGCCAGTGGGATACGATGTACGCTCCCGACCTCGTGGAGGTGAAGGACAAGGCCACGGGCAAGAAGACATATTACCTGTATCCCCACTCCAGGGGCCGCGGCCGTATCGCGATGGTTTGCAAGTCCGACCGTCCCGACGGCCCTTTCGTTCCCATCAACGCCACTGAAGACGGCCGCGGCTGCCTGCCCGGCTCGCTCATCGATTTCGACCCTTCAGTATTCATAGAGAACATCACCGACAAGAAGGATCCCGACTACGACAAGGGCTTCAGGGCATACGTGTATTATGGTTTCCAGCACTCGACTGCGGTCGAGCTTGACCAGAATACCATGTATTCCAAGCGTCCCGGCACTGAGATCCACGACTTCTTCCTTCCCGCCAGCTCCCGCTACGGCGTGGTCCGCGACCCGGAAGGCACCGAGTACAAATATCTCTACAAGGACCAGGATCCCGGCAGCTTCAACTTCTTCGAAGCCTCCAGCATCCGTCAGGTCGGCAACAAGTATGTGATGGTATTCTCAGGCTACAGCGGCCCCGACTATGGCCTCAGCTCCACCAATTCCGCCCTGCGTTATGCCTACGGCGACTCGCCGCTGGGCCCCTGGCGATCCGGCGGAGTCCTTGTGGACTCGCGCGGCGTCGTCCCCGACGAGAATGGCGAGCACTTGATCACCACCAACGCCGCCCACAATACCCACGGTTCCCTGCAGGAGATCAACGGCCAGTGGTATGTGTTCTATCACCGTCCCCCCCGCGGATTTGGCAATGCCCGCCAGTCGATGGTAGCCCCCGTGAAGATCGAGTGGGACCAGAAGAAGGTCGCCGACGGCGGACAGGTCCGCATTACCGGATATGATCCCTATCTCCCCGGCAACGAATGGGTGGCTTCCGCTTCAGACGGAGAGACCTACACCGGCGCCGAGGTCACCAGCGAGGGATTCCAGATCTTCGGACTTCCTCCGTACAACTATTATTCTGCCGGCTACGCTTGCTACATGTCCGACCAGAATTGGATCCAGGACAATCATGATGTCTGGAACAACAACATGGATCTGGCCGGCATCACCAACGGCGGCATCGTCGGTTTCAAGTACTTCGGCTTCGGCGGCCTTGCCCAGGACACCAAGGGAGTCAAGGCTTTCGCCGGCGCCAATAGAGGCGACGGCACCCGCCTCGACCTCTTCCTGACCCCGAGCGGCCGCGGCGCTTTCAAGATCCACGTGATGCTCGACGGCCCTTATGCCAACTCTACCTGGAAGGGCCGTGAGATCGCTGTCATCAACGTTCCCGAGGATGCTCCGCGCACCATCACCAATTACCGCGTGGCAGTTCCTGCGGTCGAAGGCCTCAGCGGCAAGCATGCCATCTACCTCGTGGTGGAAGGACCGGACATCCAGCTCCCGCAGATGCCTCAGCGTCCCGGTGGAATGCGTCCCCAGCAGCCCCAGCGTCCTATCGGACTGTTCGACCTCCACGGCATCGGTTTCTCGAAGGGAACTGTCCCTTGTGAGAAACCCGTCGTCCCTCAGATCACCATCACTGCCGACGGCAAGCAGCTCAACGTTCCCACGACTCCCATACGCTGCTCCAACGCCAACGGCCTCACCGACCAGATCCGCTATCAGGTGTACGGCCCGCTCACGGACAACTCCGCGCTCAAGGTCACGGCTTCCGAGCCTGACGTCAAGTGCGAGGTCAGCCGCATCGTCGATGGCCGCGCCACCGTCAAGTGCACCTGGCACGGTCTCGAGAAGATCTATCTCATCAATTAGAAGTAGCTGAATGATAAGTATGGCCGGTCCGAATGGGCCGGCCATCGTTTTATTCCGTTCCTCTTGTGAGGGCGCGATAATCGGCGGGAGTCAGGCCTGTGAGGCGTTTGAAGACGGTGAAAAAATACTCGTAGTTGTCGAAACCCATTTGGGACGCCACATCCCTGATCGGAAGGTCGCTGGTGACCAGCAAATCCTTTGTCCTGTCCATCTTTACCCCAAGGATGTATTTGGCGGGCGGCATGCCCGTGTAGGCCTTGAATATTTTCCTGAAACTGGAATAGCCAATGCAAAGCGAGTCGGCAACCTCTTCGGCAGTGATGGTCTTGTACCGTTCATCTATGAGGGCTTTCGCACGGCTGACGGTTTCGCCCGCGTTCGACGAACGGAACGCCTCGTTGCGCGCATAGGAATACGCCAGGCCCAGCAGATGAAGCACAATGCCTCCCAGCAGCTGCTGGAATCCCGATTTCTGCCCGGAAGCAGTCTCGATGGCGCTCCGATACAGACCCACTGCCTCTTCACGCAATCCTATCTGGTGTACTGGTTTATCCTTTGTGAAGAACCCGTCTTTGACGCGGATGTCGATGTCCGTACCGCTGAATCCTATCCAATACTCCTTCCATCCGGTATCTTTGTCGGGACGATAGGTGTGCCATTCTCCCGGGAAAAGAAGGAACATCGATCCCTTGCGGACCGATACCCATTTGCCGAGCGAGGCACTGGTGAACTTCCCGCTGCCTTCTGTTACGTAAACCAGCTGATACTCCTGCAGGACTCTTCCCTTCCCTTCCGAGAATGAATAACGCGGCGGAAGCTTTGTAGGCGGATAATCCTCCCCGGGCGCCGTTTCCAGATACCCTGCGGTATGCACCACGGCTCCCCAAAGCTGATCCGCCTCGCTCACCGGCAGATACTTCAAATGTATTGAGTCCCTTTCTTCCACAGCACAATGGTTTTATTTGCAAATATAATCAATAGCTACCTTTAATGGACTGGTCCTGGGAGCTGCGAGTTCCGGCGGAGTCGTAACCGTGCGGGTTTGGGCCCGATTTCCGCACAAACGGGCCCGGATTGCCTCATCCGTGCGGGTTTGGGCCTGTTTTCCGCACAAACGGGCCGGGATTGCCTCATCCGTGCGGGTTTGGGCCCGTTTTCCGCACAAACGGGCCCGGATCCCCCTTGAATCGTGGTATATGCTACCTGTATTTCTTGACGCGGGAGTCGTCGATGACGCCGGACCAGTTGAGGCCGAAGGCGAAGTCATACTTGTGGCCGTCGGTGTCGGTGTGGCATACCATGTCGCGGGGAACGTCCTCGAACTGCTCCTCGACGGTCTGCATATTGGCGGGCAGCTGCATGGGCAGGAGGCCGGAGGGCTCAGAGGCGCCGCTGACGGTTTCGAGTATGGCCTGGTTCTGGATGCCGAATGAGAGGAGGATGGCGTCGGTGTAGGGCTCGATTTCACTCATTACCATCGGCTTGGAGATGCTGATGACGGTGACGACGGGCTTGGCTCCCATCGCTTTGCGGGTATCGCGCACCAGCTGCATATGGGACTTGTTGGAAGTCGTGACGGTCTTGCCCTTGTAACTGCGGTTGGTGAAATCCTCGTAGGGGTCGCCTCCGGCTATGCTGGTCTCACGTGCATAGGCGGCGGTATAGTCCTCGTACTGGAGACTGATGGGGACGTAGCCGTTTCCGCCCTTGTCGCGGTCAGAGCGGTCATAACCGCTGCCTCCCGCAGGTTCGCTGATGAAGACAATGGCGAAGTCGGCATCCTTGGGACTGTCCACCCTGTCGTAATACTTGTCTATCATGGAAGCCGGAACGGGGTCGACCCAGCGGCCTTCTGCCGCCTGGCCGCCGAACATGCCCTGGCGGGCGGGCTGATATATCTGAGGGACATATACTTTGAGGCGACCTTTCTCGGGAAGGACATTGCCGTGGTTCTTGAGCATCACGACGGACTTGAGCTGGGCATGGTAACCTGCCGCCATGAAGTCGGGATTGCCGACGATGGCCGTGGCTTCGTCAGGGTCGCAGTAGGGGTTCTCGAAGAGGCCGGTGCGGAAGCTGTTCATCAGCAGGCGCACGGCCGAGGTCTCGAAGCGCTCGCGGGCGCTCTTCTCGCCGTATTTCTCCACCCACAGGTCGTAGGCCTCCAAGACGGGACCCTTCTCATTGTTGCCTCCGAACTGGTCCACTCCCGCTTCTATGATCTTGAAATGACGCTGGCCTTCGGTGAGGGTTTCGTTGCCCCAGGGCTTTCCTTCGAAAGCGTAGACGCTGGAGTAGTCCTTGGTGATGTTCCAGTCCGTACATACTACGCCGTCAAATCCGTAGGTATTGCGGAGCAGGTCGGTTATGAGGTACTTGCTGTAGCTGTTGCCGTTCTGTTCTCCGGAGGGATCCTGGTTGTAGGATATGGTGTAGTAAGGCATCACGGCCGAGGACATCTTGGTCTTACCACTGAGTTTGAGGGCTCCTTCGGTGAACGGGCGGATCTGGGTGGAGAGGTTGTTGCCGGGATAGACGGCGTACTTGCCGTAGGAGTAATGTGCGTCGCGGCCGGCTTCCTCCGGACCTCCGGAAGGCCAGTGCTTGATCATGGCGTTGACGGATTCGTAGCCCCAGCCGTCCTTGATCTCGGCGCTGCCCTCCGAGGTCTGGAAGCCGTCCACATAGGCGCGGGCCATGTCGACGTCAAGCTGAGGATCCTCGCCGAATGTGCCGTTGAAACGGCTCCAGCGAGGCGCGGTGGCCAGGTCGATCTGCGGGGAAAGCGCCGTGGCAAT
>JAEEGF010903735.1_pt1 | contig 27366 bp, 16 predicted proteins | sample 9134171 | NCBI WGS metagenome assembly JAEEGF01 (sample SAMN16246542, study PRJNA631951) | gut metagenome | biome: gut microbiome; feature: rumen; material: AP-attached | host: Bos | place: Iran: Karaj | collected 2018-10 | reverse complement strand
TCAACGCGGACATCGATGGATATGCGCGGACGACGGATAAGTTCCGGGGCTATGAACCGGTGCTGGTAAAGGCGGGGAACGGTGAGGAGGAGCCCGCGGCGCAGAGCGACGATCCGATGACCATTGAGATCGGGGTCTCTAGGGATTGGAAGACTGAGTCTGCATATGCCGGATTCACCAATACCTATGTACCGAAAGCTGAGCTGACCATCACCAAAAAGCTCGGCGAGGACAGCGAGGAAGTCGAGATCCCCGCGGGCACGACGTTCACGGTCACCGACGAGGCCGGCGAGACGGTCAAGACGGTCAGCTACGAGGAATTTGAAGACGGAGAGGTCACTGTGGAACTGCCTGCAGGCACTTACACGGTGAAGGAAGACGAGGGATCCGCCCTCGAAGGCCTTGAAAACTATGATCTGGACGTCACTTACGAGAAGGAGACAGAGGATTTCCGCGACTGGCATATGACGATCACAAAGGTGGTCAGCAATCCAGACGGATACATGAGGTATTACTCTCCTGGCGAAACGATCGAGTACATCATCACTGTCACAAATGACGGCGATTATCCGGTCTTCAATGCCGTGATCAACGATGAGCTGACCGATGATTACTGGCTCATCGATCGTCTGGATCCGGGTGAATCGAAAGAGTATACGACCGATTATATCGTTACTGAAGACGATGCTGACAACGGTTACGTTACCAACATCGCAGATGGATCGGGTTATGAGACCGAAGACGCGGAGGATCCTGACGTACCTGTTGTATCGGGTTCAGTTACAGTGAGGGTGGATTTGCCGTTCCGCGGCGTAAATCCTGCCAGAATGAAATCGGCACCTGAAACAGCCGGAAGCGACGCGGCCGGAGACGGTGCGGCCGGAAGCGATGCGGACGGAAACGACGGGGCCGTGATCCAGCTCGAATTGAAACAGCACGCGACGGTTCGCGTCATCAACACCTACACATCCAAGAAGACAGATGTTACCGTGACCAAGGTCTGGGACGACGAGGACGCTCCCGAGGGTACCCGTCCGGAGCAGATCGAAGTCCAGCTCTTCGCCAACGGCGATGAGTACGGCGAGCCCGTAACGCTTCCCGCCGAAGGTGACGACTGGAGCTTTACCTGGACTGAGCTTCCTCTCGTGGAGGACGGCAAGACCGTGGAGTACAGCGTCGGCGAGGTCGAAGTGCCCGAGGGCTACGAGAGCGAGACCTCCGGAAGCGCTGAAGACGGCTTTACCATCACCAATACCTACACAGCCGAGCCCGAGCCCGAGACCACGGAGATCACCGTGACCAAGGTCTGGGACGATGAGGACGCTCCCGAAGGGACCCGTCCGGAGCAGATAACGGTCCAGCTCTTCGCCAACGGCGATGAGTACGGCGAGCCGGTGACGCTTCCCATCGAAGGCGGCGAAGGCGACGGCTGGAGCTTCACCTGGACCGAGCTTCCTCTCGAGGAGGACGGAAAGGCCGTGGAGTACAGCGTCGGCGAGCTCGAGCTGTCCGAGGGCTACGAGAGCGAGATCTCCGGAAGCGCTGAGGACGGCTTCACCATCACCAATACCTACACGGCCGAGCCTGAGCCCGAACCCGAGGCTCATCTGAGCGTCACCAAGAAGACGGTGTCCAAGCCCAAGAGCGGCGGCAAATACACGCCCGGCGAGACGATCGAGTACGAGATCAAGGTCAAGAACGACGGCGAAGCCGAGCTCCTCGACGTAGAGGTCACTGACGAACTGACCGGAGATACCTGGCAGGTCGGGACCCTGAAGCCCGGCGATGAGAGCGAAGCCCTCAAGGTGGCTTATACGGTCACCAAGGCTGACGCCGAGAAGGGCGAGGTCAAGAACGTGGCCGCCGCGGCCGGCAGGACCGCCGGCAGCGAAGAGCCCGACGTACAGGCCGAACCCGCAGAGGTCACCGACAAGGCCGGAAAGAAACAGTCCTCCGGCGGCGGTGGCGGCACTCCCGAGCTGAACAAGAAGGATCACTTCGCGTACATCATCGGTTACCCGGACGGCCTTGTGCGCCCCGACGGATCCATAACCAGAGCCGAGGTCGCGACTATATTCTTCCGCCTGCTGACGGACGCCAGCCGCGATCAGATCTGGGCGACGGAGAACAGCTTCTCCGACGTTGAAGCGGAGAACTGGTTCAACAACGCAGTCTCCACCATGGCCAACGGAGGCATCTTCAACGGCTATCCCGACGGCACCTTCGGCGCGGGCAAGAGCATCACGCGCGCTGAGTTCGCGACCATCGCGATCCGCTTCTTCGCTGACCAGAACTACACGAAGGGCAGCTTCACCGATACCGAAGGACACTGGGGAGAGGCGTACATCAACGCGGCGGCCAGGAACGGGCTGATCAAGGGTTATCCCGACAACAGCTTCCGTCCTGACGCGCCGATCAGCCGCGCCGAGGCGATGACGGTCATCAACCGCCTGCTGGAGCGTCAGCCTGATAAGGATCATCTGCTGGACGATATGACGGTCTGGCCGGACAACAAGGACAAGAACGCCTGGTACTACGCGGATGTTCAGGAGGCTACCAACAGCCACGATTACACCGAATCCGGCAAGTACGAGACCTGGAAGAGCATGCTTCCGGTGCGCGACTGGGCGGCGTTTGAGACCATGTGGTCCGACGCTCATTCCGCAGGGAATCCGGGAGAGGTAGTCGACAAGGGTCTCCGCATCGACTTGAACGAGATCGATTAGTCCTCAGAAGCGGATGTAAAAGACAGAGAAAGATCCCCCGCCGAAAGGCGGGGGATCTGTTTTTTGTGCAGCTTCCTGCAGGACGTCTATGATCTTTTCTGCTACAGGGTGTCGATGATCTTTGAGACGAATCTCGCGAGCCTGGTCAGATCCTGAGCGTCGATGCTGCCGTCTTTGGTCACGTCGGCGTTAGCCAGCGCCCCGGCATTGCTGATCATGCTGATCTTTGCGACGTGCCTCGCCAGCACGGTCAGGTCCGCCGCGTCGACGTCGCCGTCCAGATCGACGTCGCCGTAGAGGGAGCCGCCTCCTGTGCTGGGATGTATGCTCTCGGGATCTCCGACGGTGAAGTAAACGTAAGCCATTACGTAGTTAGCAATTTTGGCTCCGCTGATCGCTCCGAGCTCGGGCTCCACAGCCGTAACCTGATCGGCGAAGAAAGCCCTGCCGCCGAAGGGGGTCGTGTAGCTGTTGTCAATGAGGATCCAGACAGTATCCCGGTAGGTCTCTCCGAGCTCATAGCTCTCGAAGTCCTCGACAGCGTCGTTGGAGGTATTCCTGTCCCTGATGGTGCTGACGTCTGTCACGTGTTCGACGCTGTCCGTCAGGATGATCCCGTCGGTCAGAGGCGTCAGGTTGAGCGTCGATAGCTCCGAATCGGGCGCCACATCCTTTGGATCGCCCGGGGAGGGGACCTCGAGGCTGAATACCGCGCTGCTGATGTACTCGTCGCGCCAGTCTATGATCTTTTCGGTCGGGTCAAGATAGAGCCAGATCACGTCGTATCTGCCTGCCGCGGACAGCGGCTCGCTGAAGGTGTAGTCCCTGCCGCAGTAGTCCGCCCCGTAATGATCCACGCCGTTGACGGTGATCACGTAGCGGTCGACAGCATCGAAATAATAGGTCGTCCTGTTGTAGTCGAAAAGTATGTTCACCGGATAGCAGACTCCCGCGTTCGGCATGATCTTCACGAGAGGGCGATAGTATAGGTTGCCCTTGAAGGTATCCTCTGTGTATTCGTAGTCGAAGCTGCTCCCGTTGCTGGAATAATACCAGGTGAGCTCCGCGGTGTAATCAGTGTAGACCCAGGAGGCTCGATGCACATTCTCTCCCGCCTCGATATCGAGCCATGATTCGGGGAAGTTCACCAGATATCGGGTCTTGGGGATCAGGACCGTGGTAGACGCGGAGATCGTACCGTCTCTCGTCTCGGCGGTCGCCGTGATCACGGAGCTCGAGTCGCCCCTGCCGGTGATGCTGATCACGTCGCCGCTGCCGCTGACCGACACGCTGTCGTGTGAGGCCGTGAGCGAGATGGAAGCCGCGGAGGCATTCTCCGGGGTAAACACCGCCCTGAGGGAATCCGTCGAGTACTCGTCGTGCAGTACGATGAAGCTGTCCGTCACCTCGACCGCTTTGCTCTGAAGGCTGGAATAAGCCGGCTCATGCCAGGAGTCGCTCTGGTAATCCTGCCAGAGCTCCAGCCCCTGCGGGGTGCGGCGCACGGTGATGCTCACGGGGGTGGAGGTCACCGAGTCTCCCCATGTATCCGTCGCGGTGACGGAGAAGCTGTAGGTACCCTCTACGAACGCTGAGGTCTCATGCCCTGCGCTGCCGAAGATCCTGGAGATGAGTATGGTATTTGAGTTCTCCGGATTGCTCAGCACGTTCAAGGCGTTCGGCTTTGCTCCTTCAGGCCAGCTGACCGGATGCCACTTGTACTGCGCAATGGCCGGTGCGGAGCCCGACAGACTGGCGGTCAGCCTCGGGGCGGCATTTCCGTCGGCCTTGAGGTCATATACCGTAGCTGAGGGGCTGATGCTGACGTTCCAGGTCCCGGCCTTGGTCCCGAGGTAGAAGGTCTGCTCGCTGAAGTAATCCTTGCCGCCGATCGTGTAGCCCACTCCGTACCAGCCCGCCGTGCCGCTGGATACGGTCACGCTGTAGTTCCTGAGGCCGGAGCTTCCTGAGAGCTTGGTCCCGTCCTTGTGCCAGAACAGGCCGGCCGTTCCCGCATTGGACTGCGCGAGGCTGAGGGTCACGTCGTGATTTGCGCCTGCAGCGCGGTCGACGAGGACCCGGCCGTTGCTGTCGGCCGCCGGGCTCGAGGCGAGGTCAGGGAAGCATACGACGTCGCTGTATACTTCCTTTTCAGCGATCTTCGTGCTGCCCTTATACAGGCGCAGCGTCAGCCTGGCCTGGCTTACGCCCCGGTAGATATCGCTCGGCATATAGGTGCTTCCGGTGCCGGTGGTATAGCTCTTCCATTGATTGGAAGTATCCTTGTACATGAACACGAGCTCGTAGCGGCTTATGGTGCCGTCGTACTTCCACCTGTCGAGGTTTCCCCAGCTGGCGTCGCCTGTCGCGACCAGCCTTATCTGCGGCTTGCCCGAGGAGTTTAGGGAGTTTTTGAAGCTCAGCCCCATGTCGATATCAACGCCGGAGAGGTCGGGCGGGACGATCTTCAGCTTGATCAGCTTGGAGTCGGCGCTGTAGTTGATCTCTCTGGTCTCGGTCGGGGTCATCCACTTCTCGTAGTCGCGCACGGTCAGATAGTAGATCCTTCCGACCTCCAGCGCGTCCTTCGCGCTCTGAGGCAGGTTATTCAGCTCTACGTTGTCCGAGCCGGACGACGCGTCGAGCCTGGCGACCTGGTTCTTCCCTTTGGGGGAGGTGCTTATCAGGGCGTGAGTGTGCCCGTAATCCTGCCCGTAGACCTCGTAGATCCCCGTAAGGTTATGCGGATAGTACTGGTCGTGAGTGAATCTCAGGCGGAGATTGGTCAGCTTGTCCCACTCTATGGTCGTGCCCTCGGCGAGCTCGACTAAGGAATCGCCGACACGCTGATAGACTGTGCCTCCCTGATTCTCGACGGGGAAGACGTAGATCGTGCGGCTGACGTCGTCGGCGCCGCCCGCCGCGACCTGATTCGCGGTCAGGTATCCGGTGCCGCTCCTGTAGACTTCCGTGAAGGTCCTGACCTCGCGGAATGCCGACGCCGGGAGACCGATCTTGCCGTAGGAGGTCTCGTGATAGGCGAAAGCGTCGCCTATCTCGCCGGCCTCCTGACCCTCGAAGCAGACTCCGTCGCTCTGCTTGTGGGTGCTGAAGCGGCCGCCGTAAACGCTGACCGTTGCTCCGCTGCTCACCTGCAGCACGTCCGCGCAGCCGTTGCCCCAGAATTCGCCGTCATAGATCTTGAGGTTTCCGCCCGCGGCCTTTATCGCCGACGCCCTGATGTCCGGCGCAGAGCCTTTTTTGATCTCGGCGTATCCGCGCCCGTGGAAGTTACCTCCGTTTATCACCGCCTGTCCGCTGTTCAGGACGACGGCGGTACCGTTGATCTGCGCCCAGTAGTATTCGGCATCATAAGCGCAGTAGAACTTCTTTGAGCGCCCCGCGTGGAGCTTTCCACCGTTGACGGTGAGCTTTCCGCCGTCGACTTCTATCAGGTTCCTGAGCTCCATATAAGGGGTGCCCGGTAAGCACTTTGTATCGATATATCCGTCATAGTTGATCTCTCCGATGTCTCCGGCGTCGTTGATCACGAGCTCAGAGCCCGATACGACGCGCAGCATCGCCATCGGGTGTCCTTTGGCGGACTCCCAGCTGCTCCAAGGATAGCCCATAGATATCTCGTGGTAAGGATCACCCAGACTTCCGGTCTCGGCATCGTATGAGAGCTTTAAGTCGTGCCCGTTGAGATCAAGGACCTTGATGCCGGAACCGAGGGTGCACCAGTAACGGACTATAGGAAGATTCCTGTTGTCTCCCGGTTCCCCGATCCAGGCGTGGACGTCCGTGTTCAGCTTGATGATGAAGTTGCCGTCCGCCTCGAGCTGGGCCTTCAGGCTCTGTCCGTCGGCGTCGTTGATCAGGACCGTGCCGAAGGACGGCTCAGCAGCGTGGGCCGGAGGCTCGAGCTGCCCGAGGGCGGACAGCGCCAGGACGAGCGCCAGCAGGACGCTCAAAAGGCGTTTAGCGCTGATCATGTGCTTCATTGTCGTTTCTCCTTTCATCGTCATGGATAACCAGGCCCAGGAGCCTCGCCTGCAGCGCCAGCTCGAGGCGGCTGCCGAAGCCCGTCTTCTCCATGAGGTTCTGCAAATGCCGCTTCACTGTGTTCGCGGAGATGTTCAGCCTTTCGCCTATCTCCTCGTTGGTGAGGCTGGCGGTGAGCTCCCTGAGCACGTCGAGCTCCCGCTGAGTGAGGTCGCTGCGCAGGGCTTTGCCGAAGCTCACCCTGGGCGGCTCGGCCGGATAGACCGATTCGCCGTCCATCGTGCGGTCCATGATCTCGATCAGGCTGTGATCGTCGTACTCCTTGTACCAGAAGCTCTCTACGCCTATCCTCCGGGCCTCGTCCTCCCAGCTGGTCTCTGAGCTTGAGGTGGTGAGGATGATCCTCATTTCGGGGTGGCTCTTTTTGATCTCCTCCGCGGCGGTGAGCCCGTCGATCCCTTCCTGCATCATGACGTCCAGGATCAGCAGATCGGCTCCGCGCTCATCCGCGAACTCCACCGCCTCGCGCGCCGTCCTGAAAGAAGCGGCCAGCTCGTAGCGCGTGGACGCGCGGACATACATCTCGAAGAATCCGCGGGATATGTTCTGGTCGTCAGCTACGACGACCCTGACGCGATCTTCCAAATATCATCACCATCCCTTCTTCTCCGGATCCTCCGGCTGCAAATGAGTATAATTTCCCATATTCATTGTATAGGCGATGGATGAGAAAACATATCACCCGTTCGTACCATTTTGAGAATATAAAAAACGCTCCTTCTTGAGGAGCGTCACGGCGGTTGAGGCAGGGCGCGGGGCCTGTGGCAGTCTGCGGGGACTATTCCGGCTATTCGCATGTGGAACCTTCCCGGCACGGGCCGGCGAAGGTCATGGTGAGCGAGAAGGCGGGGGAGCTCTGCACCATCATCGTCCCGCCCGCGGCTTCGACGCGGCGGCGGAGGGAGAGCAGGCCTCCGCTCTCGTCTATAGGCCCCTCAGTGGGCCTTCCGCTGTTGGTGATGGTTGCTTCAAATCCGTCCGCGCCTTCCGGTCTCAGCACGGCGGATATGCTGTCCGCCCCGGCATGCTTTACGGCGTTCGCGGCGCACTCTCGTATGGCCTCAGAGAGTATTGACAGAGCTACGCGGTCAACGGGATGGCCGCATACGTATCCCGTCACCGGGTCCAGACCGCTGATCTCCACGCTGACGCCTATGCTGCCGGCCATGCGGACAGCCTCACGCAGTTCATCCTCCGCGCTCCGGCAGGCATTGCTTTCCGCGCCTGAGCTTACGTCCGTACGGCCGCTGTCCGGGATCCCGTCCTGAGCGGCGTCTCTGTTTTCTCCCAGCAGGAAGCGGTTCATCTGCGAGGTGATCATCGCCACGGCGGCAGCATCCGCGCTGCCGGGATGTTCTATATAGTGGCGGCCCATGAGAAGGACCTGTCCCAGCTCGTTGTGCAGGGCTATGCGGGCCGAGGCCTCCTCCTGCTTGACGAACATCTCGGCCGAAAGCTCCGACGCCTCCTTCATGCGGCGGCGGATGTCCAGAAGGCGGGCGTTCTTTGCCCTGAGCTCCTCCGTGATCCGGTACCTCTCCGTGACGTTCACCGCGCTGGTCCGGCCGTACTCCGCGCCGTCTTCGGTGATGGTCCCGGAGGAGAAGAGCCAGACTTCTCCGCCCGGCATGCGCATCAGGCGCTTTCCGCCCTGATCCTCTCCCTCCGCCTCGAGCCTGGACAGGAGCGTGCGGACATCTGACAGACGCCCGCCTGTCAGCTCGCGGCACAGGTGGTCCATGGTCAGGTTAGAGAGCAGGGCGGTGCCGTCCTGGGAGCTCACGCATATGCCCTCTGGAAGCAGGTCTACGGCCTTGTGTATGGTATCCGGCGTTACGGTGCTCGCTCTGTAGCTCCTGAAGTCCCGGAAGCTGAACGCCAGAAATGACGCTGAGAGCGCCTCCAGAGCGGCGAAGACCGGCCATGGCAGTGAATAGGGGAAGGCGGTCCCGTCTATCGACGCTCCCTCCGTCTGGGGGAAGCACACGATATCATAGCTGTTCAGCAGAAAGACGAAAAGCGCGAAGCAGGCGAGAGCGTGAGCGCAGGCGGCCTGACGCGCGCTCCTTCTCTCCCGCAGGGAGAAGAGCAGGGCGGCAGTCCCCCCTATGGCGAGTATGAGCGCGGCAAGCAGCAGCGGGAGCGACGCTCCTCTTTCAAGGAGGCTGTAATACGAGCTCATCCGGCGCCTCCTTTCGCCCTTATGGTGAGGAAGAGGCATCCGTCGCTCAGGACGCGTTCCACGGGGAGCGGCGTCCCGGGAAGGGCTGCGCCGATCTCCGCGTCCGGGTCAGCCTCGACTGTGAGCCTTACCCCGTCCGGCGTAAGAGAGGCTGTCATCCTGCGCATGACGGGCAGGAGCGCCTCGATCAGGATCTCAAAGCTGTCATAGAGCTCGTGGATCCGGGCCAGCGGGAAGTCAGAGTATTCCACGCCCGTGGCGGCCGCGTCGATCCCGCGGCATTTCAGGAAGCGGGCCGTCTCCTGCATCGCGAGGAAGAGCTCGCGGTTCGGGCGCGGGAGGCTCTCCTCCTCGAGGAGCATGAGGTTGCTCTTGCGCTTGCAGTAGGCGTTCAGTACGCAGCACTCAGCCAGCACGGCCGGAAAGCTGTCCGATTCCGGGGAAGCGCTGTTCAGCAGTTCTTCTATGCGCTTCTGCTTTGGATACAGCGCCGCGGAGATCCTGTCGTAGACCCGTGCCTGGGCGTCGAGATGCGCCTTTTTCACCTGCAGCTCGTTCTCGACGGCTATGAGGCCGTTCTCTTCGCTCAGGATCTCGTTGGCTTCAGCGAGCCTGTGGCTCTCCCTGTGCAGTTCGCTCTCGTCCTCGGTCCAGAATACGAGGCCGGGGAGCATGCTCATGCCCGAGAGGCGGGTATCGCCGTCGATATATACGGGAGACTCCAGCGACTCCTTCAGCTGCTCCTGCGAAGCGCTCACAGGGACGTCGGTCGCGTATACGGGCTTCAGGGAGCTGTCGGTTATGAGGACTGGCAGCCCAAGCCGTGAGAAGAAGCCCGTATAGTTTTCGTTGTAGGGGATGAGGCGGTTCCTTATGCAGACCTCGAATAAGCCCAGAAGGCTGAAGACGTGTATCTCCGGCGCGTGAAACATGCGCAGCGTCTCATGAGGCGTCAGCACGAGCCTGTTCAGAAGGCTGACAGCGCCCCAGAAGACGAGCACAGCGGCGAACCAGCTCAGACCCCGGATGTTCTGCTTCCAGGTCCTGCTGATAAGGATGAGAAGGCCGGCGATCAGGACTATCCCCATCCAGCCGTACATGGCGTAGAACAGCGGCCCGTAGGTATACGTACCGACTATGCCGTGGAACTCGGACAGGGGGATGAGGCGGCGGTAGAAGAGCTGGTGCAGGTCGTTGGTCAGGATGAGAAGCAGCAGGACGCCTGAGGGGATCAGGAGCAGCCGTTCGGCCGCTCTCCTTTCCCCGCCTTCGCCGCGGCGTATGCGGACGCAGGTCATCAGGAAAAGCGTCGGTATGAGGATCAGGGGAATGTTGTAAGCGTAGTCCGCGAAACGTCTGACTGCGATACCGGTCAGCACGCGGAACCTGAGGAAGCGGACCAGAAGCTCAGCGATCATCAGAAGCGCCGACGCCTCGGCGTAGCTGCGGGCCTTCGTCGGCAGGAGCCTGCTACGCACGGAGTAGATCCACGAGATCAGCAGCGCGATGTAGATCATGAAGTTGGCGCAGAACATTAGGGTGTCAAGGGCAGCGATCCCCGTCCTCGTAAACATATAGGCGGTCCCGGCCAGAAGCAAAAGGCCTGAAAAGAGCCATATATCCTTGCTGCCTCCGCGCTTCAAGCTGCTGCCTCCTTACATCAGATCCGGAATTGCTTTGCGTTTCAGGCAGATCGCCGTACTTCACAAATATCCAATTATAACATAACACATTTTCCCGGCGTTTTAGGACGGGTGACGCATTTTTATCTGCAGGGCAATGGCGGAGAAGGTGGGATTTACCCTTCGGGCATAAACTTCGAATCCCTCTTATCATATGCATATTTAAAACCTCCCGCCAAGGCGGGAGGTTTTAAATATGGCGGAGAAGGTGGGATTCGAACCCACGTGACGTTTCCGTCAAACTGATTTCGAGTCAGCCCCGTTATGACCGCTTCGATACTTCTCCGTGTCTGCCGGACGGCTAGCTTTATTACTATATATCATGCCGGCGGGTTTTTCAAGCGGAATCGGCGTGGGAGAGCAGGGCGGTCAAGTTGAACTGTCGGAATCTCCACCCAGAGCTGACTGAATCTATCCTCTGAGCTCCTCGAGGAAGCTCTCCAGAAGCTCCGCGTTCGCGTTCACGAGCTCGGCGCACCTGACGCCTTCCCTGAAGTACTTCTTTTTGAGCTCGGCACAGTCCGTGCCGCCGAACTCCTTCTCAAAGCGGGCTACGTAATCCGCGCATATTCCCCTGAAGCCGGGGACGTCGTGCGCGCGCTTCTCGATGAGAAGGGCGCTTATGGCGGCTATTCCGGCGGCGAGGGCGCCGCAGGTCTTTCCGCAGCCCATTCCGGCTCCGAAGCCTCCGATGATCCTGAGGTCATCGCTGCCGATGCCGAGCTGCGCCTTTTCGTTGATAAAGCTGAGAGTGCTCTCGGCGCAGTTCATGTTCTTTCCGATATAAAGCTCTTCCACATCCAATCGTTTTTCGTTCATTGCAGTCTCCTGATCTGTCACTCGGCGTCACGGATATGCCGGCATGTATTAGTGATGGCTTAGTGATCGCTCCGCCGCGCCTTGGTACCCAGTTCACGCCTCCGCGCCTTGGGGCAGCGGCACGCATCCGCGCGCCTTTTTGCTGAAAAATATTATATCAGCAGGCCGATAGTTGGTGCAATCTCAGCGCATTTGTTTTATAATATTCGGGCGGTTCGCTCGAGCGGCCGCAGTCAGGACGATCAACACTTAAAGAAAAGGGAAACTATATAATGGCCACTTACTCTGAAAACAGAAGGCGCGGCTGGCTCATGGTAGCCTACGGCGCGCTCTCGCTGATGATACTTCAGTATCTGTGCTACAACGCCTTCAGCCTCTTCGTGGTCCCCATCACGGAGGACCTGGGCATAAGCCGCAGCGCTCTCTCGCTCACGACCACCATCGCCTCCATCGCGGGCATGGTCATAGCGCCCATAGCGGGAAGGCTCTTCTCCGTGAAGAGCGTCAGGAAGCTCATGCTCATGGGTCTCACCGTGACCTCGCTTAGCATAGCCCTGCAGTATTTCGCGAAGTCGGTCATGCTGCTCTACGTGCTCGCCGGAGTCAGGGACTGCGGCGTAGAGTTCTGCCTCATGATGCCGCTCGCGATACTCATGAACCGCTGGTTCGGCAACGACAGGAGCTTTGCCTTCAGCATCATCAGCATCGGAACGAGCCTCGGCGGCGTGCTGCTGTCGGTGCCTCTCTCGAACCTGATCGCGGGCGCGGGCTGGCGCAACGCCTACCTGGTCTGCGGTCTCGGCGCGATGGCCATACTCGTCCCGCTCTGCTTCTTCATAGTCAAGGACTGGCCCGAAGGCACTCAGCCCGCTGCCGCCCCGAAGGCAGGGGAGGACGGCGAGAGCGCTCCCAAGGGCGACGTAAAGAGCTTCACCGCGCAGCTGCACAAGGACAGGAGGTTCTGGCTGCTCGCCGTCGGCCTCATGGCCAACTCGTTCTGCTGCGTCGGCCTCTATCACATCTCGACCTTCGCGCAGTCGCTGGCCTTCGATCCCGGCTTCGCCGCGATGATGATCTCGGTCCACAGCATCGGAGCGGTGGTATCCAAGCTCCTCATGGGCAAGCTCTTCGACAGGAAGGGCATAAGGGGTGGCGTGCTGCTCGGCTCCGGATGCCAGATCCTCGCCTACGGCCTGATGATCCTGGCCTGCATGATGCCCGGAAAGGCGCTGCTCGTAGCGAGCATACTCGCCTACGGCCTGAGCTTCGGCTCTCAGAGCCTCTACTCCAGCTCCATCATAAGCCGCATCTTCGACATGGAGTACTACAGCATAGTCGCGGGCGAGCTCGCGGTCTTCGTGCTCCTGGCTGGAGCCTTCAGCAATCCCGTGGTCTCCGCCGTGTACGACATGACCCACAGCTACTCCATAGCCTGGACCCTGTGCCTCGCCATGGGAGCAGTCGCGCTGGTCTGCCTGATGAGCCTTGGAAAGAAAAAGGCCTGATCCCCGGGCGGGAATGAGGCCGTTAAAATTAAATCCGGATCGCGCCGCGGGCGGAGCTTACTTTCCGTCCAGCAGCCCGAATATGTGATCAGCCGCGCCGAAGAGGTCCTCGCAGACCCTCTCGGCGCGCTCTTTGTTTTCGGGGCTCGGCTCGAGCACGTCGGGCACCAGTATCACGCGCATCCCGGCTCTGAAAGCGGCCTCGGCGCCGGCGTTGGAGTCCTCGACCACGAGGCAGTCCTCGGGGGAGACTCCCAGCCGCTCCGCGGCCTTCAGAAAGATGTCCGGCTCGGGCTTGCTGCGGCTCACCATGTCTCCGCAGACGACGGCGTCGAAGTAGCCCTCCATGCCGCTCACGCGGACGCGCGGCTCGACGCGCACGGTGCGGGTCGAGGTGCCGAGCGCGATGGGCACGCCGCGCAGCCTCAGACCCTCCAGGATGTAGAAGGCGCCGGGCTTGATACCTGCCTCGCCGTCGAGCACCCTCTGCAGGAAGATCTCTATGGTCTCTTCTCCGTAGGCGCGGTAGTCGAAGTCAGGGCCGTATTCCCGCTCGAAGACCTTCGAGGTCTCGTCGTTGCGAAGGCCTATGCAGAGCTTGAGGACCTCGACGAAATGAAGGTAGTCGAAGCCGTGCTTTTCCGCCGTGATCCTCCAGGTGTCTATGAGGAGCCTTTCGGAATCGATGAGAGTGCCGTCCATGTCGAATATTACTGCCTTGGGTGCCTTGTCCATACCATTTCCTTTCAGCTGAGCGCCCTGTAGGCGCTGTCCCTCCGGCACGACGTAGGATCCGGGCTTTGCCGCCCGCGTCGCCCGCCGGGAGTTTGTCTTCTACCCGCGCATTATATCACAGTATCTCCCTTTGAAAAACAGCCCGCGCGGTACTATAATCTGCATTGTAAAAGAGGAGGTTATCCATGACCGGAACGATCATAAGGACAGCTGCCAGAATCGCCGCAGCCGGCGCCGCCGCGGCAGCGGTCACCATAGGTCCGGCGGCCTGGGCGTACAAAAAGGCCTTCAGCGCCGCGGATCTGAGGAACAGGGACGACAAGGATTTCAATTTCAGGGGCCAGATGCTCGAGCACGGGGATGAGATCACGGCCCTCATAGACAGGCTCGCCGCCAGGCGCTTCGAGTGGGTCTACACCAAGTCCCTCGACGGGCTCGTTCTCGCGGGCAGGCTCTACGAGCAGGGCCCCGGAACTCCGCTCGTAATATGCTTCCACGGCTGGAAGGGGACCGCCTTCCGCGACTTCGCGGGCGGAGGCAATTTCCTGCTCGACGCCGGGCTCAGCACCATACTCGTGGACGAGAGGGGGCAGGGCGTGAGCGGAGGAAAGAGCATGACCTTCGGCATACTGGAGCGCTACGACGTGAGGAGCTGGGCGGAGTACGCGAGGAGGCGCTTCGGCGAGGAGCGACCGGTATTCCTCTGCGGGATCTCCATGGGCGCCGCCGCGGTGCTCATGTCGGCTGACACCGGGCTCCCGAAGAACGTGAAGGGCATCATCGCCGACTGCCCGTTCGATTCGCCGAAGGAGATACTCGGGAAGGTCGCGGTAGAAAACTACGGGCTTCCGCCCCAGGCGATGGTCTACGCGAAGGCTGCGGCGAGGCTCTTCGGAGGCTTCAGGCTCGAGGACGTAAGCGCGTCCGAAGCCGTTAGAGTGAGCAGTCTTCCGGTACTGCTGATCCACGGCACGGCAGACGGTTTCGTGCCCGCCTGCATGAGCGCGAGGATCGCCGAGGCCAACCCCGGGACCGTCCGATACGAGCTCTTCGAGGGCGCCGAGCACGGCATGAGCTTCTTCTGCGACAGGGAGCGCTACGAAGCCCTCACGCTGGGATTCATAGAGGAGCACCGCTGAAAGCGGATAGCTCCGGATAAGCGGCGGACACCGCCCGCCGGGCGCACGGGGGATGAAAAAACTCGCCGCGGCGGTGACAGAGGCGGCTCTTTCATGGTACAATCATAAAAAAAGCAGGGAGGACTGACATGGCAGCAAAAGCAAAAAAGCCCGCCGAGGATAAGGCGGAATTCCGCGTAGAGCGCGACACCATGGGTGAGATCAAGGTGCCAGCGGACAGATACTGGGGAGCACAGACCGAGAGGAGCTTCGAGAACTTCCGCATCGGCGTCGAGAAGATGCCGCAGGACATCATCGAGGGCTTCGCGATCCTCAAGAAGGCCTGCGCGCTCGCCAACTACGACCTCGGAAAGATCAGCGAGGAGAAGTGCGACATCATCTGCAAGGTCGCCGATGAGATCATAGCCGGAAAGCTCGACGGGAACTTCCCGCTCGCGATCTGGCAGACCGGCTCCGGCACGCAGTCGAATATGAACGTCAACGAGGTCATCGCCAACCGCGGCAACGAGCTCGCGGGAAGCAGGCTCCTGCATCCCAACGACGACGTCAACATGTCGCAGAGCTCGAACGACACCTTCCCGACCGTGATGCACATAACCGCGGTCAGGGAGATCGAGACCAAGCTTCTGCCCGCCATGAGGAACCTCGTCGTCACCCTCGAGAAGCTCGAGGCCCAGAACTACAACGTGATCAAGATCGGAAGGACCCACCTCCAGGACGCGGTCCCCATCAGGTTCTCCCAGGAGATCAGCGGCTGGAGAGCCATGCTCGAGGAGAACGAGAGGATGATCCAGGACTCCCTGATGTACCTCAGGAAGCTCGCAATAGGCGGAACGGCCGTCGGCACCGGGCTCAACACCCCCAGAGGCTTCGACCGCTACGTGACCGCCAAGCTGACCGAGCTCACGGGCTCGATCTTCAAGCCTGACGAGAACAAGTTCCACGCGCTGACCAGCAAGGACGCGATGGTCAACGGGCACGGAGCGCTCAAGGCTCTCGCGGCCAACATGATGAAGATCGCCAACGATGTGCGCTGGCTCGCGAGCGGCCCCAGGAGCGGCCTCGGAGAGATCAGCATCCCCGAGAACGAGCCGGGAAGCTCCATCATGCCGGGCAAGGTCAACCCGACCCAGTGCGAGGCGGTGACCATGGTCGCTGTCCAGGTCATGGGCAACGACGTCGCTGTGGGGCTCGCCGCGTCTCAGGGCAACTTCGAGCTCAACGTCTTCATGCCGGTCTGCGCCTACAACTTCCTGCAGTCCGTCAGGCTGCTCACCGACGTGATCAACTCCTTCGAGAAGAACTGCGTCCGCGGCATCAGGGCCAACAAGGACAAGATGGACGAGTACATCGCTCGCTCGCTGATGCTCGTGACCGCGCTCGCGCCTAAGATCGGCTACGACAACGCGGCAAAGGCTGCGAAGCACGCGCACCACACCGGCGGGACCCTCAAGGAGGCGGTGCTCGAGCTCGGGCTCCTCAGCGAGGAGGAATTCGACGAGGCCGTGGACCCCGCGAAGATGGTATAATAACAGGCGAAAGCTCTGAATGGGCGGCAGTACGCTTCGGCGGACTGCCGCCTTATAGCAGGGAAGGGAGGAATATACATGGGACTTGAGAATGATTGCCCTTACATCATAGGAAGGGGCAGGAGAGGCAAGCTCAACCTCATAACCGACGTGCCGGGAGTCAAGGTCGGCCACGTCACGGTCAGGAACGGCAACGTCAACACCGGCGTCACCGCGGTGCTTCCGCACGGCGGGAACATCTTCAGGAACAAGGTGGCCGCGGGCTGCGCAATAATCAACGGCTTCGGCAAGACCATGGGGCTCATGCAGGTCGAGGAGCTCGGCACCATAGAGACCCCGATAGTGCTGACGAACACCCTCAGCATAGGCATCGCGGCGAGCGGGCTCATACGCTACATGCTCGAGCAGAACCCGGAGATAGGCGTTACAACCGGCACGGTCAACCCCATAGTCGCGGAGTGCAACGACGGACCGCTGAGCGATCTCAGAGGACTTCACATAAAAGAGGAATACGTCTACCAGGCTATCGAGAGCGCCTCGACGGTGTTCGAGGAGGGCTGCGTGGGCGGAGGCACCGGTATGCGCACCATGGGCATCAAGGCAGGCATAGGATCGTCCTCGAGGATAGTCGGGATCGACGGCAAGGATTACACCCTCGGCTGCCTCGTGCAGAGCAACTTCGGAGCCTTCGGCGACCTCGTGATCGCGGGCGACCCGATTGGGCAGCGCATCTCCGACGCTCTCAACGACGCCAAGAAGGACCGCGGCTCCATAGTCATAATCCTCGCGACCGATATCCCCATGTCCGACAGGCAGCTCAGGCGCCTCAGCATGAGGGCGGCCGCCGGGATAGGGCGCATGGGCGGCTACTACAGCAACGGCTCGGGAGACGTCGCGATAGCCTTCTCAACTGCCAGGACCATACCGCACGAGCAGGACGGGAGCTTCATAGAGCTCACGCAGATCCTCGACGACTGCCTTGACCCGGTCTTCAAGATGGCGGCGGAGGCGGTCGAGGAGGCGATCACGAGCGCGCTCTGGCACGCCGACACCATGAAGGGCATAGGCGGAAAGGTCGTCAAGAGCCTCAAGGACTACATGAAGGAGGAGGGCGTAGAGCCGAGAAGCTGACGCGCTGCCCCGCTCACTCAAAAAACTCTTAATCGCAAGCCGGACATGTGGTATCATTAACGAGTTATTTGCCGCGGTCCGGCTTTTCGCGTTCGCGGCTTTAGAGTGATCGGAGGAATAATGGCTTCACTGATACTCGCCGGCAAGATAATGAGCCTCCTGCTCATACTCTTCGTCGGCTTCCTGATCGTAAGGCTCGGCATCCTCAGCAGCGACGACGCGCGCGTCGTCTCCAGGCTGACGATCTATGCCGTGACGCCCTGCACCATCATCACGTCCTATCAGGTGAGCTTCACGCCCGACATACGCGACGCGCTGCTCGTCACGCTCGCCGCTGGCGTTATCACCCAGATGTTCTATACGTTCATCAGCCTCTTCTACACGAAGCTGCTGAAGCTCGACGAGGTGGAGCACGCCGCGATAGTCTACTCCAACTCGCTCAACCTGATCGTGCCGCTCGTAAGCGCGCTGCTCGGGCCGCAGTGGGTCATCTACGCGAGCATGTACAGCTCCTTCCAGACCTTCATGATGTGGTCCAACGGCAAGTCCATACTCTGCGGAGAGAGGCGCCCCGACTTCAGAAAGGTCTTCAAGAACATCAACATCATCAGCGTGTTCATCGGCATCTTCATCATGATCCTCGGGATCACCGAGTTCCCGGGACCCATCCAGAGCGCCATGAACAGCCTCGGAAGCCTCGTCGGCGCCATGGGAATGCTCAACATGGGCATGATAATAGGCGGAATGGAGCTCAGGGAGATCTTCACCTACAAGAGGACTCCGCTCATGTGCTTCATGAGGCTCATCGTGATGCCCATCCCCGCGGTGCTCTTCCTCAAGTTCGGGCCCATGGCCGCGATGGCAGCCGACGGTAAACAGCTCATGCTGATCGTGCTTCTGGCCGCCTGCGGGCCTACCGCCGTCAACATCAGCCAGATGGCCCAGCTCTACGGGCGCGACGCAAAGTACGCGAGCGCCATCGGAGTGGTCTCGACGCTGCTGTGCATCGTCACGATGCCCCTGATGATAGCGCTCTACAACCTTTAGCCTGTTTCAACGGTCTTTTGGCAGTCGCGCCGGAGTGCCCGATGTGTCATCTATACAAAACTACGAAGTATATATATCAAAATCAGAGACTGTCTATCTCAAACGCGCATACCAATCGATATGCGCGTTTTGATATAATCAATCTGTTAGACCGATATCGTATTTTTCCTGTTATCACGAAAGGGGATACACATGAAAAAAGTTAATCCTGAATTCCTGATGACCGCAGCTGAAGGCAAGGCGTGGCACGAGTACAAGTCCACCCTCGGCCCGATCTACCCCGGTTACGACAGCTTCATTCCCTACATGAACTTCGTAAGGGAGAAGCTCGAGGGCTACGGCTGCATCGATTATCTCGATCATCACTGGCAGATGGAGAGCTACATCGTCAAGGATTGGCCGAACCACGAGGAAGAGGTCATGGGCCTCAAGATCGACGGCAAGGCTCTGCCCGTAGGCACCTTCTGCATGCTTTCCGCCTCCACCGGAGCTGACGGCGTAGAAGCGCCCATGGTCTTCTGGGACATCACCAAGGGAATGCCTCCCGAGGGATCCATGGAAGGAAAGATCATCGTCATCGACACTCCGCCTCATCCCGAGAAGCCGTACAAGCCTGCCTACCTCGGAAGCTACGTCATCACCGACACCAACTACCGCAGCGATCCCCAGCCCGACTTCGAGATGTTCGAGAAGCCGGATCCGACGATCAACTGCTCCTGGAACAACCGCTGGAACTTCTTCGCCTGGTGGGATCTCATTCCTCTCTGCCCGAATATGGGCGGCGCCAAGGCCATGATCATCTGCTCCGACATGACCAAGGGAGCTCTCCACGGACTCTATGACAGGCAGAAGGTCCGTCCGCTTCCCACCATCGTGGTCGACAGAGTCACCAAGAAGGAAGTGCTCGAGGCTGCCAAGGCCGGAAAGACCGCCTGGGTCAAGCTCGACTCCAAGTTCTTCTGGACCGACGCCTACAACTACTTCATGTTCCAGCCCGGCAAGTACTACGGCACCGATAAGGACGAGTACGTGACCGTGAACATCCACGTCGACGCCATGTCCCTCACCCAGGACAACGGCTCCCTCGGCGCCATCGGCATCGCCAGGTACTTCTCTCACATTCCTCAGGAGGAGAGAAAGAAGACCATCGTATACTGCATCGACTCCCGCCACTTCATCGAGGGCTTCGAGGACGGCAACTTCCAGCACGATCCGTACGTAGTGCATCCGGAAGTCAAGAAGAAGGTCGTCGTCACCGTCGGTCTCGAGCACATGGGCGAGATGGCCGCCCGCGAGAACTACGAGCTCAACACCATGGAGCCGACCGGCATGCCCGAGTTCTCCTTCATGAAGGCTGACGACAACGACTGGTGCGCTCAGCACCTGATCCAGGCCGCCGCCATGTCCGGACTCGAGAGAGCCGACATCAAGGTCGACGGACGTCCCGGTATCCACGGCGCCTACAAGGGCTGGGTAAGAGCCATTCAGGCCTCCACCCACAAGCTCGGCGTCTGCGTCATCGGCGAGGCCGGAAACTGGCCCGGCGCCCACACCCAGACCTACTCCACCATGCAGTACTTCGGCGAGAAGAAGTTCCGCGACGAGGTCCACACCTGGACCCAGGTCGTTCAGGACCTCATGGACACCGATTCCATCGTCTACAACATCTGCTGGCACAACCTCAACACCGCCATCCGCAAGGCCGAGGCCGACAAGCACCTGACTTCCCTCCAGAAGGAAGGACTGCTCTCCGAAGTCTCCACCATCTTCGGATTCGTGGTAGAGGGCGAGTACGAGTTCGCCTGCAAGAGGCTCGACGGAAGCTGCAGAGAGGCTATCAACTACTGCCTCAAGAACACCGCCGGCGACTGCATCATGGCTCTCGACAAGTGCATCGCCGAGCTCAAGAAGTGGTTCTAAGGACCGCTTAAGGGCTCAGGATACGGTCTCCGCTGCTCTGAGGGGCAGGGGATCCGCTCCCGCTGAGTGCCCGTAAAAGCAAAAGAAGACCCGCGGCGTCATGCCGCGGGCCTTTTCGTGTGCTTGTATTCTTTTTGCCGGGCTCAGGATCCCCGGGGCGCGCTACTCAGCGTGCTCTCCGAGCGGCTCAGCGTGACAGCTCTCCCTCGTCCGGGCTCTCGCTGCCCTGATCTTCAGATCCTTCAGGGGAAGCGGCCTCAGCTTCCGCGGGCATGGGTCCTTCGCCCGAGGCGGCGAGCTCCGCGAGCAGGGCGCTGAGCTCCGGCATCTCCTTCTTCATGCGCACGAAGCGCCCGTCCTTGCTCAGGAAGACGTGCTCGGAGGACGCCGTGCAGACGACGCTGCCGTCCTCAGCGCTCATGACGTACTGTATCGCCAGCACCACGCCGTTGAAGGCGGAGACGCTCACGCGGATCTCGATCAGGTCCCCGAAGCTCGATGGGCGCTTGTATTCGCAGCTTATCTTCGTGACCGGGGACACTATCCCCGCGGCCTCCATGGCCTTGTATGGGAAGCCGAGCCGGTCGAGGAAGTCGATCCTGGCCTCCTCCATCCAGCGCACGTAGTTGGAGTGATGGGTCAGCCCCATCATGTCGGTCTCGTAGTACTGCACCCTGTGGGTGTAGGGCTTCAGTTCGGTCATGGCGCGTCTCCTTCCCGTCGAAAGCGTTATGCTCTGCTGTCATTAAAACACACTATCTTCAAAAAATCAGTACCTTTTGCCCATAAAGCTCCTGTAGTATTAAGCTGAGAAAGGGTATGTGAACGCGCCGGAAAGCCGGGAGAGATCCGGCAGCCGGACGCGCGGAGGATAAGACATGAAAAAGACGATCAGCGTGATACTGGCAATAGCCGTGATAGCGGTGCTCGCGGCGGGGCTCTCGGGCATTGACAGCAGCCGGGGAGCGGGCTTCGCGGGGGGCTTCTCGCTCTTCAAAAAGAACGGCGGCGAACATCTCATAAAGCTCAGCGAGGACGGAAAGGCAACGCTCGACGGCAGGGCGGTCGAGGAATACGACTATACCTGGCACGCGGATCCCTCCGAGGTCCACGGCGAGGCCGGAGACTGCCCGGCCGAGTACTTCACGGGGGAGGCGCCGGATACCAAAGCGGCGGCTTACATCGCGCACGACATCTTCTATCTCCCCGAGCTTCCGGAGGACGGCTTCAGGCTGGTCGATTACGACGGCGAGAGGGAGTGGGCGTATTACTACACCGACGGCGAGAACGAGGACCGCATCTTCGCGACGCTGCCCCGGCTCGGAAGCTCTCTTCCGAAGGAGATGATGTCGAGCGAGGAGGAAGCTTCCTCCTGCCCGGTGCTGCACATCGTAAAGCCCGGAACCTATAGGCTCGAGGGCAGCTGGAAGGGGCAGATACTCATAGATCTCGGCGATCCCGACGAGCCTTTCTCCGACGATAAGGCGAAGGTCACCGTAGTGCTCGGCGGCGTGAGCGTGGACTGCGGCAGCGTAGCGCCGGCCTTCGTCGCGCGCAGCGCCTACGAGGCCGACGGGGACTGGAGCTCGAGGAGCTCCGGGAGCAGCGATATCGACGTGAGCAGGAGCGCCGGCGTGCGCGTAGTCATAGCCGACGGCACGGTCAACAGCTTCAGCGGAGGCAACGTTCCCCGCATGCTCAGGACCTCGCTCAAGAGCGGTCAGGAGGGAAGCGACGTCCCCGTGCAGAAAAAGGCGAGGAAGATCGACGGCGCGTTCTACTCTTACGTATCCATGGTCATCGACGGCGGAGAGCAGGGCACCGGGACGCTCAACGTCAGGTCCAACACCTACGAGGGCCTTGACAGTGAGCTTCACCTCGCCGTAAATGGCGGAAACCTCAACATCAAGGCGGCCGACGACGGCATCAACGTCAACGAGGATCACGTCTCGGTGGCCGTCTTCAACGGCGGGACCACCCAGATCTACGCCGGCCTCGGCGCTGAGGGCGACGCCGTCGACTCCAACGGCTGGATAGTCGTCAACGGCGGCACGCTGATAGCATGCGCGAACCCCCGCTCCGACAACGGGCTCGATTCCGAGGACGGGACCGAGATCAACGGCGGCACCGTAGTCGCGCTCGGCTCCAACATGGGCGGCAGCAGCTATACCGTCTACGTGGACGGCGAGATGCAGTACGGAAGCTCCCTCGGTGGAAGGGACGGCTTCGGAGGCTGGGATCTGCCCGGAGAGGACTTCGGCGCAGGCCCCGGGATCCAGGGCGTTCCCGACTTCGGTTTCTGGGACGAGCTCGACGGCATGGACCGCGATCCTCTCGGCGGCACCTGGAACGGCGACAGCTGGGAGTGGTTCTACGGCGGCGAGGACGATGAATGGGACGACATAGAGGATCTCTTCGAGGACTTTGGCAGATACTTCGGCATACCCGGGCTTGGCTCGTGGCACCGCGGCGGCGACAGCTCAGGGAGGAATCCCCGCGGGACCCAGCCTCCGGACGGAGAGACCGATCAGCCTGATCCCGGCAGTGATCTCACTCCGCGCGAGAGAGACCGCGGGCGCATAGGCGCTCCGGGAAGGCAGTACAGCAGCAACACGGTCATAATAAGCATAGATCCCGACGCCACGGAGGAGCAGGTTCAGGAGCTCTTCGACAGGTACGGCTTCGAGGTCATGTACGATTACCGCAGCTTCTCGATGTACGCCGTCAGGATCCCCGAGGACCTTGACGAGAAGGGCATGAGCGAGCTCATAGAAAAGCTTCTCGCAGAGGACATAGTCACCGGCGCCGAGCGGGACTACATCACCGAGCTTCCCATGCCGGTCGACGGAGCCAAGCCGATGTGAGAGGGTCAGCGGTCTTCATCGTCCCGTCACAGATTCTTCAGGCAGGGCGCACCGCGTCTGCATATTGATGCGCTATCATACAGTCACAGGACGAAGGCACAAGGCTCCTTTAAAAACCAAAGCCCGGATCCTGAAAAGACAGAATGATGATATAAGCAGCTTAACTCCCCCTTTTGAAACAGATTGCGAAGGGCGGGCGCAAGGGAATGACGGATCCCCTGCGGCCCGCCCTTCGCGTATTCTGCGCGCCTCTGAGGTTTGTAGTATGAATTTGATTTCCGATATTGTATAATGTATTCGATTCATTATCGCTTTTTCATATATTGAGTATTGGAGAACCAAAGCCATGAATGTTACAGACGATATCAGATACATAGGCGTAGACGACAAGGAGATCGACCTCTTCGAAGGGCAGTACATAGTTCCCGACGGGATGATGTACAACTCCTATGTCATCCTCGACGAAAAGATCGCGGTCATGGACACCGTTGACGCGCGCTTCGGCGAAGAGTGGCTCGCGAAGCTCGACGAGGCCCTGGCCGGCAGGGAGCCGGACTACCTCATAGTCCAGCACATGGAGCCCGACCACTCCGCCAACATCAAGCTCTTCACCGACAAGTTCCCCAAGGCCGTCGTGGTCGCCACCGCCAAGGCCTTCCCGATGATGAAGAACTTCTACGGGCTCGACTTCAGCGGCAGGCAGATAGTCGCCGGCGAGGGCGGCAGGCTCCCGCTCGGAAGCCGCGAGCTCAGCTTCATCGCCGCTCCAATGGTCCACTGGCCCGAGGTCATGATGACCTACGATCCAAAGGACAAGGTCCTCTTCTCCGCCGACGGCTTCGGCAAGTTCGGAGCCTCCGACGCCGTGGACGACGAGGGCTGGTCCTGCGAGGCCAGGCGCTACTACTTCGGCATCGTCGGCAAGTACGGCATGCCTGTCCAGACCGTGCTCAAGAAGGCCGCGGCGCTGGATATACAGACCATCTGCCCGCTCCACGGACCGGTGCTCAGCGAGGATCTCGGCTACTACATCGGACTCTACGACACCTGGTCCAGCTACGGCGTCGAGACCGACGGGGTATTCATCGCCTACACCAGCGTCTACGGCAACACCAGAAAGGCCGCGAAGCTCCTCGCGGAGAAGCTCGAGGCCAAGGGTGTGACCGTCGCCATCTCCGACCTCGCCAGAGAGGATATGGCCGAGTGCGTCGAGGACGCCTTCAGGCACGGCAAGCTCGTGCTCGCCACCACGACCTACAACGGCGAGATCTTCCCGTTCATGAAGCAGTTCATCGACTGCCTGACCGAGCGCGGATACAAGAACCGCACCATCGGCCTCATCGAGAATGGCAGCTGGGCGCCCATGGCCGCCAAGGTCATGAAGGGCATGCTCGAGGGCTGCAAGGACATCACCTGGTGCGAGAACGGCGTCAGGATCATGTCCGGCCTGAGCGAAGAGAACCTCGCCCAGATCGACGCCCTCGCGGAAGAGCTCGCCAGGTAGAAAAGCAGGCAGCAGGCGGCGCTTCCCGTCGATCCCGCGAGGGGCCGGGCTTCGCGCCGCCTGAACACAACGAAGGAGTCCGGCCGCGAGGCCGGGATAGGAGGATGAGCGTGAAATTCGACAGGATAGACATGAACGCCCTCGAGCGCGAGCTTATCACGCTGAGGAGAGACCTGCACAGCTGCCCTGAATCGGGATGGACCGAGTTCAGGACCACAGCGAAGATCATCACCGAGCTCGAGAAGCTCGGCCTCCCCGTCAAATTCGGCAGGGAGATCCACACCCCGGAGAACATGTACGGCATGCCCAAGCCCGAGATACTCGAGGAGTGCTATCAGAGGGCGCTCGGCGAGAGCGACAGGCCTGACCTCATCGAGAAGATGAAGGGCGGCTTCACGGGCTGCGTCGCCGTCATAGAGGGAGAGCTTCCCGGACCGACCGTCGGCATCAGGGTCGACATAGACTGCAACGACGTGAGCGAGACCGAGGACCCGGGCCACTTCCCCGTAGCCAACGGCTTCCGCTCCAGGCATAAGAGCTGCATGCACGCCTGCGGCCACGACGCGCACACCGCCATCGGCATAGGAACTGCCAAGATACTCTGCGCCTACAGGGACGTGCTGAAGGGCAAGGTCATGCTCGTGTTCCAGCCGGGCGAGGAGGGCCTCAGAGGCGCCGCCTCCCTGACCGCTACCGGCATGTTCAAGGACTGCGATTACTTCTTCGGCGGGCACATCGGCCTCAAGGACACTCACTACGGCCTCGTAGCCGCGAGCTCCACAGGCTTCCTGGCGAGCACCAAGTTCGACGCTGTGTTCCACGGCGCTCCCGCGCACGCAGGGCTCGCTCCCAACCTCGGGAAGAACGCGATGGCGGCGGCCTCTACCGCCGTGCTCAACATGCTCGCGATCCCCAGGCATCAGGACGGCTCCAGCAGGATCAACATCGGCACCTTCAGGTCAGGCACCGGAAGGAACGTCGTGCCCGACGAGGCGGAGCTCACCATCGAGACCAGAGGCATCACCTCCGAGATCAACGAGTTCATGGAGAAGTCCGCCAAGCGAGTATGCACCGCTGCCGCCGAGATGTACGACTGCGGGATAGACATCAACTTTATGGGATCCGCCGGCGGAGTCGTCTGCGATCCCGAGGCCGTCGAAAAGGCCAAAAAGATACTGCCCACGGTCGAGGGAGTGGATGAGATCGTCGAGAACTTCGACTTCGGCGCCGGCGAGGATGTCACGACCATCATGAAGGCGGTACAGTCTCACGGCGGAAAGGTCACCGAGATGGTCTTCGGAATGCACCTCGTCGCCCCGCATCACAACAACCGCTTCGACGTCGACGAGAGAGTCATAGGTCTCGGTGCCAGATGCTTCGCATCCCTGGCGCTGCAGATCGAGGAGTAGAAATGGAACTCATAGCAAGCAAGGAAAAGCTCAGAAAACTGTTCGCTGAATTCGCGCCCATAGGCGCGCTGCCCGGCGGCGGCAACACCCGCCTCGGCTACAGCCCCGAGGAGGACGCCATGCACCGCGTCTTCGTCAGCACCGCCGAAGAGCTCGGCTACCGCACCTGGAAGGACGACATAGGAAACAGCTATGCCGCCAACTTCCCGGACGACGGGAGGAAGAGCACGGTCATCGCCTCCCATCTCGACTCAGTGGTCGAGGGCGGCCCCTTCGACGGGCCGGTCGGCGTAGCCGCGGGTCTGATGGTCATGGAGGAGCTCAAGGCGAGAGGCCTCGAGGTCCCCGTGACGGTCATCGCCTTCCGCTGCGAGGAATCCGCGAACTTCAAGCTCGCGACCCTGGGCTCGGAGCTTCTGACGAATCAGATCTCCATGGAGCTCGTAAACAGGGCAGTCGGCCGCGACGGGACTCCGCTCAGGCAGATACTCGACAGCCGCGGATACCTCGGCGACATCAGGCGCGAGCTGCCCTACGAGAGATACATCGAGATGCACATCGAGCAGGCGAGGGTGCTCGAGGCCGCGGGAGAGGACGTAGGCATAGTCACCGCGATCGCCGCCGCCCACAGGTTCACCCTGACCCTTACCGGCATGGCAGACCACTCCGGCGCCACGCCCATGGGCATACGCCGCGACGCCCTGACCTGCGCCTCAGAGATCATACTCGCCATAGAGGCGGCAGGCCGCAGGGAGGCGGGGAACAGCTCCGTAGCGACCGTAGGCTTCATCGAGAACAAGCCCAACATCATCAACGCCGTTCCCGGGAAGGTGACGCTGCAGATCGATATCCGCGGCATCGATCCGGCAAGCATCGAGCGCGTCGAAAGCGAGATGAAGGCAAAGGTCTCCGAGATCTGCGAGGCCAGGAACATAGGCTTCGATCTCGTCACCGGCGACTGCAAGACTCCCGTGTCGCTCGACGCCGCGCTCGCGGACGAGCTCTACGAGGCGGCGAAGGCTGAGGGGCTCAAGTGCCGCAAGATGCCCAGCGGCGCGGGGCACGACGCCATGATGTTCCCGCCGTTCTGCCCGACCGCGATGGTCTTC
>JAEEGF010650165.1_pt1 | contig 27376 bp, 19 predicted proteins | sample 9134171 | NCBI WGS metagenome assembly JAEEGF01 (sample SAMN16246542, study PRJNA631951) | gut metagenome | biome: gut microbiome; feature: rumen; material: AP-attached | host: Bos | place: Iran: Karaj | collected 2018-10 | reverse complement strand
CAGCAGGACTTAAATACAGATATCTTGATCTTAGAAATCCTGAAGTTAAAAAGAACATTATTCTCAGATGCAAGGTTGTTGCAGCTCTTCGTCAGGCTATGACAGAGCACGGATTTTTGGAGATCACAACTCCTATCCTTACAGCATCATCTCCTGAGGGAGCAAGAGATTACCTTGTACCTGCAAGAAAGCATCCTGGTAAGTTCTATGCACTTCCACAGGCTCCACAGCAGTTCAAACAGCTCCTCATGACTGCAGGATTTGACCGTTACTTCCAGATTGCACCTTGCTTTAGAGATGAGGATGCAAGAGGTGACAGAAGCCCGGGAGAGTTCTATCAGCTCGATATGGAAATGGCTTTCGCTTCTCAGGAAGACGTATTTGCAGTATTAGAGGATGTTCTTCCTCCTATTTTTGCTAAGTATGGTACATATAACCGTGCATCAGGCGCTCCATTTATGAGAATTCCATATCTTGAGGCTATGGAAAAATATGGTTCAGACAAGCCTGATCTTCGTATAGATCTTACAGTTGATGACGTTACAGAAAGCCTTGCTGATTGCGGTTTCGGACCATTTTCAACAAAGGCTGAGGACGGCAGCGATACAAACGTAAGAATCAAAGCTGTAGTTATTTCTGATTTCAAGGAAAGCAGAAAGTTCATCGACAAAACAATCGCAGATGTAGAAGTTCAGTCAGGCAATAAAGCTTACTGGTTCAGAATGGATGAGAACGGAGAGCTTGTTGGTGGTATTTCTAAGTTTGTTGCACCTATTAAGGATGCAGTTGTTTCAGCTCTTTCACTTAAGGCTGGCGATCTCGTAGTCCTTTCAAGCGGAAAGCTTGGTGCAGCTCAGAAGACAGCTGGCGTTATTGTTAAGACATTCGGTGCTGCAGTACCTGGACATATGGACAAAGAGCAGTATGCATTCTGCTGGATCGTAGACTTCCCTATGTATGAGATCGGTGAGGAGTCAGGCGAGCTTGAGTTCTGTCACAACCCATTCTCAATGCCTTCAGGTGGACTTGAGACACTTCTTAAGGCAGAGAGAGGTGAGATAGATCCTCTTTCAATCACTGCTGATCAGTATGACCTTGTATGTAATGGTGTAGAGCTTTCATCAGGTGCTGTTCGTAACCATGATCCTGAGATCATGATCAAGGCCTTCGAGATGGTAAGACTTGGAGAGGAAGATGTTAAGGCTAAGTTCCCTGCTATGTACAACGCATTCTGCTATGGTGCACCGCCACACGCAGGTATTGCTCCTGGTGTAGACCGTATGGTAATGCTTCTTGCAGGTGAGGATTCAATCCGTGAGATCATTCCTTTCCCTATGAACAAGAATGCTCAGGATATTATGATGGGCGCTCCAGGATACGTTACAGACAAGCAGCTTGAAGAGCTCCATATTGCTGTTACAAAGACAGAAGACGAAGCTTGATAATATGATGAATAAAAGCACTGTCACTGATATAATGGTGATAGTGCTTTTTTACACTATACTTTTTGGGGGAGCAATGATTCTAAATCTTCGAAAAATAAAAGATTCAAAATATTTCTATACAGTTATTTCTGTAGTAATGCTGGTTCTTGCGCTTATCTTGAGATTATATAAACTTAGTGATATCCCACGGGGCCTCCACGTTGATGAGATAGGCATGGGGTATGATTCCTGGTGCATAGCTCACTTTGGCGTAGACAGATATCTTAACAGTTTTCCCATGTACTTAAGCAATTATGGCGGCGGACAGAGCGCATTATATTGCTATCTCACAGTTCCGTTTATTCTTTTAGGCGGCTTTACTCCACTTATGTTAAGACTTCCATCGGTCATTTTTTCAATGCTTGCCGGAATCTTTGGCTGGCGCCTCGTTCGCATAGTCTCAGGGAAAAGAGCCAGTCTCATCTATCTGTTCGTCTTTTTGGCGGTACCTTATGTTACCCAGGCGGGACGAATAGCCCTTGACTGCAATCTGATGCTTGGACTTAGTGTCGTTATGCTTAATATTTTGGAGTACTGCTTAAGGGACGAGAACTATGGGAAAAAGACCTGCTTTGTTCTTCTTGGGACAGTGACAGGAATAACCTTTTATTCCTATGCTCTCAGTGATGTTGTACTTCCGCTATTTTACTTATTTTTGGTGATCTATCTCATTGCAGCAAGGAAAAAAGTCGCAATAAGCTCCGTAGTAGCTTTTGCAATCCCGGTTATTATCTTTGCCATTCCACAGATACTTTTGCAGATAGTGAATATATACGGTCTTCCTGCAATACACATAGGACCCATGACAATTCCTATAGTCCTAAACTACAGACTTGATGACATTGTCTTTGACCAGGTAAAGCCAAATCTGCGCTGGACTTTTGACAGTCTCTTTAGAGCAGACAACACTGATTTTGATTCATTTCCTCAGTTTGGAGCCCTTTATATGTTCTCACTTCCTGTTATAGCTTTTGGAGGGCTACTTACACTGACAAGACTTGTAAAAAGCGTTCGCGAAAAGAAGATAAGATTTGAAAGCGTTATCCTTATCTATACATTTTCAGTGCTTCTTTTTGGCTTGTTCATTCAGGGAGTTACCACATACAGGATTAACAGTGCATTTTTTGGCCTGGCCTTCTTTATTGTAGCGACTGTTGAATTTCTTTTTGCCAGAAACAGACAGAAGTTCGCGTCAACTGCCCTTGCCATCTGCCTTATGGCGCTCTACCTGATACAAGGCGTTCAGTTTGTTGATTTCTATTTTAATAAATATGCAGACACTGTTTATCCACAGAGACTTTTTGCAGAAGACCCTACTGATGTGTATAACTTCCTCGGTAGTCAGTCTGAAAGCGTAAGATCAAGGCTTACTTATGTGGGTGGTGCCAACGAAGCTTATATTTACTACCTTTGGGCAAAAGAAATTTCGCCATACGAGTACGATCACAACAAATATGGCAACAATGGAGATGGATTAAAATACAGTTTTTGGGCTCCGGAGCCATATGATGTGTCCTGCAATTACGTGATGTATCTTCCGGAGGAAAGCGAGAGAGAATCGCTGATTGGACTTGATTTTAAAGAGTATGATTTTGGACCATATAAAGTATATTTACATGAATAAAGATACAATTTAAAATGCGGCGCAAAGCCGCATTTTTTCTAGGTTTTTATTTAATAATAAAAATAGATTTAATTTATATTTCGTTAATTATTACTTTGTATACTATTAGTATGACATTTTCAGATAAGGAGGCAGATATGTCAGGTAATAGTAAGAAAGCAAAAAGACAAGGAAAAAGTATTAGTGCCCAGCTTTTGCTTGTGATGTTGCCTATGGTGATGGCAGCCATTGCAATTGTTACAGTATTTATTGCAATACAGGCAAAAGGGGTAATTGAGCAGCAGGCTACAAATGGACTTGCTCAGGAAGCAAGAGCTAATGCTGCTGAGATTAGCGGGACAATTGAGAGTATTAAAGTTTATTTTGATGGAATTGCAGACAGCGTGCAGAATAACACTTTTGAAAATGATCAGGAACTAATTGATGCCTATCAGTACACGCAGTCACAGTTTTCTGAGACATACACAGGTTTCTATATTGGACTGTCCAATAAAGATTATATTGATATATCCGGATGGGTTCCCGATGCAGGATTCGACCCTACAACAAGAGAATGGTATACATATGGTAGTGCTAACAGCACAATGACATTGAATCCACCTTCAGTTGACCTTAGTACAGGTGAGATGGTAGCGGCCATATCAAGAAAGATCACTCTGAAAGATGGAAGATCCGGCGTAATTTCATCTGATGTGTTCCTTAACGATGTTTCAAGTGAGACAAGTGCGTTTAAGCCTCTTGGAACAGGTTCAACAATGATGTTTTCAGGAACTACAATGATCGCATCTCCTGCAGAAGACCAGATAGGAAAAGATGTATCTGAGTATCCAAATGATTCTTTTATACAGGAAGTTGCGCAGATTGTATCTGCAGGTGGAACTAGTGAAATAAAGACAATTCATGGAACAGACGGCGCAGATTACTACGTTGCATTCAATAACGTAACAGGAACAACCTGGTATCTTGTATCCTTTACTAAAGTATCTGATGTTTTGGCAGCTCTTTATAGATTTATAGCAATAACAGTTATTATAGCCCTGATAATGATAATAGCTATGGGTGTTGTAATGTATATTATCATCAATAAGATGATAACAAAGCCGGTAAGCAGCCTTACAGACAACATTACAAGAATCGCAAATGGAGACTTTACTGTTGATATCCAAAAAGGCGGAGAAAACGAAAATGAAATTGGCGTAATGAACAACAACATGTTCAACTATGTCAACCAGATGCGAGATACTTTGGCGGAACTTAAAAATGTTACGAATAAGTTGGCTTCAGAAGCAACTAACTCCAAGAATGCATCCAGCGACTTAAATGAGCAGGCAGATGAACAGAGTAAGGCAATGCAGCAGATTCAGGGTGCTATGGACGATATGGCGGACGCTGTTACAGAGCTTGCTAATCAGGCAACAACACTTGCGCAGGAAGTAAGTAACCTTACTGACAAGAGCCATCAGACTCAGGATACAATGGACAGCCTGGTAACAAAGGCAAAAGAAGGACAGCGAGATATGGAAGCTGTCCAGACAGGAATGACAAATATCTCATCTTCTATGGAAGATATGAACAGAGTTGTTGGAGATGTAGGAGAATCTGCTAATAAGATCAACTCTATCATAGAAATGATAACTTCAATTGCTGAACAGACTAACCTCCTTTCACTTAATGCTTCTATCGAGGCGGCCAGAGCCGGTGAAGCAGGAAAAGGCTTTGCAGTTGTTGCAACAGAGATTGGACAGCTTGCCAATAACAGTGCTGAGTCAACTACTCAGATTGCAGAGATCATTAAAGATATCACATCACAGATTCAGGATCTTTCAGATAAGTCAAAGACTAACATGGAAGAGATCAGCAACAATATGGATGCTGTTACTACAGCAGGATCAACCTTTGAAGAAATCTTCAAGAGTCTTGATGAGGCCAGCGACATCGTTGGCGATATGATTGCCAAAGTTGGTAATGTTGATGAGATTGCAACTTCTATGGCAGCAATTTCAGAAGAGCAGTCAGCAAGTACTCAGGAAGTCAGTGCTACAGCTACTACACTTGCTACAAGTGCTGAGCAGGTGGCTGTTAACTCTAAGGGCGTTGATAGCAGTGCTGCTGCGGTATCTGACTCATCAGATGCAATTGAAGGGCTCATCAACCAGTTTAAAATTTAAAGAACAATAACCGAAATTTTGATAAAATATTTATAAATATTGTGGCCGGAGCCGCTGAATTCATGGAATTTGCGCGGTCTCTGGCTTTTTTATGCCAAAAACTTCAGATACACTAAATTGTCTAACAAGGTTGAGAATTATAGGCAAAAAGTGTATTATTAACTTGTTATACTGTTTATTTTATGCTCAATAAACGGTTTTGCGACAACAGCGAAAGGAGTAAAGCCCCAAAATGCAGGCAAAGCGAATGTCAGAAATATTAAGTCAATTTGCTATGGTCGGACAACTTGGCCTATCACTCCTTATGCCACTACTTATGTGTTTATTCATCTGTTATCTTCTATGCACCAGACTTTCGGTCGGGGCTTGGGTTTATATACCGGGGTTCATATTGGGCCTGGGAGGATCTATGACAACTGCCTATAAAGTTTATCTGGCAGTGATTCACAGGGAAGAGAAAAAGAAAAAAGAAAAATCCAGTACAGAAGTCTATTTTAATAAACACTTCTGATATTTAATTCGACAGGAGACAAAGGAAAGTATGAAATTACAGGATGCTGTAAAGAAAGAAACGGGGATAATTGCAGCAGGAACAGCAGTTGGGGTTCTTGTGATATATGTAGTGTTTTATGTTTTGCACATGGTTGTTCCGGATTGGGCACCATTTGATATAAAGGTCATCTTAGGTGGAATAGGCGGCTTTATTGTGGCCGTTGGTAATTTTTTTTGGATGGCTGTATCAGTGCAAAAAGTTGCATCTATAACGGATGAAGAGAGAGCAAGAAGGACTATGAGCGTAAGCTATAGATATAGGACCATGCTCCAGTTCCTGTGGGTGATACTTGCTATTGTTTTGCCGGTATTCAACCTGGTTTCAGGAATTGCACCGCTTTTCATCCCGAGCATCATAATCAAACTACGCGGGATCTTGTCTGCGGGGAAAGGAGGTTGAAGGCGAAGATATGAGTAATGATTTCTCAGTCGTTGGACCGAAGATATACTATACGATCCACACAGGAATTCCGATTCTTGGTGACTTCAATATTACAGAGACGCTGATCGTCAGCTGGCTTGTAATGATAATTATCACAGGGTTGTGTATCTTCCTCACAAGAGACCTACGCATTGAGAATATTTCCAAACGACAGGCATTTGCAGAAATGCTTGTGGAAATGGGCAATAATTTTGTCCGTAACAATACTGGAGGCAATAAGTTCGATAAATTGATACCATTTGTGTCAGCTCTTTTTGCCACAAGTGTAATATCAAATCTTATCAGCCTTGTGGGACTGCGTAGTCCTACAGCAGACTTATCGACAGAAGCCGGTTGGGCTGTAGTTGTTTTCATCATGATCACAGCTACTAAGATCAAGACCAATGGAGTTGGCGGATACTTAAAGGGATTCACAACACCTATAGCAGTTATGACACCATTTAATATTTTGTCAGAGCTTGCTACACCGGTTAGTATGGCTTGCCGTCACTTTGGAAATATCCTTTCAGGCGTAGTAATCGACGGACTTATCTATTGGGCTTTGGGTCTTGCGTCCGCAGCATTGTTCGGACTCATCCCCGGAGTTGTTGGCAATTTCTTATCCAACATTCCAATTCTTAGCGTAGGTATTCCGGCAATTACAGGCGTATATTTTGACTGGTTCTCAGGATGTATGCAGGCATTTATTTTCTGCATGCTGACCGTCATGTACATCGCCAATGCGGCAGAAGAAGGCTAAGCAAAATTTAAAACTAAATATTGAATCATTTATTAAACTAAAAACCATATTTTAGGAGGCAAAAAACATGGGTGATTTTCAGATTTTAGCAAAAGGTATTGCACTTGCAGGATGCGGTATTGGTGCTGGATGTGCACTGATAGCTGGTATCGGACCTGGTATTGGTGAAGGAACTGCTGTTTCTAAGGCTCTTGAAGCTATTGGACGTCAGCCTGAGTGTAAGGGCGATGTAACAAGTACTATGCTTCTTGGTTGTGCCGTTGCAGAGACAACCGGTATTTACGGTTTCGTTACAGGTCTTCTTCTTATCTTCGTTGCACCTGGAATGTTCATGGGATACTTAAACTAATCTCTATTTTTTTAAAAGGAGAATATATATGCAATTACAGGCTCTAATGATGCTTTCTGCGGAAAACACGCAGGAGCTGGTTACATTGGTTCCCTGGACATTTATCGCAACGATAATTAACTTGTTCATTCAGATGTTCCTGATAAAGAAGTTTCTTTTCAAGCCTATCAATGACATTCTTGAAAAGAGAAAAAATCTTGCTGATAAGACGATCAGGGAAGCTAGAGAGGCCAAGGAAGAAGCCGATTCTCTTAAAGATCAATACGAAGATAGCCTGACCAGCGCTCATGCTGAGGCTGCAAAGATTGTATCTGACGCACAGAAAGAGGCGCAGAACAAAGCTGATGCCCTTGTAAAAGAGGCACAGGAAGAGGCAGCAGGCATCAAAGCCAGGGCGGCTGCTGATATTGAGCAGGAAAGGAAAAAGGCGGTCAACGAGGCCAAAGACGAGATTGGCTCACTTGCAATGGATATTGCAGGCAAAGTTGTTGAAAAAGAGATCAACGAAGCCGATCACAAGAAACTTATTGATGAGTTCATCAATCAAGTTGGAGCATAAAGGAATAAAACAGCCCGAAAGCACTTATGCTGAGGGGTTAATAAGGAGAAACTATGAGTAAAGCTGGAGATCTTTATGGGCAGAGCCTATATGATCTGGCAGCGGAATCAAACCTATCGGATGAAATATTGGGCGAAATGGAGGTAATAAACGGAATCTTCAAAGAGAATCCGGATTATGTAACACTCCTCTCGGAACCCTCAGTCCCAAAGAAGGAAAGGCTTCAGCTGGTTGACCAGGCACTTGGTGATGGTTGCCAGGAGTACCTTTTAAACTTCATCAAGATTCTCATTGAGAAGGGAATCCTAAGAGAGTTTTCTGCATGTCAAAAGAGATACAGAAGATGCTACAACGAGGAACACGGCATCGCTGATGCCCTTGTTACCACGGCAGTAGCCTTAGATGATTCTCAGCTTTCACTTCTCAAGGCCAAACTTGAGAACATAAGCGGCAAGAAAGTATTGCTACGACAGAAGGTTGATAGCAGCGTTCTTGGCGGCGTGAGAGTAGATCTTGAGGGACAGCTCTTTGACGGAACAGTAAAGGGAAGGTTATCCGAGCTTCGCAGAAGAGTCGATGAGACAGTCATCTAAAAAATATATCGGAGGATGATATGGAACTAAAACCAGAAAAAATATCCGAGGTCATTCGAAGCCAGATAAAGAATTATCAGAATGCAATTATCCAGAATGAGACTGGTACAGTTCTTACAGTTGGTGATGGTATCGCACGTGTAAGCGGACTTTTGAACTGTATGTCCGGTGAGCTTTTGGAGTTTGAGAATGGTACATTCGGAATGGCTCAGAACCTCGAGGAAACAGTAGTATCTGCGGTTTTGTTCGGCGAGGATGTAGGAATCAGCGAAGGACAAACCGTTAAGCGTACAGGAAGAGTCGTATCTGTTCCTGTAGGAGAAAAAATGATTGGACGTGTTGTTAACGCCATTGGTCAGCCAATCGACGGAGCAGGCCCAATCGAAACAACAGAGTATAGACCAGTTGAATCACCAGCTCCTGGTATCATTGCCAGACAGCCGGTTAAGGAGCCTCTCCAGACTGGTATCAAGGCTATCGACTCAATGATCCCTATCGGTAGAGGTCAGCGTGAGCTTATCATTGGCGATAGACAGACAGGTAAGACAACAATTGCTATAGATACAATCCTTAACCAGAAGGGCAAGGATGTTATCTGTATTTATGTTGCTATTGGACAGAAACGTTCTACAGTAACAGCTCTTGTTGAAGACCTTAAGAAGGGCGGAGCTATGGACTACACAATCGTTGTAGCAGCTACAGCTTCAGAACCAAGCCCACTGCAGTACATTTCACCATACACAGGCTGTGCTATGGGTGAGTACTTCATGTATAAAGGAAAGCATGTACTTTGTATCTACGACGACTTGTCCAAGCATGCCGTAGCTTACCGTGCACTCTCCTTGCTGATCAGAAGACCACCGGGACGTGAAGCTTATCCTGGAGACGTTTTCTATCTGCATTCAAGACTTCTTGAAAGAGCTGCCAAACTCTCAGAAGAAAATGGAGGAGGTTCACTTACAGCCCTTCCTATCATTGAGACACAGGCAGGTGATGTATCAGCATACATTCCTACAAACGTTATCTCCATCACTGATGGACAGATATTCCTTGAGACAGAGCTTTTTCACTCAGGAATCATGCCAGCCGTTAACCCTGGTATTTCAGTATCCCGAGTTGGTGGTAATGCTCAGATCAAGGCTATGAAGAAGGTTGCCGGTACACTTAAACTTGTATATTCACAGTATCGTGAACTTCAGAGTTTCGCTCAGTTCGGTTCAGATCTGGATGAGGATACAAAGGCACGTCTTGCACAAGGTGAACGTATCGTTGAAGTTCTTAAGCAGGACAAGAATCAGCCGGTTCCTGTAGAAAAACAGGTAGCTATTCTTTACGCCGTTATCAACAATATCCTTATCAAGGTTGCTGCTTCTGATGTTGCAGAATATGAAGCCGGACTTTATGAATTCCTTGATAGCAATCCTACCGGAATCGCAGCTATGCGCGAGATCCGTGAGACAGGAAAGCTTGAGGCTGAAACAGAAGCAAAGCTTAAAGAGACACTGAACGCTTATACTGAAAACTTTTTAAAGAGAAAATAATCAGGAGGAAAACTAAATGGCTGGATCAATGAAAGCTGTTAAACTCCGAATAAAAAGCGTCCAGAGCACAATGCAGATAACGAAGGCTATGCAGCTGGTAGCAGCTTCAAAGCTTCGTAAAGCTAAAGAGAGAGCTGATAATTCGAAACCTTATCTTGAGACAATTCTTGCCACACTTACAGATATTGCCAACGGAAACAATGATTTCCGTTCGATTTACACCAAGAGCGGTGAAAATGACAGATGGCTGTACGTTGTAATTGCCGGAGACAGAGGTCTTGCAGGCGGATACAACTCAAACCTGTTTAAGTTCGTGGAAGCGGAGATCAAGGACAAGAACAATGTAACAGTTCTCCCTATCGGTAAAAAATCTGTGGAGTTCTTTAAGCATAGAAATGTGCCTATCCTCACAGAGGAATACGCCGAAGTTGCCAAGGTAAACATTTCAGACTGTTTCCAGGTAGCAAAGCTTATCTGCGGATCATATGGTGGCGATGGCTTCGGACACGTTTTCCTGTGCTACACAAACTTCGTGTCCATGCTGTCTCAGGTGCCTACATCCACATCGCTTCTTCCTCTTTCAGATTTGAAATCTGAAAACCTGGAAAAAGATGGAAAGGCAAAAGACCTGATACTATATGAACCTGACAGTGAGACAGTGTTCAATGAGATTGTTCCAGAGTATCTGGCAGGAATACTATATTCAAGTATCAATATTTCTTATGCATCAGAGCTTGCTGCTCGTAGAACAGCAATGGAAGCAGCTACAGACAATGCAGAAGAAATGATCGATAACTTGAGCCTCTACTATAACAGAGCCCGTCAGGCAAGCATTACTCAGGAGATTACTGAGATTGTTGCTGGAGCCGAAAGCTAATCACCTAGCGAGGTACTTTCGAGCTTGGTGTACTAGCTTGTTCTGGCGAAGCTGCTTGCAGCTGAGAGCAGAACTTCTTCAGATTCTGGAATTAACTAAAACATATTAAGGAGTTTAACAATGAGTGAAAATCATGTTGGAAAGGTAATACAGGTTACAGGTCCTGTACTTGACATCCGCTTCAAAGAGGGTGAACTTCCTGATCTTCACAATGCCATAGAAATTATGATCGAAGACCGCAAACTTGTTGCAGAAGTTGCGCAGCAGGTCGGCGATGACGTAGTTCGTTGCGTAGCCATGAGCTCCACAGACGGACTTGTTCGTGGCGTTGATGCCGTAGACACAGGAAGCCCAATCACTGTACCGGTTGGTGACAAGTGCTTAGGAAGAATTTTCAACCTTCTTGGAGAGCCTGTAGATAACGAACCTGCACCTGAAGGAGTAGAGAGATGGGCAATCCATCGTCCGGCTCCTGCTTATGAAGATCAGGTTCCTGCTACAGAAATCTTTGAGACAGGTATCAAGGTCGTTGACCTTATCTGCCCTTACGCTAAGGGTGGTAAGATTGGTTTGTTCGGTGGTGCCGGTGTAGGTAAGACCGTGCTTATCATGGAGCTTATCAATAACGTTGCCAAGGCACACGGTGGTATTTCAGTATTCACCGGTGTTGGTGAGCGTACTCGTGAAGGAAACGACCTTTACGGAGAAATGAAGGAAAGTGGAGTTATTGATAAAACTGCCCTGGTTTATGGACAGATGAATGAGCCACCGGGAGCCAGAATGAGAGTTGGTCTTTCCGGACTTACAATGGCTGAGTATTTCCGTGATGTAAAAAATCAGGATGTGCTTTTATTCATTGATAATATTTTCCGTTTCACACAGGCTGGTTCAGAGGTTTCAGCGCTTCTTGGACGTATGCCTTCAGCCGTAGGTTATCAGCCTACACTGGCTACAGAAATGGGTGCTCTTCAGGAGCGTATCACATCTACAAAGAAGGGTTCAATCACATCAGTTCAGGCTGTATACGTGCCTGCCGATGACCTTACTGACCCTGCTCCTGCTACAACATTCACACACCTTGACGCTACAACCGTTCTTTCAAGAGATATCGCATCTAAGGGTATTTACCCGGCTGTAGATCCTCTTGATTCAACAAGCCGTATTCTTTCTCCTGATATCGTAGGAAAAGAGCACTATGAAGTAGCTAAGGGAGTTCAGCAGGTGCTTCAGAGATATCGTGAACTTCAGGATATCATTGCTATCATGGGTATGGATGAGCTTTCAGAAGAGGATAAGCTTACTGTTTACAGAGCTCGTAAGGTTCAGAACTTCCTGTCACAGAGCTTCTCAGTTGCTGAGCAGTTCACAGGTCTTCCTGGAAAATACGTTCCTCTTAAAGAAACAATCAGAGGCTTTAAGATGATCCTTGATGGTGAGTGCGACGATCTTCCTGAGAGTGCATTCCTTCTTGTAGGAACTATTGACGAAGTCTTCGAGAAAGCAAAAGCTAACAAGTAATAGCAAAGGAGTAACCTATGTCCACTTCTTATCATTTACAGGTTGTGTCCCTGGATGGTCTGGAATTTGAAGGTGAAGTTCAGAAAATACTGCTCCGTACAATAGATGGTGATGTGGAGATTCTTGCCCGCCACACCAACTACTGTACTGCTATTGGTATGGGAACTGCCAAAGTGACCATGGACGACGGCCAGGAAAGAAAGGCTGCCTGTATCGGTGGAATGCTTTCGGTTATGAACGGAGAAGTCAGAGTTCTTCCTACTACGTGGGAGTGGAGCGAAGAAATTGATGTTGAACGTGCTAAAGCTGCCAAGGCAAAAGCTGAAGAAGCTCTTAAGAATCAGCAGCTTGATAAAGAAACACGTATCCGTGCAGAAGCTAAGCTCTATAGAGCTCTCGTAAGAATCGGTTCCTCCGGACAGGAGCAAAAATACAATTAAAAATAAATGCCGTCAGGAATCAAATCTCTGACGGCATTTTAAATTACTGATTAACTTATTCAGCGTAAACTGCCATAATGGCATCTACAACTTCTTCTCTGTACCAGGTAAGGTCATTTCTGTTGAAGACAGCGAACTTCTCACCATCTTTGTCATAAATACCATTGTCCCACCAGAAGCATGGTATACCAACTTTCTTGGCTCTTGTAAGGTATTCGGTAACCCAGTTACAAACTTCCTGAATGTTACCGTTCTTATCTTCGGCGCCATACTCTGTAAGGAGTACCGGGATGCCTTTAACTCCAAAGATTCTCTGAAGGTCCTGCATAACGCTTGCTATATCGCCTTTGTGTGAGCCATCCCAGGTATCGTAGGAATTGCCTGAAGCTGAATATGTGAAATCATAAGGTGTGTATGCGTGTATTGATACAGCCAGATGGTCATCCTCCGGAATCTTCATGCTGGCAATTGTTGGAATGACATGAGATGATGCAAAGCTTGTGATAAGAACAAGTCTCTTTTCATTCTTGCCACCGGTTGAACGAACAGCATCTACAAAAGTCTGGTTAAGTCTGTCGAGACACTTTCTGCCTTCGCCTGTTCCACCATTCCATTCATTGGTGCCACCTTTTACTCTGGGTTCGTTTAAACCTTCGAAAATAAGATGATCACCATAATCCTTGAAGTGTTCTGCAATCTGAAGCCATAGAGCCTTTTCCTGAGCATCAACCGCATCGATGTGTGCATCATCAGGAATTCTCCAGGACTCTTCATGGTGTGCATTGATGATTACATACATATCATCATCAAGAGCGTAGTTTACAACTTCCTCGACTCTTTCAAACCATTCAGGTTCAACTGTGTAATCAGGAGCAGCGCCCATGTGGTCAGCCCATGTGATAGGGATTCTTATGCTGTCAAAGCCCTTTTCATGTACAGCGTCGATCATTTCTTTTGTTGTCTTGGGATTTCCCCAGTAAGTTTCATCGTCAACGCCTTTGCCACCCCATGAATCGAAGGTGTTTCCAAGATTCCAGCCGGTTGTCATTTCTGCAACCAGATCAGCAGGAGAAATATCTCTCATATCATACTTGTCCTTTGCGGGTGCAATTTCTACAGTTTCTGTTTCTTCAACTGTTGTAGCATCAGATGCTGAATCAGACTGCTCAGATGATGCTTCAGATGAAGCTTCTGTGGTAACTTCAGTCACGCTTTCTTCCACAGATTCAGCTGCTGTTGATTCTTCGGAAGCGGGTGCCTCAGCAGGAACTTCTGCCGGAGCTCCGCAACCGGACAACAAGGCAAGAATAAGCGGAAATACAAATAGATTTTTTCTTTTCATAATTTCTCCTCTGTAAATAATAGCTTGTTAATGTAGGAACTCTATTGAAGCAAGAGAGCAATTTCCTGTGCCATTGTATGTGAGATAGAGTGGATATGTTCCGTCCAACTTGTCAAAAGAGCCTTCAAATGCTGTCCAGATATTGGAACCATGTGCGCTAATACTGCAAATAGCTTCTCTATCCAATGCGGTTCTTACTTCAAAAGAACCATTAAAATATGCACGGGTTCTGATACGAAGACCTGTAGCATTTTTTAATTCAAAATATTTAAATCCGATGGTTGTTCCGTTAACAATATCTTTGATATAACCATCGTTTGGTGTGCCGTCTCCACCTTCCTGTACTACGCGAGGTGCAGAAGCTTCCACATATATTTTATGTTCAGGTGTAAATATATTACAAGCAATATATGAAGGATACTCACCAATATCAGAAAGCGGACCGTCGTTCAGACCGCAGGATGTGATCTCTACCTGCTTTATTGAGCCGTCCTCTTCGAAATGAATTTTTTCAGCGCAGCCCTGTCTGCTAAACCAGGTTCCGTTTGTATGTCTATGGTAAAAGATATACCATTCCCCATTTATTTCTACAATACTTCCATGGTTGTTTGCGCCGTAAGCTGTAGCAGCCTCAGCATCTTTGTAACTGTCTATGTGAAGATCGCAGTTACTTACTATAACTCCGCCATAGGTAAATGGTCCTTCAGGACTCTTTGATGTTGCATAGCAAAGTTCATGCATTACCTCTGAGGAGTAGATAAAGTAATATGTATCACCGTGCTTTCTGATGGATGGAGCTTCAAAGAAAGCGTGTTTCTCATAGCCTGTTCCTTCGCTGTAGCAGTTGCCCGGAGCAATGAACTTTGGAGCTTTTTTGACAGTGAGCATGTCTTCGCCAAGGATAGTAAGCATTGCGCCATGTCTTGACTTGTCGCCCTGACCGCAGAAGCCTGTGAACAGGTATGTATCTTTTCCTTCTGTGATTACGCCTGGATCGAATTGAGGTTCGTCACCTTCTTTTTCTCCAAGCTTTGTGCCATCTTCGTAGTGAACATATCCGTAGAATTCAAATGGTCCGACCGGTGTATCACTGACAGCAACAGATACTACGCATACCTTATCAAGAACATAGAAAAGATAGTATCTTCCGTCAGGACCTACAGTTACATCCGGAGCATACAGGCACATATGTCCGTCCGGATTGAGAGGGTCTGAAGTCTTGGGATAAATCACTCCTTCATATTTCCAGTTTCCTAGGTCATCGACAGGAGCTGACCAGCATACATAGTCACCAAGGCAGAAAGTTTCTCCCTGATACAAGTCGTGAGAACCGTAAACATATACTCTGTTTCCGAATACATAAGGCTCGCCGTCCGGGATATATTCCCAGGAAGGAAGATAAGGGTTAACTGCCTGATTCTTGCTGTTTTGTCTTATGCCGCCTTCAAATTTGGCACTAGCACCTCTTCCGAGGAATTCCATCTCTGCAGGTGCTGACTTGGTATAAGGCTCCCAATTTGGGAGTTCTTGACCATTAGGATTTCCTGTCTTTATGAAGTTTGCAAAATAGGTGCTCATCTGTCTTGCAAGGTCAAAATGCCTTCCCTCGTAAGGTCTGTGGCACATTCCGAGAGTATCAAAGAAAAACCACAGGTCACAGGAATGAAATGTTCCGGGATATGCATCGCCTTTGTGTCCATCTCCAGGAATATCCGGATTGAATCTGTAATAGTAGAACTTCTGAGCGGAATCGTTCTTATTGGCATCAGTGAAAGCACTCTTAACAGACTTTTCAACCATACTGATACCGTTAATTGCAAACTCATCTGCTGTATTACCTGAAATTACAGGTACATTAGCGCATTCTCTGTTTACAAATCGCTCAACTGGGTCTCCGGTACAGAACTTGCCATCCATTAATGGGAACATTCTCGGATGGTCTTTGGCAAACTTGTTGTAGCCGCTTAATAGCTCCTGTGAAGAAAGGGCTCTTGCTTCTTCAAGATTTTTAACTCCAAGAGATTTAAAGAACTCTTCTCCAAGGTTTTCTGCCTGCTCAAGATTTAATGGACGGAATATATCGTCCTCAGCTTCAGGCATCCTGATAATACCGCTAAAAATAGCAGCTCCTTTAATAATGTCATAATTATCAGGGCATGTAAGCTGGTGCATAACACTTGAGCCGCCTGCTGACTGTCCTGCAATTGTGATCTGATCGGGATTTCCGCCAAATGCAGCAATATTTCTGTGAACCCAGTGAAGACCTGCTTTCTGATCCAGTAAACCAAAGTTGGCAGGAGCATCCGGAGATTCTTTTGTTATTTCCTTATGAGCAAGGAATCCGAAGCAACCTAATCTATAAGCAATGCTGACAACTACAATTCCATGTTTTGCAATAGCTTCGCCGTTAAATTCCATTTCAGCGGTATATCCCCACTGGAAACCGCCTCCGTAGTACCATACAAGAACCGGAAGCTTTTCATCAGCTCTTTTGGCAGGAGTCCAGACATTGAGATAAAGACAATCCTCAGACTTGGCAATTTCAGGATCAACATGCCACTCTCTGTCATATAGTCCATCTCCCGTGCCGGGAGTATCCTGATAAGAAATAGGACCAAAGCTGTAAGCTTCTAATGTTCCTTCCCAATCTTTACAAGGCTGCGGTGCTCTGAAACGATTCTCCCCAACCGGAGCTGCAGCAAATGGAATGCCGCGATAAACAGTTACCCTGGGGTCATTGCCCGCAAGGCCTTTAACCTGACCATTTTCAACGTGTGTTTCTCTAAGCATTTTTATTCTCCCCAATACATATAAAATAGTTTATAACCCTAATCGTAATTTATAGTTTTTGTACTTTTCCTTCCACTCAAATATTGCTACCCAATGTGTAATGCTTGCTAAAATAGACTCTTTCAGCAATTACTGAAGCAAAATCAGCAACTTTTTGGTGGTTTATATACCATGTAATCTTTTATAGTCTTTTTTAGTCAGATTCAAAGAAGTGATTGGCGGTGGATAATATGCATTGGTCAAAATCGATAAAATCTAGGAATCCTCTTAAATACCTACTTATCTTGGCCACCGCCTCATTGCTTCTTAGTGGATGCGGCTATTATGAGGGAAAGCCATCTCTTCCAAGTGATGAGGTGGCAGGGGAGAGCAGTACTATGTTGGAGACAGTTGAAATCATGAAAAGTTATAAGATGGTTACAGACCATAACCCGGTTATGGTACAAAGATTCGGAGCAGACCCTTATGCTCTTGTTTATGACGGAAGAGTTTATATTTATATGACGGGAGATAAGCTATCTTACAATGCTGACGGTACTGTCAAAGAAAATACATATGGAAATATAAATACTATTAACGTAGTTTCATCAGATGATCTTGTGAACTGGACCGACCATGGAACAGTTTTTGCGGCAGGTCCGGACGGAGCAGCTTCATGGGGAGCTAACTCATGGGCACCTGCAGCGGCTTACAAGAACATTGATGGAAAAGACAAGTTCTTTTTGTACTTTGCAAATAATGGAAATGGAATTGCTGTGCTTGAATCAGACAGCCCTGTTGGACCGTTTACAGATCCCATAAACGGACCTCTGATTTCCAGAGAAACTCCTACCTGTGCAGAAGTTACATGGCTTTTTGACCCTGCAGTTTTAATGGATGATGACGGACAGGCTTATATTTATTTTGGTGGAGGAATTCCATCCAAAGAAAAAGCTTCAAATCCGGGAACGGCAAGAGTTGCTAAGCTTGGAGAAGATATGATAAGTATCGTCGGAGATCCCAAGCCAATCGAAAATGTTCCATATCTTTTTGAGGATTCAGGTATAAACAAAATAGGTGGTATTTACTACTATTCATATTGTTCAAACTTTGATGTTCCTGCAGGGGCAGAGGATAAGCTTGGTTTCTCTCAGGGAGAAATTGTTACCATGAAATCCACATCTCCTATGGGACCATTTGAAATATGTAATCCGGTACTTAAGAACCCTCAGGTGTTCTTTGGCCAGGGGGGAAATAACCACCACTGCATCTTTGAATTTGAAGGAAAGTGGTATATCACATATCATTCGAGGATTCTTGAGGATAAAATGGGGATATTAAACGGTTACAGAAGCACAAATGTGGATAACCTCATGTTAAATGAAAATCTCGAACCGTCTGCCAGCATTGGAACAAGGCATGGTGTTCAACAGACAAAGGCTTTTGATCCTTACAGAGAAATCCCTGCAGTTACTATGAGTAACAATGCCGGAATCAAAACTACACAATACGGTGAAATTGCCAAGAAATGCGGTTCAGGTGAAATGATACTCACCGGAATTCAGGACGGAGCTTGGACAAGTCTTTCAGGAGTTGATTTTGGCAATAATGGTGCTTCATCTATAAGTGTTGGAGTTCTTGGTAGTGGTCAGGGAAAAATCAAAGTCTGTCTCGACCTCCCGTCAGGAGAGGAAGTCGGTGTAGTCGATGTTGATGTAGATAGTAAAGAACCTGTGACCATGAGCGCAGAATTTGACGAAAGTATCACCGGAAAACACGACATATACTTTGTCTTCGAAGGTGAAGGTTACCAAGTATACTCATGGGAGTTTTGCTCGTTCAAGAATATATAGTTTTAGATATTGACCAATTATATTTGGTTCCCAGTAGGATAGAATTTCTTAACCGATCGCCCCGGCGTGACGGCCCAACGCCCCTTGGGAACCGCCGCTCACGCCAAACGGGGCTCTGTGATCCTTGGTAATCAAGGAAAAATATTATGCTTTCTACAAATTTCATACCATACTTATGGTGCATGGAATAATAAATATAAAAATCAGGATCACATTTACATTTTACGGGTATTTGACTAGGATGTGACTTTTTACGCGTATAAAAGCCCGTTTTATTCGGTATTTCATATAGATTTTTTACTTATTACTTCTCAAAAATCATTTCGAAAAATTAAACAGTAAGCTTTTACGATATTTCATAAGTTTTAGAGCTACTGTCATCAATTTCACTGGCTTTTATAATAGTTTATGATGCAATTTACTGTATATCGTCAAGTTTCCGTTTTATTTTACTGCTGTAATATAAATTTTGAATTTCTGAACGTAAAGTTTATGGTATTAAGTCAACTTTTGATGATTATCCCTTTTCCTGCCCCGCTTGACTACTATTAAGCATAAAGTAAAGCCATCATCAAGTGTGCGAAGCACTTGTCTTGCACTTGATGATGGCTGCTTTATGCTATAATTTCATCCTTTTATAAATTCACTTATATTTACTGACATTGCTGGCATCAACCGGTTCAAAAGGTATATAAATATACTTTCCGTCATCAGTTGCTCCATCAATTCCATTCAGTGTCCCATTGCTGCCGAGTAAAATTGCAGCCTGTACTGCTGCAGCCCCCTGCCCTGCAGCATTCTGAAGAACAGTAAATGCCATTTCGCCTGCCTCTATTGAGGTGCATCCATCTGCTGTTGCATCTACTCCGCAAACAGGAATCTTCGTGTAATCCAGTCCATATTTTTTCATTCCGGATATTGCTCCAAGCGCCATTGTATCATTGTTGCAGAATATAGCATCCACACTCTGCCCTGTCTTCATGAATATCCCAAGCTTGTACTCAGCCTCTGTATCAGACCAGTTAGCCGTATCCTTAAATACATAATTAGCATTACATCCATTTTCTTTAAGTGTCTTTACAACTGCTTTGGTCCTTCCAATAGCACCTGAATGCCCCTTTTCCCCTTCAAATATAATGACATTAAGTGAAGAAGGATTTCCCATCTTTTTTAACACATACTCTGCCTGAAACTTTCCTGCCTCCCCTTCGTCAGATCCTACATAAATATATTTATCTGATGTTAAATGATCTGAAGACGGTTCATTATTAACATAAATTATCGGTAACCCATTTGATGCTACATTCATCTGAAGAGCTGTACTTCCATCAGCTGCACGTAAAATAATAGCTGTATAACCTTTGGATTTTGCTGTGGTAACAAAATCTACCTGATCCTCAACGCTACTTCCCGTTTCCACCATATCCAAAGTTACACCCTGACTTTTCCCGGCAGCTATTATCGCATCCGAAAGAGTTGCCCTAAAGGTGTCATTAACATCAGTCATTAGGAAAAGAATCTTTGCATTCCCACCACCTGTCGAAGCAGTCCCGCTTCCGGTAGCTTCCCCACAGGCAGTAAGTCCTTGAATTATCAATATTCCAATCAAAAAAGTCATAATTATTTTCTTCATCCCACATGCCCTCTCAGATTTTAAACTTCTGTACATATGAAGTAAGTGTTTGTGACGTCCCTGCCAGTTCTTCTGCATTATCCGCCACATCCTGACTACTCTTTGTGATATCATTTGCCATCTCTACCATATTTTCGGAAGTCTCAAGGATTTCATCTGCACTTGCAGCCTGCTCTTCAGATATTGCTGCAACATTTGTAGCAACGTCATCTACCTTTTGTATATCTTCAATCATACTTTCGATAAGCTTATTTGATTCCTGAATGTTCTCATATATCTGATCAAAGGTACCTACTGCCACACCTATAAGTTCACTGTTTTCCTGAATACTTGCAGCACTGGCATTTGCCTGACCTACAGCATTTTCAATAAGGCCGTGAACTTCTTCAATAAGATTTGCTATATTCTGAGCACTCTCAGCAGAAGTCTGGGCAAGTTTACCAATCTGTGTAGCCACAACCGCAAACCCTTTTCCCGCTTCTCCTGCTCTTGCTGCCTCAATACTTGCATTAAGAGACAATAGATTTGTTTCTTCTGCAATTTCGCCAATCATACCCACAATATTTGTAATTTCCTCAGAAGCAGTTCCAACTTTGTTGATAGATTCCACGAGATCATTATTAGCCTGCTCAATTCCCTGCATAGCACAACTAAGCTTCTCCATATCTTCACGGCCTTTTTGTGATATGCCAACAGTTTCGGTCATGCTGTCATGAGCTTTCTCACTGTTATCTCTTGTATCAGCAACAACACCTGCAAGTATTGTCGCATTCTGCGCTATGTCATTAACTGCTGTAGCAAGCTGATCAACTGTCTCATTTAGTTGTTTCATAGCCTCAGCCTGTGTCTGTGACGCATCAAACATTGAGCGGGATACTCTGTCACTATTATCCGATTCCGCACTTAATTTTTCAGATTCTTCACTGATACTTGATAACATATTTCTCATAGAGGCAACAAAGTCTGTAACCTTGCTTCCCATGATTCCAATTTCGTCGTTACTGTCAGAATTTATCTCGATTGTAAAATCTCCTTGTGACATTGCCGTAATATTTTCAGTAATACCTGCAAGCGGTGCTACAACTTTTTTAACTACATACAGTATCGATATTACAGTTAAAAGAACTGCGACAGCTCCTATTACAAAAAGGAGATTTCCAATCTGTGAAACGGCACTTAGTATAATATTTGTAGGAATGTATGAAACCAGGACCCAGTCTGTACCTTCGATTTCTTTGTAGGCAGTCACATTATTGGCAATTTCTTCTGTAGTGAAATCCCCCTGTGAAATCTTGGAGTACGCCTGCGCAAGTAAAGCATCAGATACATTATCTGATAATTTTGTAGAGACAAGTTTAGAATTTCTATGAGCCAAAATAGTACAATCTGAAGTATCTACAAGAAAAGAGCTGGCATTGCTCATTTTCACTCCTGAATTAACAATTACACTTATGGCGTCGAGCGGAACATCTGCGCCAATGACCTTAATTCCTTCGCCATCCATGTCCAAAATACCTGTTGCACTTATAACTGTTACGCCTTCCGGATCAGTATGGGCTCCTCCATAAGCCATATCCACCCTCGTGATTCCCTGCTTATACCAGATGCTTCCAATAACATCCGCTTCAGTAAAAGAAGACTCTTTTGCCTTATATAGTTTGCCTTCTGAAGTTCCAACATAAAGACCATTCGGACAATTAGAATTATACCCATAAAAAATATTCAACGTCTCTTCAATCTCTGCGTCAGATAGATTATTCTTCTCGATAGAGTATTTAACCGTGCTAAAGAACTGAAGATTCTTATCCAACCAGGCTTCAATATTGTCCGCCTGATTAGAAATAGAGGATTCCAGTGTCTCATTTGCCATCTCAGTCATTTTACTATTGGATAACATTGATGCCACAATAACAAGTGCAATAACCGTTGCCGAAACAAGCGGAACGATGTAACAAATAAGTTTTGTACTGATTTTTTTTACTTTTTTCTTTTTTACAGTTTCACCACTCATCATATACTCCTTAATAAAAAAATTGCGGTAATGCATATTAATTATAACATTACCGCAATTAAATGTTTCTTATTTCGTGTTTTTTTATATTATTTTCAGACAATTCACAAACTATTAATCAATCCCTGTAATCCGTCTTTCTTATAAATCTCTTTGTAATAGGAAACCTCATCTTTGATAATTGAATCAATCTGCTTCATGCCAAGAAGCTCTACAGGTGCCTTGTCATCAGTCATGATATTATCACCCGCTTCGTATACAGTGGCAGTTAAAAGAGCTTTCTCCATCATAGACTTCAGGTTTTCATTTTCTTCTTTTTGAGTGTTAGCCTCAAGCTTTTCCAGAAAATCATCTGAATCTGTGGCAAACAACTCCTTGTTGGTTGATCCTGCAACATCAACTATTACCACATTTTCAAATACAGATGAGATAGTATCTGCAAGATATGTATTGATACTGGCATCTTCACTGCTTCCCATCGCATCATCACTGTACATATTCATGTTTACAACCATAACTCCTCCGGGCGCCAAATGCTCTTTTACCAGAGAAAAGAATTCTACAGATGACATCTGAAACGGAATAGTGATGTCCTGATAGGCATCAACCATAATTACATCATAAGTATCATCAATTGCAGCCAGATACGCTCTTCCATCATAAGTAGTAACTGAGGTTGTCTGTGGAAGTTCAAAATACTTGTGAGCAAGATCTGTGATCTTTTCATCAATCTCAACGCCGGTAACCTTCACATTGTTAAAATATCTGCTAAGCTGGGTGGCATAAGTTCCTGACCCCATTCCGAGAATAAGAACATCCAGGTCTTCTCCGGCTTCAGCCTTATTCTTTACATCGCACATGAAAGGAGCCGCCATAGCGTAATCATAATACATTCCCGTAAGAGCGCCCTCTTTTACAAGAACAGACTGAACTCCAAACAAAACATTTGTAGAAAGAATAACCGAATTCGGAGTTTCTTTTACCTGAAGATAATTGTAAACCGACTCACCCTCGTAGGTCAGGTCATTTTCCCAGAACGCAAAGCTTGTACTATTTCCAAATCCACAACATAAAACAAATATCAAAAGACCTGCGATGACCTTTTTGATGTTTTTCTTATCTATCTTGGAAGTATCGGAAATATCAGCTTTACCACTCTCAGGACTTATAAAATAACATACAGAAAGTGCAATAAGGATTCCGGCAAAAATAAGAAATGTTACCGCTGTTCCCACCGCAGGGATAGTAATGAATGTAGGCGCAAAAGTACCGATAATGCTGCCCACAGTATTGAAAGCTCCAAGAGTACCGATAATCTTACCGTTATCCTCAAGGGAGTCAGTAGTATACTTGGCAAGACTGGGTGTTACTGTTCCCAAAAGAAAAAGCGGGAAGACAAAGACCACCATACATGCTGCAAAAGCAGCTATTACAAGAAAGTTCGAGTTCACAGTAAATACTAAAACCGCAGAAATACCAAGAATTATATACTTGCCAACTACAGGTATAAGCGCTATCCAAATGGCAGCTATCAATATTCTGCCATAAAGCTTTCCGGGATTTTTGTCCTTATCAGCTTTGCGACCGCCGTATATATTTCCAAGGGCCATGGCTATCATGATTGTTCCGATAATAATTGTCCACACAATCTGTGAAGAACTAAAATACGGTGCAAGAAGTCTGCTGGCTCCAAGCTCAACTGCCATTACAGACATTCCGGCAAAAAATTCCGTTAAATACAGAAATAACTTATTCTCCAATATCTTTTTGTTTCCCATATACTCACCCAACATTTCTAAAGATTTTATTTATTGAACTTTTTAAGTTCAGAACTGGCAAGAGGAATCGCCAGAATAAAAGAAAGAACGTCTGCACACGACTGTGCCATTTCAACCCCAAGTATTCCCAAAATCGGTGGCAATATAAGAATCGCCGGGATAAAGAACAATCCATTTCGTGAAGAAGCCATTATTGAAGCTTTCACGCCTTTACCTATAGACTGAAGCATCATGTTACTGATAACTATCGTGCCTGACAGTGGTAGTGTAAATGCCTGGCACCTTAGTGCTGCCACTCCTACACTAATAGCATCCGGATTTTTTGAAAAAAGAGCTATGATGTTCGGAGCAAAAATAAAGCACACCACTCCCAGTCCAACAAGGAAAACTGTGGAGTACTTTACGCAGAATATGAAACCTTCTTTTACCCTCTTAGTCAGGCCTGCTCCATAGTTAAATGAACACACCGGCTGATATCCCTGGCCAAATCCAATCAGAGCTGATGCCATCATCATCATTACTCTTCCGGCAACCGACATTCCTGCTATAGCAGCGTCGCCACCGATAGCACCGGCAGTTCTGTTTAGTATCAGTGTAGCAATTGCAGCCATTCCTTGTCTGAAAAGAGAAGGGGCTCCACCATTTACTATTTCCTTTAAATAATAGCCGTTGATATGGACATTTTTGATGTTTAACTTGATGTTCTCACCCTTACTGGTTCCGATAAGAAGAACAATAAAGCTTGTAACCTGTCCCATAACTGTTGCAATTGCAGCACCTCTTACTTCCATATGAAGGCCCAGGATAAGAAGTGGATCAAGGACTATGTTCATAAGTGCTCCGCACATAAGTCCGATCATTGCATATACTGCACTCCCCTGAAAACGCAGCTGATTGTTTATAACAAACTGTGCCATCATAAACGGAGCACCATACAAAATAATTCTCATGTAATCCTTGGTAAATTGCATGGTCGTTTCAGATGCTCCCAAAAATGCAGCTATATCTTCTACAAATATATTTCCGACTACTGCAAAAATCACACCAAGAATAAGTGATAATGCAAATCCTGTGGAAGCCATCTCATTGGCTGCCTTATGGTTACCTGCTCCAAGCATTCTTGACAGAAAGTTCCCCGAACCATGCCCGCAAAAGAATCCCGTTGCCTGAATCAGTGCCATTACCGTGAAAACAAGTCCGACTGAAGCTGTAGCTGCTGTGTTGATAGCCGAATCCGTCGATACCCTCGCTACAAAAAAAGTATCAGCCGTATTGTAAATCGCTGTTACCAGCATACTGATTATAGTCGGTACCGAAAGTGACAAAATCAGCTTCGGTATCGGTGTTGTTGTTAAATATTCTCGTCTGTTACCTGTTGCCATTACTCTTTCCTTTAATACTTCCTTTTTATTTCTTGAAACCCTAATCCCGCAAAACCAATTTTACATTATCACAGTCCTGTTTCAATAGTTATATGGCTTCCATCCTTTTTCTTCTCAACCTTAATCTGCTGAGGAATATTCTCCATAAGCTCTTCCCTGTGGCTTATGATTCCCACAAGCTTATTGCTGCCGGACAGGTTGATAAGAATATCCATTGCACCCTCGATAGACCTGCGGTCCAATGTTCCAAAGCCCTCATCTATGAACAGCGCATCCATCTGTATTCCACCAAGGTTGGAAGAAACGGTATCCGACAATCCAAGCGCCAGACTAAGAGATGCTTTAAAGCTTTCACCACCTGAAAGATTTCCAACCGGGCGCCTGTGTCCTGTATAATTATCCAGCACTTCAAGATCCAGGAAATTATTACTCTTTTTACCAAGAGAATCTTCCTGACGATATAGCTCATATTGACCGTCACTCATTGGAAGCAATCTTCTGTTAGCTGCTGCAATGATGCCGTCGAAGCCTGCTGCCTGAATATACTGTTCTAACGTAATTTTGCCATTTCCGGTAGTTCCCTTGACCAGATTATATAGTCTTGAGCAGATAGTGTGGTCTTTCCTTGCTTTTTCAAGCTCACTCTGCTGAGAAAGAATATTATCAAGCTTTTCCTTGTTATTCTTTATCCTGTTATCCACAACATTCTGCTGTTTTCTTATACTTTCAACAACAGCTCCCTGCTCTTTGACCACTTCCTGTAATTCAGATATGTCAATCTCTATCTTACCTTTAGCATCCTTTGTTGCCTCTGATAACTGTGCCTTATTGGTTGCAACAGCCTGATTATAAGCGTTTATTCTCTTTTCAGATGTTGTGATCTCTTTTTCAGTAACCACATACTCCAGCATATTATCTACATTTTCAAAATGCTCTTTTTTCAGAGTTTTGTCCAAAAGAGCTTTCAATTCTTTTTCATTCTCTTCCTGCGTTTTGAGTGCAGTCTGAAGTGTCTTTTTAGTAGCCTGATGCTTTACAACATCCTTATCTGCATTACTCTTAGCTTCTGCCACATCACTGATCCTGCTGAGAATTTCATTTCTTAAAGCTGTATCTTTTTCTATCTCTTTCTTTGCATCTTCCCAGCTTTCAAACTTTAGTTCTTCCAACGTTTTTAATGTTGCCGAAGTCTCTGTCAGTCTCTCGTTTGTAACCTGCTTTTTTTCCAAAAGAGCTTTCTGTTTAGCAGAGATATCTTCAAACTCACTTCCCTGTGCTTTTTCTAAAGAGATTTCTGCTTCTTTAAGACTCATGCAATCCTTCTCAAGTACACTCTGTAATTTACTGTTTTCTAAACTCTTTTGATCAATAACCTTTTTGGCATCCTTCAAAGAATCAGTAAGTTCATCCAGCATCTTACCTTTTATATCCATACCTATCATGTCATCTTCAAGGCAATTAAGGATATTTATCCTCATCTGATCCTCAAATTGTTCAAGAGCAGTTTTTACTTTTTCAGCTTCTGTATTTTTCAGGGATTTTTCTTCACGAAGCTTATTTTCTTCATCCTGTAAAACTTTAAACTCTTCTTCTGTTATGGACTTATCAGGAAGAATTGCAAGCTCTGGATGATGTACAGAACCGCATACCGGACATTTTTGACCATCTTCAAGCCCCTTGGCAAGAATACCTGCCCTGCAGCCGTCCAGTACTTTTTCTGCT
>JAEEGF010168140.1_pt1 | contig 27376 bp, 22 predicted proteins | sample 9134171 | NCBI WGS metagenome assembly JAEEGF01 (sample SAMN16246542, study PRJNA631951) | gut metagenome | biome: gut microbiome; feature: rumen; material: AP-attached | host: Bos | place: Iran: Karaj | collected 2018-10 | reverse complement strand
AGTGCGCATCCATAGCGGAGCGTTTTTTGTTTAATAGGAAATTCGGAGGAATTTCCTATTAAACAAAAAACGGGGCTTACTGCAAGCCCCGTACTGCATTGGCATATTCAAATTTCCATCATTTTTACCCGGTCAGTAAACTCTTCATAAGAGGAGCAGACGCAGATCTGATAGTCGTCCACAGAAAGGCGGGTGAAATGAAGATCTTCATACTTTTCCCCCTTGTGATAAGGCGTAAAACCGTTCTCGATATCAATAAAAATGGTCCTGGGGTCCATGGAAAGGCCCTGGCCGTGATATTTCATGAGACTTTCCTTAATGGTCCACAAACTGGTGTACATGGCATTTGCGGAAGCGGCATCCGAAGCTTTGTCCTTCACAACTCTGATTTCCCTTTTGTCAAAAACATAGTTGATAAGCTCGTCCTTAAATTCCTTATTCCTCTCGATATCAATGCTCACTTCTTCATCTGAGAAGGCGCAGACTGCCATTTCTCCGGAGTGGGACAGATTAAAGTATGCCCCGTCTTCACCTACAAGGTAGGGCTTTCCGTTTTCATTGCACTCCACCAGGGGATTGATCATGCCGTGTTCCTTAAGGGCGTTTATAAGTAAGATACCTGCACCAAGGGAAAGGCGCTTACTTCCTTCCGGCTTAATGGCATCAATCAACTTTTTCCTCTCAGTCAGCATTTTCTGATACCATTCCTCAAAAACACGCTCATCCTTCAAAAATTCAACATTTATTCCATAAACCACATTGCTGTTATCCATCTTCTTCTACTCTCTCCACTTTAGTATCCGAAATTATAAGCTGCTCTCCGTGCCAGAATTTGTTCTGAAGTTCGTTCTTACTGATGGGAACGGATAAAAGATTTCCTCCCAGGTAATCCGCAGAAACATCCTTCAGCTTGCTGTAATACTCATAATTATCTATTCCATCAATAATAATTGTTTTTTTCAGCTGCCGGATCATATTGGTTCTGTTACTCAGGACGATGTCACTACTGTCGGCAACGCCCTTTTCGAAAATATCCCCCACATTGATCTTGGCTCCGTCAAATTTGTAGGAAGTGCTGGGATTAAGTCCAAGGAAAGCAGCCTCATAATCATTGATAAAAAGCTTAATTCCCATTTTATCAAAGCCGTCTATCATACTGTCAAAACTGTCATGACCGTAAAAATCAATTGACTCGCTTACTTCAAAGGCAAACAGCGAGGATGGAAGCTTGTAATGCCCCAGGTATTCTTTTACTTTTTTTACAAGGCCCTCATTGGCTGTTTTTATGGACATTACCGGAATAACCACGAAATCCAGCTGCATATCGGAGGTGTCAACGCCACTGTTCAAAAACTTACACACAGATTCAATGGTCTGCATCTGAAGCTCCTCGATAAATCCGACATCCGCAGCGATGCTTAAAAATTCTTCCGGCATAACCTCTCCCAGTTCGGAGTCGATTAGCTTAAGTACCGCCTCGGCAGCCTTAATGCGCATATTGTCCGATGAGTAAAGAGGCCTGTAGGTGACCTTGAAGCCTTTTTCCGTTATCCCGCGGCCAATAGCTTTTTCCACCTCCATGCGCCTTATAAGGAATCCCAGATCATCTCCCTTCAATACCTTTTTATCATTATTGTCCAGATTGGTAGTTGCCAGAAGGAAAAGATCATCTATCTTGTCAAAGGGTTTTGGGGACTTGGCACAAAGCAGTGTGATATCAATTTTCACGGACTCATTTCCTGCCTGCCAGGTCTTTTCAAATCTCTCAACAATCTTTTCTATCTGATTGTCAATGGATTTTACATACTCACCCGTATACAATATATAGAAGGCACGTATATTGATATAATAAACATCCAGATCCCGCCCGGGTTTCATCAAAAAATCCGCTATGTCCCTAAGCAGCTTGTCAATCTTGTTATGATCATATATTTTTCTCAGAATATCGATGTTTTCCAGTCTCACACATACTGTCGTAAATTCTCTGTTCAGAGAAAAGAAGTTTCTTGTGTCCTGGACAAAGGCATTTCTGTTGTAGACATTGGTAACTGCTTCCAGCCTGTCATCATCTTTTTCTATCATGATCATTATGCCCATGAGGCCTATTCCTTCACAGAGAAGTTCGCAGGAGATGTATGGGTAAAAGAGCTGTATCAGCGTTCCCAGTACCACCAGTGCAAGATAATAGATCATGGCAACTTTTTTCATGTTGTTGATGGTAAACCAGTATTGTATCAAGAGCCACACGCACAAAAGAAGATACAATCCCGACATGGCGTAAGCTATGTATATTCCGATTTCTCTCTGAAAAACAAAGTTTTCATCCACAGAAAAAACGATATCCGTGAAGGGATTTGTCAAAAGCAAAAGTTCCAGAAGATAACATGGAATCCTTATTATAAGATTCTGAATCCGGTTCAGTTTGTATCGAATTCCGCATATCATCACAATATAATAGACAAATATGGGGATAAGCGCGAAATGGGTAAAGAAATAAACCATTTCAAAAAAATAGATAAGAAGATGTTTAATACTGTCAGAGAAAAACGAAACGGCAACAAAATAAGACAGAATATCCGTCAGAGAATCCACGAGAGTAAAACATGCAAGCATCGCAAACAGACGATTTCTGATGCGGGATCTTTTGTGCATCATAGTCGAATAAAACAGACAGGTAATGCAGAGAATCGCTGCTGCCGCTCTGAAGGTTAAGTTGTCTGCGGTATTAGAATAAGCCATTCTTTATTTCCTCGACTTGAAGAAGTTGTCCAAAGTACCAAGAAGCTTGTCTTTACTTATAGTTTTTAAAAGATAATCGGCTGGCTTTAGGGAAATAACGTCTGTGACACTCTTTCTGTCATTTTTTCCCGTAAGGAACATGACCGGAGTAGAGCTGGAAAAAGCTTCGCTCTGAAGCATTTCCATTACCTTCGGTCCGTTTAAAACCGGCATGTCATAGTCCAAAAGAATAAGATCCGCCCTGTTAGTGGCAAGCCAGGCAATGGCCTGCGTTCCGGAATTGGCCATTCCGACCCTGTAGGTATCCTTTAGCCACTCTCTTACCATCTGAATATAAGTGGGATCATCATCAACGATCAGAATACTCTTTCGCCTCTGCTGTTCGAATTCTTCATCGGTAACAATACCTACCTTATTCACCAGATCGGCCATATCAAGAGGTCTTTCCACCTCAAAGGCCAGGTCCTCTTTAGGTATGTATCTGTGTACCATTTCAAAGTTGTCCTTATCTCCGATCACCATAACTATCAGGTTTTCTTCGATACAGACATCCTTGAAGTAGACCATGGCATCCCTGTGTTCGGCAAATTCCTGGTCAGTGTACAGAATGACAAGATTAAAGGAATTCCCCTTCATCTTATTGCTAAGGTCAGATAGAGCATATGAAGAATCCACCACATCGTAATCATTGGACAGAAGTACATTCTTAATGGCATTAACCAGAAAGGTCTCTTCATTTCTTACAAGAAATATTTTCTTCTTATTCTTAGTCTTGATCATTTATCCTTCTCCCGCTCACCAAGTCTGTTCTTAACGATTTCCGTTATCTTATCCCAGCTTAGCTTATATGCATATTCATTTACCTTTTTTATAACCTTTGCGTCATCGTCAGGCAAATTGTAGTCAGATAGTGAAGAAAGCACAAAGGAAAGTGTATCATAATCCAGCACACTGCTTACTTCTATTATAGTCTTGTACGCATCTGTTAGCTGTGCATTTGTAATATCAGCTTTTTCTTTTTCTTCCTCTTTCTCACCTGCCACCTCCGGAATGGATTCCAGTGAATATTTTATAATGGAATAAAGATTTATCAGTTCGGTCTGATGGTTTCCGATTGTCTCAATATCATTTTCATTTCCGGCCAGTTCCATTCTCTCCGCCAATTTCGAGAGCTTCATGGCACCGATGGTGCGGCTGGTACTCTTAAGGGAATGAACATAGCTGGTATAGTCTTTCCAGTTTTCCTCTGCATAGGCAGTTTCTATGTTATCCATGTTTCCGTCTATGGATTCGAAGTAAACCTTCAGAATGCTTAGATAACTGTCAATGGTTCCGCAGTTCTTAAGTCCCTCCGCCGGATCTATCTCTTCCAGTTTCAACATCCAGGGTTCATCAGCGGCAGGCTTTTCAGGTTCTTTTTCCACCTGCTCCTCTTCCTGCGTTCCATCGTCATATACAATCTTGTCCTTTGGAAGGAACTTAACAAGGGTGCTTTCAAGCTTCTCACTTTCTATGGGCTTGGTCAGGTAGTCATCAAATCCCGCTTTCATGAAGTTTTCTCTGGCTCCGGAGATGGCATTTGCCGTAAGGACAATTACCGGTGTATCTATATTCGGGCTGTCCTTTTGTTCCTTCATCTTTTCCAAAGTTTCTATGCCATCCATGCCAGGCATTCGGTAATCCAGGAAAATAATGTCATATTTCTTTTCAGCCTGTTTTTCAAGGCATTCCGCTCCGCTTCTTGCGGATTCTATATTTATCTTTGTGGTCTTAAGAAGTTCTCTTATTACCACATGGTTCATAGGCGTATCGTCCACCACAAGACACGTCGCATCCGGTGCCAGAACCTGCGCCTTATACTGCTTTCTTTCTTTTACATTATTGTTTATCCGGGTTCTGAAATCCCCTATCTTCGAGTCATTTACAACCTTCTGAGGTAGATAGATTGTAAATACCGATCCCTTCCCGTATTCGCTGGAGACATCTATGGAACCTCCCATAAGTTCCAGAAGGCTGCTGGCAATGGCAAGCCCAAGGCCGCTTCCTTCAACGGTTCTGTTCTTGTCCGTATCAAGTCTCTTGAATTTCTGGAAAAGATTATCAATATCTTCGGGCTTTATGCCCATTCCGGTATCTGCGACTTCTATCTTAAGATTGAGGCTTGTGTCAAAATTGCGTTCTCCCGTAACGGTCAGGGTAACACTGCCCTCCTGAGTATATTTTACAGCATTATTCAGTATATTGACCATAATCTGGCGAAGACGCATTTCATCTCCGTAAAGATTATCCGGAAGCTCACTGTCCACGTTGAATTTAAGCTCCAGAACCTTTTGCTCCGCCTTGATACGGATCATATTGTAGACATCATTAAGAACGGAGCTGAACTGATACTCCGCTTCGTTTATTTCCATGCTTCCCGCTTCAATCTTGGAGAAGTCCAGGATATCATTTATAAGTGATAAAAGAGTCCTGCCGGCGCCCTCAATATTCTGAGCGTACTCAAGGATCTTTTCATCCTTACACTCTCTGAGGATTACTTCGTTCATTCCAAGAACAGCATTGATAGGAGTTCTGATCTCATGAGACATATTTGCAAGGAAATTACTCTTGGCCTCATTGGCGGCCTTGGCACGCCTCTCCTCCATCCTCGCCATTTCTGTGGCCTTCAGAATTGCGATAAACTCACTCTTACTGACAAGATTGGAAAAAAACTTTCCCTGAATGTAGTCATATCTGGCATTGGAAACCTCATCCAGAATTTTCTGTTCGTCTACATCCGACAGGATAATCTTTTTATTCATCTGCCCTATCATTCGAAGTCTGTTCTCTAAGATGATCCTGCTCTGAGGATTTTTCAGGGCGTCCCTTATGATGTAGGAGTCGATTTTTACGCCTTCAAATATAAAGGCAGAAGCCGACTGCATATTAAAATAGCCTGTGCCGTATTCATTCATAAAAAACTTAACGCCGTCATCCCGAAGTTGCTTCATTACAGTGCAAAGAACGTAATGGGCAGATGACGCTTCCTGCTCCGAAATGTTAAAAGCTATTCTGGATGGATTGACGCCGTACTTTTCGTACAGATCCCTTACATTATCCACGAAATCCGACATAATATACTGTACAGAAGATAGATTGATGCAGACAAATTCAAGTCCCATTTCTTCGGAAATGCCGCTTCCCAAAAAGTAAAGAACCTGCTCTATCATAAACCATCCTATCTGTTCGATCATTCCTGTTTCCTGTGCTACAGGAATGAATTCCAGCGGTTCTATCTTGCCAAGTTCCGGATCTCTTATCTGAAGATATGCTTCAGCTGCGCAGATTGTCAGCTCATTTTTGGTGTAGATGGGATTAAAATAAACCTTAAAGCTTTCGTTCTCGATTCCTCTTTTAACCGCCCGTTCCACATCTGCTCTTCTCAAAAGGAAATCCAGATCGTTTCCTGACAGAATCTTATCCGGAGCCTGTTCTATAAAACTGTCGGACAAAAGAAGCAGATATTCCACGCTCCCGAACTGATCGGGGGAATTTGCCTGGAGAACCAGAGCTTTAATCCTTACCGTGTTCTCCTTATGTATCCAATCTTCCTTGAATCTGTTGTATAAAGTTTCCGATATGGAATCAGCCTTGTCTTTATCTATTTCCGGACAGGTCAAAATAAAGGTATCGGCGTTAAGCCTGTAGGTATCGTAATAATCGTTAATATCCATGAGGTACGCCGTCACCTCTGCCAAAAAGGATTCCATCTCTTCATAGCCGGCTATTTTCCTGTAAGCCTCCAGATTAAGCAGTCTTATACATATACAATAGAAATGTCTTTTATAGTGAAAATAGCTGGTCGTGTCCTTTATAAAGGCATTTCTGTTATAGGCTTTGGTTGTTATGTCTATTCTGTCATCGTCGTTTTCCAGCATCATCATAAGACCCATGAAACCGATAGCCTCGGCCATGAGCTCACTTCTAATTACAGGAAACAGCATCTGAATAACAGTGCCGACAAGTGCCAGCGCAGCAAAATAAAGAATGGCTATTCTTTTAACATTGGTGAGAGCACTCCAGTAGATAAACAGAGTGACCAGGGAAAAAATCAGATAAAACCCGCTTACTACATAAGCAATATAGACACCGACATTCCTGTGAAAAATCAGGTTTTTATCGATGGAATAGACAACATTGTAAAAGGGAACCATAAGCACCATGAATTCCATGAAGAAAAACGGGATGCTCACAAAAGTTCTGACTTTCTGACTAAACCTGAACTGGACATTGCATATCAGAATGATGTACAGCGAAAAGATTGGTGCTATGGCAAAGTGAGTCAGGAAATAGGTGAACTGTATGAGATGGTACAAAATCAGCTTGATATTGTATGTGAGGATCGAGGCATTGACAATCTCTGCAGAGATACCGGTCATGGCATCAATGGCAACAATAAAAACAAGGGTAACAAAGAGTTTCCCCCTCATGCGGAGGCGGTTCTTCATTACCAATGTATAGAAAATGCAAGTGACACTAATTACAATTGCTGCGAGATTAAAGGTTATGCTGCTAATGCCTTCAAGATCAATCATATAGCCCCCTCATGGCATGAATAGTAGAACCACACCTTAGCCTTGAGGAATCAGATCACGATACCACTTAAGTGACTTAAGATAAGCCTCGTATACCTTATCCATTTCTATATTTTCCAGTACGAGAATCCTGGAAATCTCAGTCCAGTCAGCAACTTCATATTTCTTGATAAAGTTGAGGACCTTGGCAAAATCACCTTTATTTTCCAAAAGAGCTTCTTTTACATTTTTGGAAACCTGCACCATGGAAAGAGCTTCCTCCATGGTCTTGTCCAGCATGATATCCAATGCTGAGAAAAGGCCCATAATGAAGAGTTCCTGCGCCATCATGGCCATCTCAAAGCTTGCAGCAAGATTTTCAGCAAACTTAGCCCTGATCATAACAAGTCTTGTGATCTCACTTGGCTTGTCCGCACAGAGTTCCCTTGTGACCGCTGTATTTATCCAGCGCTTTAATTCTTTTTGTCCCAGCATGGCTGCTGCATGGCGGATAGACGTAATGTCGGAGTAAAGTGCCATCCTGTTTACCATCTCCAATAAAGAGATTACAAGAGCTGGATCCTTTCCGATGACATCCGCTGCATCCTGAAGATCAAAATCAGGCGCATTAACAACATTTAAAAGCTCAATATAGTTAACCTTCAGAGGATTTACTTCTGTCTCGGAATCCTTTACCGGCATTCTGAAGAATCCGCCCTCATAAAGATCATAGCCTCCGTCTGCCTTAAGCTTTTCATAATCATCCTGCGTATCTACATTTACTGCGCAGAGCTTGACATTGGGATATACCTTGGAAAAATATATTCTAGCCTTGGAGATATCAATCTTCACATGATCCAGAAGAATATAATCACACTTGTTGAGTATCTCCCTGTAATTTTCAAATTCACTTATGGGCAGCTTTCTGATGGCTATCTTATACCCCTGCTCCTTTAACTCTCTTACTCTCTTAACATACATTTCCTCAGGAGTTATGGAGTTATCCATCAAAAGAACAACCTTATTTGCGGGAACCGTACACTGAAGAGAAATCTCCGCAAATATGGAAAACTGATTTATGGGAACAAATACTTCCTTGCCCCCGGACAGGGTCTGGACACCCATACTGCTTACAACTTCCAGCTCGTATACTGTCCCGGCTCCGTCAAATCTTGCGCCGCCTTCATAACTGGGATTTAAAAAGTGGTTTTCCTTTCGCGCAAACACAGAATAGGCGCATACAGACATATTATCATCGAACAACGGTATCAGTGTTGCTAACATAAAAGTCTCCTTTCTGCACGTCAAAGACAAACTCCCACTTAAATATATTGTAGCAAAATCATATCAATAAAAAAATTATATTTTTATAAAATTCCGTTAAACTCTCATTTGTCAGCCACGGGGACCAAGAAAAAGCCAAGGGACATGCCCTTGGCTTTTCAATTACCTGATTATAATGTATCCCGCCTCTTTATATACTGAGGATGCTCATAGGTCCCCTTAATTTCCTTGGCGTGGATGATATGTGCCCACTTGTCCACAATGGCGTTTTCAACAGTAACGCCCTCTTCTATTGTGGCATAGGCCATGATGATGGAGTTCTTGATCTTAGCTCCCTTCTTTACCACAACGCTACGTCCGATGACGGAATTCTCCACTTCACCCTCAATAAGACATCCATTGGAAACAAAGGAATTTGTAACCTTTGATGTCTCAAAGTACTGAGTAGGACATGAATCGGTAGTTCTGGTATATATCGGCCATTCCGCTCTGAAAAGATTACTTGCAACATCGTAATCCAAAAGCTCCAAAGAAGCTCTGTAATAATCAGAAAGGCTAAGGAGAGATGCAAAGTATCCCTTGTGCTGGAAGCCTCTGATATCCATATCCTTGCACTTCAAGTTGACAATATCCGCAAGAGTATAGATTGAAGAAGTCTTCTTAGCTTCCTTGATAAGATTTAAGAATACATCCTTGTGCATGCAGTAGGTGCTCATGAAGATGTTTTTCTCCTTGGCTGTTCCAAGGTTTTTCTCCAATGATTCAATGCCCTTTTGCTTGTTGAGGTTGACTGTATAGCAGTTCTGGAAATAATCCTTTGCATTATCAACCTTGTGATAAAGAAGTGTAACATCGGCTCCGGACTCGATATGTGTATCAAGAAGGACTCTGTAATCCTGCTTGTAAACCATATAGCTGGGAGCAATAATTACATACTCCTGATGCATTCTCTCGATGATATCGAAGTTCTCCATATAGGCATTGATATCATTATTGTAAAGAGAAGTTGAATTGCTGTCCTGAGAGAAAAGAAGCTGAACCTTACCTCTCTTACTGTTGATATTATAATGTCTTCCTGATCCAACGTGCTCGGCAATTGATCTCGGGCGGGAACGTACATACACCTGAACCCTGTTGATACCGCTGTTACTCATGTTGGACATGGGAAAATCTATTACGCGAAATCTTCCGAGGAAAGAAAAAGCTCCGATGGGACGATAATCATGAAGTCCTTCAACGTGGATGCTGTTATCTGCGGAAGATACTATTCCAAAAGCTTTGAAACCTGTCATTACTTTGTACCTCCCTTCACATTTTTGGCAACCAGAGTGATCTCTTCACTGTCCTTGGATCCCACTTTAGCTTTCTCACCGATATGGATGTTCTCGGCAACAAGGGCTCTGGTAACTGTAGCGCCTTCCTCAACCACTACTCCGGGCATGAGGACACTGTCGATAACCTTAGCCCCGGGTGCAACACTTGCCCCTGTGAACAATACGGAATTGGTAACCGTACCTTCCACGCGGACACCCTGAGTGATATATGCGTTGCTCACCTTGGCGTTCACACCGATATACTGCGGAAGTGTGGAAACATCCTCAGTGTAAATAAGCCATGAAGAATCATTTAAGTTAAGCGCATTCTTGGCATCCAGAAGATCCATATTGGCTTCCCAAAGTGAATCAATTGTTCCTACATCCTTCCAATAGCCGTTAAATTCGTAGGCAAACAATTTCTTGCGATCTCCGAGCATTCTCGGAATTATATCCTTACCAAAGTCATGGTCGGATTCAGGATTCTTCATATCCTCAACCAGCATCTTTCTAAGAAGCTTCCAGCTGAAGATATAGATACCCATAGAAGCCAGATTGCTCTTCGGATTAGCAGGTTTTTCCTCAAACTCTACTATTCTGCCTTCATCATCGGTATTCATGATACCGAAACGGCTGGCTTCCTTCATGGGAACAGGGCGAACTGCGATGGTTGCGTCAGCACCCATCTTCTTGTGAAAAGCAAGCATGCTTGCATAATTCATCTTGTAAATGTGATCTCCGGAAAGAATAAGAAGATATTCCGGATTATAATTATCGATGAAATCGATATTCTGAGAAATTGCGTCAGCGGTTCCGCGATAGACATCAAGACCCTCATCGGCCTTCTCACGAGGTGTAAGAACATAAACTCCGCTGTCCTTTGAATCAAGTCCCCATCTTCCGTCCTGAGCAACATAACTGTTAAGAAGAACTGATTCATACTGGGTTAAAACGCCCACTGTATCTATGCCGCTGTTGGCACAGTTACTAAGAGGAAAATCAATGATACGATATTTTCCACCGTAAAAAACTGCTGGTTTGGCCACCTTAGTAGTCAGATCTTTCAATCTACTTCCACGACCGCCGGCCAAAATCATGGCTAGCATTTCATTTTGAGCCATATAAATTCTCCCTTCTCCCATAAAAATATGCATAAAACATTACTATAATTCTATCACATATAAAACCATCTTTGTCACTTATCATTACAAAAAAATTACATATTTTTACGACAATCTAAGAGGAAGTTCCAAGCCGTGATTTTCAAGCAGTTCCTTATCCTTAAGAATTTCCTGTGCAGGGCCGTCCGATATTATATGACCCTCGTCTATTAGAATGACCCTCTGGCAGGTATCCATGATAAAGTCCAGATCATGAGAGGTTATAAGCTTAAGGGATTTTATCTCATTCAGTATGTTTATGAGATTCTTTCTGTTCCTTGGATCAAGCGCCACAGAGGGTTCGTCCATTATGATAATATCCGGTGTCATTGCAAGGATTGTTGCTATGGACGCAAGCTTCTTCTCTCCTCCCGAAAGCTTGTAGGTCTGTTTTTTTCTAAGTTCCGAAATATGGACCATTTCCAGAGCCCTGGAAACGCGTTCCTCTACCTCTGCATCCGAAATCCCATAGTTTCGCGGTCCAAATGCCACATCATCCTCAACAGTAGATAAAAAAAGCTGGCTGTCAGAGTCCTGAAACACATAGCCGATGTGCTCCCTAATGTGATTGAGGTTCTTTTTATCCATTGTGTGACCTGCAATCTCAAGAATGCCCCGGTAATTCAGATTAAGTCCCACCAGGAGTTTCATAAGTGTCGACTTACCAATTCCGTTGGCACCGATAATACCAATACTCTCCCCATCAAAAGCGGTAAAGGATATGTCCTTAAGTACCTCCTGTCCCTTCTCATAGGAAAAACTCAATTTTTCAATTTTTAACAATTCTCCGTGAATCCCGGTATGCATTTCTCTCCAGCCTTTCAAAACTTACAGATATGAATCTCAATCTTCATAGCACAAACTTTATAACAGATAATACAGCAATCCATATTGCCGGATAAATAAAATCTGCTTTCTTGCGTTTTCTTTTTTGAACCTTAAAATCCCCGGTAAATCCTCTAAGAAGCATGCTCTCGTAGACTGTATCTGCTCTGTCCATACTTCTTAGAAGCCACTGCCCCACCAGCGTCCCCCAGGCTTTGTAGTGAATACCCTTTTGCGAAGGGGCTCTTAGCATATAGGCCGTCATGATTCTGTCAGCCTCTTTTGCCATAACATCAAAATATCTGTAGATCAGCATCACCACGATAACAATGACTTTAGGAACATGAATGCACCTTAGCGCATAGCAGATATCATCAATGGAGGTTGTGGCTATGAGCACGTAAGCTGCCAAAACAGTGTAGAATCCTTTAATAACCAGCGTTAGCATGGAAAGGACACCGCCGCTTACACCAATGCCGCCAATATAAAAAAGAATCTCTCTGTCAAAAAAGGGATTAAAAATCCCCACAAATACCACCAGCGGAAGTACCAGACGCATCCGGTACACCCCTTCTCTGAATGAAAGTTCTCCCACCACAAAGGCAAAAACAAGATAAACAGCAAGAAGTATAAGATGAATAATATCGTATTTACCTATTGAAGCAACAGTAAATATGTATAAAACGCTAATAAGCAGCTTCCCCAAAGGATGAAGTTCATTCATCCAATGGGAACGCTGCTGTAAGTCCTGTAGCTTATTTAGTTCCTGTAGATTTTTGTCAATTACACTCATGTAGTAGCTTTAGCGTCATTTTTGTTTTTGAAAAATTTAAATGCGTAGCAGGCGCCCACAGTAACAAGAACCACCACCAGAGCTCCTACGATACCCGAAAAGCTGGTTCCTATAGCCGCTTCACTTCCCTTGAAAGCATAATCGGGAAGAAGTGATGTTGTCTCCTGAATCCCCGCTGCTGTGTCATATGCACCGCCTGCAGCCTCCAGCTCTGCTGTTCCGGCAACATTTTCCATGGACCACTCAAGTCCGTCAGGGAACGCTGAGGCAAACAGTGATACAATACCTCCGCAGATAGCTGCAGCAACTGCGATAACAATAATTGTATTTTTGAAAGAAAGCTTTCCTTCTTTTGCGGTATCTGTCTCACCAACGCCCCAGAGAAGTTCAGGTCTTGCCTCATTTACAAATACGAGAACAGCTGCTGTTATAAGGCCTTCAACAAAACCGATGGCAAGGTGAATCGGCTGCATTGTAGCAACGAATACAGAAAAAGGAAGTTCGGTCACCCCTGAAAGAAGGGTTTCAATTGTCACCGAAAATGCTCCCATCTGTAGTGTTAACACACATCCAAGTATTGATGCAAGTATTATTTTAACTCTTGTGGCTCCTTTTTTCATGATAGGACGCCATATTAATAGGGCCCCCACAAAGCACCCGTAAAAGGCCATGTTCCATATATTGCACCCCAGTGCCAAAAGACCTCCGTCCGCAAACAAAAGGCACTGCACCAAAAGCACACCTATCATAGTAAGAAATCCGGCATAAGGCCCCAGCATTGCAGAGAGCATCATACCACCGCAAAGGTGCCCCGATGAACCTGTTCCCGGAATAGTAAAGTTAAGCATCTGAGTAGCAAAAACAAAAGCTCCCATAACACCCATAACAGGTATTTTCTTTGGGTCATTCTCCTCTCTGACTTTTTTAACGGAGTAGCCTGCTGCTCCCGCTGATAAAACATACATGGTACCTGCAACTGCCAGTGCCACCAAAGCGTCTGCCATATGCATAGTAAAAACCCCCTTAGACTTATATTTTATGCTTGTTCAAGTATAATGCGGCGGATATGGGCTCCACAAGCCCCCCGGGGGGATGAAAGGGCAGAAAAAATCCCGCCCTCTTAAACTATGAGGGCGGGAACATATTTTTATCTTATTTAAGTTTGAATTTACCAACGATTTCTTCAAGAGTTCCTGCAACAGCTTCCTGCTTGTTGGTCATCTCATTTACATTGGAAACAACATCAGCGGCTGCCATTACGGAATCATTTACACGGCTGGACAGATCTGCTGTATCCTGAGTAGACTCTGCGATATTCTGAATTGCCTTGCTGACTTCTTCCATGGATGCCCGGATATTCTCAACCATCTGAGCAATATTCTCGGAAGAATCTCCGAAGTGACCTGCGTCATCTCCATACTGCTTGGCAAGATTAACGAACTTGTCGTAATCAGGAGTAACTGTATCCTTGATGAATCCAAGGAGTTCTCCGGAGGAACTTGAAAGAGTTCCGAATGCTCCCTGAACTCCGTCAATAGTATCTCTGATCTGTTCAACTGCTTCGGATGTGCTGCTGGCAAGTTTGTTGATTTCAGAAGCAACTACTGCAAAGCCCTTACCTGCATCGCCTGCTCTTGCAGCCTCAATGCTGGCATTGAGTGAAAGAAGGTTGATCTGATCCGCAATCTCGGCGATTGTATCCGCAAGGGTTCCAATCTGATCAACAATCTTAGCCTTCTCATTGGCCTCAATAAGATCTGCTTCTCTCTGCTCTGCAATTGATATTGCATAATCGTGAGCCTGTCTGGACTCTTTCTCGATTTCTTTTGCTCTCGCCTTAATATCTGCTGCATCGGAACTGGTCTTCTCAGTCTCAGCTGCAAGCTGGTGAACAGAAGCATTTACTTCTTCAACAGATGCGTTAACCTCCTCGGTTGCTGCACCGGAGGACATCATGGCGTCATTGACACCGGAGATATTGCTCTGAATGCTGCTGAACTGTCCGGAAAGTTCATTTGCCATGCTGGCAAGTCCTGTGGAGGTCTCACTGACTTTAACCGAACCATCGGAAATCTTGGTGATAACATCTTTGTTATTCTCGAACATATCGTTGAGGGACTCACTCATCTGGCCAAGCTCATCGCCTCTCTTATTGGCAATCTTGTCAACTGTAAAGTCGCCGCTTGCAAGTACGCTTGCAAACTGCTTAACACTATTGATACTCTTACTGATGCTCATTACGAAGATCAGGATAATAATTGCGCCTGCCAAAATGGCAACTACTGCAACTATGATCAATTTACGTACGGCGGAATTTACAGGAGCTTCTATCTCATCCAGATTCATCCTGATAACCATCTTCCAGTTTACTTCAGGAATATTCTGATAAGTCAAAAGAATTGTGTTGCCGTTTTCATACATAACGCCCATGCTTGGAGTGTCCGTAGCATTGGATACTATCATAGTCCCGGCAGAAGCTGTGGATGAATCTGGATCCTCAGTCATCTTGACACCATTCTGTACCTTATCATTGTCATCGGTATAAATATATGTTCCATCGGATGAAAGAAGGATTGCTCTACCGGTAGATCCTACGGTAATTCCGGAAACCATATCCTCGATATTGGTAAGCTCCATATCCACCGTTACGCAGCCCACAAATGTTGAACCGTCATAAATAGGTGCTGAACAGGATGACATGATCTTGCCTGTTGTGGGATCGTAATACGGATCCGTGATCATTGCTTTTCCCTGACCAAGAGACTTGGCATTTGTATAATACTCCTGCGAGAAATAGTCATAATCAGCATTACTGTAGTCCCAGGTCTCAACAATCTGGCTGCCTTCTTTGTACCAATATGGTCCCATATATTTTTCCGCAGGGTCTTTTGCATTGGGTTCAAACCAAAGACCAGCTCCAAGAATGGAATCATTATTGTTGATTATCTTGGATAATGTACCTCTGTAGTTATCCATATCCACAAACTGATAGGAAGTGGATACCATCTCGGCTATATTGACAGCCGTAGTTCTGATGATCTCAAGTTTTCCGTCTACGCTGTAGGTATTGGCAGTAACAGTTGCATTCATTGTCTCTGTGTTGGCGCTCTGCAGGTTTGTCTTTAATTCCTGTGCTGCAATATATGTCAGGATAATCATTGCAGCAGCCATGACAGGAAGAATACAGAGAAGCATTTTGGTTCTCAAACTTAATCTTTTCATCTACTTGCACCCCTTTGATAATTATTCGCAAAAATACCAATAAATGGCTAAATTCATTGTACAATAGAATGCAAATTTTTGTTCTTAAAAAAGTATAAATATGGCTGAAAAGAAAATTAAATTATAAATTATTTTTATCTTTTTTTTATAATATTATAGTATGCAAAACTGTTTATTACAGTATATCTACTATGCTAAAATAAGGGTGCAGTTTATGTACATTATAAATCGAAAGGAATAATACATATGAATGCAGATCAATATCGTAGAGCTAATGGTGTCAGTTTTTATGTTTGCGTCGTTATTCTGGTTTGCGGTCTTGTCATCAACATATTCAACGCCGTTACAGAAGGGATGTCCCCCGGAAAAATAGCCATTATAGTATTTGTACTGATTTCCGGAGCAATGGCAGCAATAGGAAATTTCAAATATTCAACGGTAAAAACAGGATCGGTTCTTATTATGGGCGGTTCTACAATCTTCTATTTTGTCCTTCTGATTGTAGAAGACAATATTGTTTACTTTGCTTACGGACTTCCTATTTTGATCTGTAGCATCATTTACCTGAACGTAAGGCTGTGTAAAGTCGGAATCGGAGCGATTATAGTCTCGTTCCTGATTACTGTTGTAAAAAGCATTCTTACCACGGGTAAATTTAATGCTTCCTTCATACCTGCATTTATCACTCTTGCACTGGCCTTCATTGCCTGCCTTGGTACTGTTTCACTTCTTACAAAATTCAATGAAGAAAATAACGACCAGATCAACAAGAATGCAGAAAAAACTATCGATACCGGAAATAGGATGGCTGATATCGCCAACACGATCACAAGTCTTTTCAATTCCTCACAGCAGAACATGCAGGATCTGCAGGATATTATAAAATCCCAGCATTCCGGAATGCAGGATATCGCCAGCAGCATGGAAAGCACAGCTCAGTCCATAACCACTCAGGCTCAGAAGGTACAGCAGATTCAGGAAGAAACAGCTGCGACGGAGCAGCATAGAAAAGATATGACAAAGGCTTCCGAATATGCACAGGATGCAGTAAAAGAAGGCGTAAAGGTAATAGAAAACCTTAAAGAAAAATCCAAAGACGTAACAAGAGCAAGTCAGGTTACCGTCAGTGCTACTCAGGCTGTTATCGACAAAGTTTCTGAAGTTACCAAGATTGTCGGTTCCATCATGTCCATCTCCAAGCAGACCAATCTTCTTGCCCTCAATGCCAGCATTGAGGCCGCCAGAGCCGGAGAAGCAGGAAAAGGTTTCGCTGTAGTTGCTAATGACGTACGAGAGCTCGCCGCAGAAACCAATACTGCATCCACCGAGATCACAAATATTATTAATGAGCTAAACGAAGATGTTCAGAAGGCCATGGCCAGCATTGATGATACAGTTGCAACTGTATCCGAGCAGAATGACATGATAGAAACTGTCGGCGAAAACTTTGACTGCATCAATGATAACGTTACTGAAATGCTCTCCCGCTTCGCCGAGATCGGAGAAGGCATGAAATCCATTGCAGCATCCACTACCGAGATCAATGACAGCATTTCCAATCTGTCAGCTACCAGCCAGGAAGTTGCATCCCTTTCCAACGAAGGTGTTAACGCCTCCGACACAGCAGTTGTCAAATTCGACGAGTTCAAGGATATCCTGGGTGATATCTACAGGCAGGCTAATAAGCTAAAAGACATGCAGTCTTAAACAATTGTTTATAAATTTTTGGCCGGTATCTTCGGGATACCGGCTTTCTTTTTATGAATTTTTTATCATTTTGATGCAAAAACTAAAGTTTTTTTACCAAAAATACGATATAATAATAGAGAGCAGATAATTACTGACTTTAAATTATTTGACTATTTGCGAAAGGAGGAAAAATGGGGATGACAGCTACATTGGATGCCAGAATGGAAGTATTGGACTGCATTAAGAAGGATTGCGAAAACGAATATTATCCCGATCCCGAGAAAGTAGCTCATATTACCGGATTACCGCTTGGAGTAGTTTTTGATTTACTGATCGAACTCAAAAACCAGGGTCGTCTTGGAAAGAGATGATTCTTCTTTAGATATGGAGAATACCATGGAAGAACAGCAAAGATAAAGGTCCTATGCATGTCTGCGTAGGACCTTTCGCAATTAATATGATTTTTTACAACATCTCCACAGGTTCGTGGGTAAAGTCCCCTTTTCCGTCAGCATAAAGATTTCTGACAAAATCTATAGCTCTCTGCCCCGATTCCTCAATAGGAATATTCTGACTATAGATATAGTCTACCTTATCTCCCGTTGTAAGCAGAAAGCTTATCTGCGTACCCGATATCTGTCCATCTCCAAAGTCCAAGGGTTTAACTTCTACCGAACTAACTTCTTTCAAAATTCCTTCGCCAAATAGAACTCTCATTAAAAGCCTCCTTGTATAAGATGAAATATTTATATAATTGTATCATCAATCAAATGAAATATCGATATATTTTGGCAATTTTCACTATTTGTGGTATACTATGCGTGCGGTTTTGTTATAAACTGCACATAAAATGGTATGTTTTATGAATTTGCAATCTGAACTTCGCATTAATTGCGTAATATAATAATAAAACGGGGTTTACATATATGTTTAATTTCAAAAAAGCTGCGGCCGTTCTCTGCGCCGCTTTTATTTCTGTTACTACTCTTGCAGGCTGTACCTCCCAGGACAAGGCTTCAGTTAAGGAAACAAGCGAAAATTTCCTTGCTGTTGTGGCAGGCAAATCCACCGACGACATTAACAGCTACGCTACCATAGATGTTGCCAACGGCGATTTTGTCAGGTTATTTGATGCTGATAAACTGCTTGATCAGTTTACCGAAGGCTTTTCCGCCGCAGAGCTTACCGACGAAACAAATGCCAAATTTGACGAATTCTGCCATCTGTTTGCCGATATGATCAAGGATTACACAGTGACCAATGTGGAAATCTCCAAGGACGGAACAGCCACTGCTGTAGCAACACTCAATACCACTTTTCCCATTGACATCTTCAACAGTGAAGAGGCCTCCAACAAAATTACGGAAGCAGTGAGTAAGTATAATAACGACAACGCCGACGAGATAGCTGCCCTTTATGAAGAAGGTACAGAAGTTGCCGAAAAGAAAATTTTCAATGATTTTATTCTGATAATCCTCGATATATATGAGGAGGAAATTGCTTCATCTCAGGGACAGACCTATGCCATTGCTCTTAATCTTGAAAAGAATCAGGAGAATGATTCCTGGCTTGTCACAAATGTTCAGGACTATGACAGTTCCGCTGCCGGTGAGGCATCAACTGCACAATAATTTAAGGGCGCTGCCTGTGGCAGCGCCCTTTGTTTTACTACATATATTTATTCTACTGAATCGATAAGTGCAAATATCTCATCCTTGATCTTTTTGTTTGTCTCAAGTGCATTTTCCCTGCTGTCACGATTTGAATAGAAATAGAATTTTATCTTTGGCTCAGTGCCACTGGGTCTTATGGCAAACCACGAACCGTTATCAAGGAACAGTCTTATGGCGTTCTGCGCCGGAATATCCTCATAACCGTCTATGTAGTCAATTACCTTTTCTACCTTGGCTCCTGCCACCTGTGAAGGAATATTTTCCCTGAACCACTTCATCATACGCTGTATGCGCTGAGCTCCCGGAATTCCTTCGAGTACCATATTGGGTTCATCCTCTGCAAAAAATCCGTATTTAGCATAGATTTCCTGTAAAACATCCCACAGAGTCTTGCCCTGCTTCCTGTAATATGCAGCAGCTTCAGCCACAAGCATACCTGCCGAAATACCATCTTTATCACGAATATCCTCGCATACGGCATATCCCACTGACTCTTCGTAGCCAAACAGATATGTATATCCATTTTCATGAAGATAAGGAATCTTACCACAGATATTCTTAAAGCCTGTAAGTGTCTCAAACATCTCAACGCCGTAAGCCTTGGCCATGATGGTTGAAAGAGTTGAAGTCACTATAGACTTAACTATGGCTCCCTTTTGTGGAAGTGTCCCTGCATCTTTTCTTCCCTCAAGAACATAATTTACAAGAAGATATCCTGTCTGATTTCCGTTAAGAGGAATATAATTTCCGTTGTCATCTCTGATCTCAATTGCAAACCTGTCCGAATCAGGATCTGTAGCCATCAAAAGTTCTGCACCAAACTCTCTTCCATACTGTTCTGAAAGCTTGAACGCCTTAGGATCCTCCGGATTGGGATATCCTACAGTAGTAAAGTCAGGATCGGGATTTTCCTGCTCAGGAACGATCTTCCAGTTTGAAAATCCTCTGTCCTTAAGCATCTGCCTGAAAGGAATGGAGCCGCATCCGTTGAGAGGTGTATATACGAGAGGGATAGAAAGATCAAGCTCATCCTTCTCATGAATTGCCATAGATTCTATCTTGTCCAGATACTCTCTGTCATATTCTTCACCAAGGACGATTATCCTGCCGGCTTTAACTCCCTCTTCAAAATCCGAGGTCTTAATTCCGCTCCAGATATCAACGGCATTTATCTTTTCCGTCATACCATCAGCCACATCGGAGGACACCTGGCAGCCGTCGTCCCAGTAGGCTTTGTAGCCGTTGTATTCCCTGGGATTATGGGAAGCAGTGATATTGATTCCCGATACAGTCCCAAGTCTTCTGATCATAAAAGCCAGCTCCGGTGTAGGACGAAGATCCGGGAAAGTATAGACCTTTATCCCGTTCGCAGCAAAAATACCTGCAGCAAGCTGTGAGAATTCTTTTGAAAAATGTCTGGGATCATGGGCAATAACAATGCCTTTCTCACAGGCGTCCACGCCCCTTGCAACTATATAATCCGCAACACCCTGAGAAGCCTTTCCTACAGTCAGAAAATTCATCCTGTTGGTTCCCGCTCCGACTTTTCCGCGAAGCCCCGCAGTTCCAAAAGACAGATCCTGATAAAATCTATCCTCAATTTCTTTTTCATCATCTTTGACAGAAAGAAGTTCTGCCTTGAGGGGATCTGCATCAGATAGTTTTTCAAGCCACTCATTATATCTTGCTTTATAGTCCATCATCTTCCTCCGTTTCATTCATTGTATTCTCAGCAATAAACATATCAAGGAACCTGCGGTTTTGGCTCATTCCACCGGGAATAAAGCTGCATATCCCGTATCCCACTCCCGTAACGTCCTGATATGAAAGCTTTTGCGCCACCACTTCTCTTCCGTCCATGGCTCCTGCCATTATCACCAGTTGCCTGTGAGAGCATTCCGAAGCTCCTGTCAAAAAAGCTTCATCAAAGCCCAGAAGTTCTTTAAACGCCGCCCTTTGACATATATCCATAACCTTATAGTCATATACAGGCCCCTCAGCTGAATAACCAAAGGGCCCATAGGGCTTAACTTTCTGAGACAGGTCACCGCTTGCTATAAAAACCGCTTTTCGTCCAAGCCTTTCCACAGCTTCGCTTATGATCTGTCCCAGGATGTAATGATCAGTCAGGGGAAGGCCCGAAAGCCCCACCCTGATTATTTTGTATTTTCTTAGCTTCTGTCTTATAAACCACAGCGGTATCATGGTTCCAGTATCCAGATCTCTGTCTATTTCTCCGAGAGTTCCTGCAGGGAATCTGCGCTTTTTGGCAATTCTCTCTATCTCCTGAACAAGCTTTTTGTCGTACTGTTCAATAAATCTTGTCCTGGGTGAACCAAGTTTTTCAAAAGAGCCCGTTGAAAAATCTCCCGGTGAAATATGAAAATAATCTGAATACACTGCCGAGGTTGGTGTGGCAATTACGAGAGTTTCCGGTTCAATTTCCGATATCATCTCTGCTACACGTTCATAATTCCGGCTTGTTTCTTCTATTTGTCTTTCACCGCCTTTTCCTATCCCGGGAATAATGATAGGTGGTGTTGGAACCATGAATGAAGCTAGAATAGACATTTTATTTTCCACCTGTAATCTTGTTGATCAAAATCTTTCCGGCACGTTTAGCCGCATAAGGACCTACATATTTAAGCTTGTCCTCAGCGCGAACCATCTTACTTGCTTCCGGCATATCTCTTGTGAGATGTATAGCATCAAATTCACACTTTGTGGTGCAAAGTCCGCAGCCAATGCATCTGTTTTCATCTACGGTTGTAGCACCGCAGCCAAGACATCTTGCAGCCTCAGCCTTAACCTGTTCCTCTGTGAGGCACAGTCTCAAATCTTCAAAGGTCTGCTGTGCAATGCCGGCTTTCTTACCGGGAATCTGTCTCTGTGCATTGTCAAAGGTCTCAACCTTGATGTCATCCTTGTTAAGCTCAACAAACTCTCTTCTGTCGCGGGCAAGGTCCAATCTGTTTCCTTTGTGCACGAAGCGGTTGATGGATACATAACCTTCTCTTCCGCCTGCGATAGCATCAATAGCAAATCTGGCTCCAGTGAAAATATCACCGCCCACAAAGATATCAGGCTCTGCAGTCTGTCTTGTAAGAGGATCTGCAGCAACAGTTCCGTTTCTATTGATCTCAACCTTTGTTCCCTCAAGGAGTTTCCCCCAGTCAGCGGCCTGTCCGATTGAAAGAAGCAGGTTCTCGCAGGGAACTTCAATTGTATCGTTCTCGTCATATTTAGGGCTGAATCTGTGATTTTCATCAAATACACTTACGCATCTCTTGAAGATTACGGATTTCACTTTGCCAAATTCGTTTACAACTTCCTTTGGTCCCCAGCCGTTCATTATCTCGATGCCTTCTTCTTTTGCTTCCGCAACTTCATCTGCTGCAGCGGGCATCTCTTTGGCACTCTCAAGACAGAGCATTGTAACCTTTGTTGCACCTGCTCTTACAGCGGTTCTGGCAACATCGATGGCAACATTTCCGCCGCCGACTACAACTGTCTCACCCTTTAACTTAAGGGTGTTATCCTGATTTATCTTTCTGAGGAAATCAACACCTGTCTGAACTCCCTCAGCTCCCTCTCCGGGAACTCCCGCAAGTCTTCCGCCCTGCATACCGATGGCGATAAAGAATGCCTTATATCCCTGGTTTCTCAGATCCTGAATTGTAACATCGGCTCCCACATCTACGCCGCACTTGATCTCTACGCCCATCTGACGGATGACATCAATCTCTGCCTCAATGATGTTCTTCTCAAGTCTGTAGCTGGGAATACCGTTCATCAGCATTCCTCCGGGTCTCTTTTCCCTCTCGAATACAGTTACGGGATATCCGTTCAGACGAAGGTAATATGCTGCTGACAGACCGGCAGGGCCGGCACCGATAACAGCAACCTTGTACTCATCTGACCAGAATCCGCCGTCATGTTTTTCACAAAGAGGAATGTATCTCTTCTCCTGCTTGAGTTCCAAAGATGCTATGAACTTCTTGATCTCATCGATTGCCAGCGGCTGATCAATAGTTCCGCGGGTACAAGCATCCTCACATCTTCTGTTACATACAGCTCCGCAGATCATAGGGAATGGATTATCCTGCTTGATAAGCTTTAATGCATCCTCATATCTTCCCTCTGCAGCCATCTTGATATATCCCTGAACCGAAAGGTGCACAGGACAGGCTGTCTTACAGGGAGCTGTTCCTGTCTTATAGCAATTAATCTTGGCATCATCACGATAGTTGTAGTTCCACTTTTCCGGACCCCAGTTCTTCTTGTCCGGAAGCTCAGTCTTAGGATAAGTTACTTCAGATCCGTCTTTTTTGCAGAGCTTTTGTCCCAACTTGGCTGCTCCTACAGGACAAACCTCAACGCACTTACCGCAGGCAACACACTTATCTTTTTCCACATGTGCCCTGTAAGCCGATGCCGACATATTAGGTGTGTTAAAGAGCTGTGAAGTTCGAAGCGCATTGCAGACTCCCGGTGCACAGTTACAGATGGCAACAATCTTGCCCTCACCGTCGATATTTGTAATCTGGTGAACGTAACCGTGTCTCTCAGCCCTCTCAAGAATCTCGTAAACTTCTTCTTTGGTTATATAATGACCGATTCCTCTGTCATCCATGTACTCGGCCATATCGCCCATGCCGATACAGTAATCTCCACGGATTTCTCCGCTTCCCTCACCACGCATAGCCTGCTGCTTACGGCAGGAGCACTCTGAAATACCGTACTTGTCATACATATCGATCCATCTGGAAAGATGCTCAACAGGCACTGACTTATTTTCAAGTGTGATTGCCTTCTCTACAGGGATAACGTGCATTCCGACGCCTGCTCCTCCCGGAGGAACCATCTGTGTAATTCCTGCCAGCGGAAGCTGAGTCATAAGGTTAAAGAATGTAGCCAGCTGTGGAAACTCGTCAGTCAGCTTGTCCTGCATCATCATAAACTCAGCGGAGCCTGGAACAAAAATAGGCAGCTCATACTGTCTGTGCTTGTCCGGTGTCTTTGCTCTGTTCTGCTCAACGATTCCGATCCACTTAAGACGATCAACCATCTCCTGAGCCTTTTCAACGCTCATGTCGTTCATCTTAGCCAGTTCTTCGATTGAGTAGGGAACTCTTGTCTTCTTGAAATTCAGAAGGAACTTTACCTGTTCCTTAGTGAGAATCATGTCCAGCATCCAGTATTCCGGATCTCTGTTATTGATCTTATTGGTGAGCTTTTTGACATATCTGTCTGTTATAAGCTTGGCAAGCTCTATAACCAGCTTCTCTTTTTCAGGATCCTCTGCCTTGTAATCCGGATCCTGCCAATAGTCATTCTCATTGATCATGGGATCGCCAAGTTTCCAATTGGCTTCCGTCATAGTCTTTTTTGCCATAAATAAACCTCCATAATATATACCCTTTCTCAAGATAGTATTATACCTAAATTCGGGCTTTTTTTCTATGATAAATACTGATAAAATGGGGGAAAAATAAGCATTTAGAAACTAAGAGGTACTAAAATGACAATTGAAAGAGTAACAGTTAAAGACGCCGAGAAACTTTTAGAAATCTATGCCCCATATGTTATCGATACAGCGATAACTTTTGAATATGAAATCCCAGATTTAGAAGAATTCAGGGACAGAATCAGAAATATTTCGTCAAAATACCCTTACATTAAAGCAGTGGATGAAAGGGGTAATATTTTAGGTTACGCCTATGCCTCAACCTTCAAGGGGCGAAAAGCCTATGACTGGTCTGTGGAAAGCACTGTTTATCTTAGAGAAGACTGTAAGGGCCAAGGCATTGGCAGGAAACTCTACACTGCCCTGGAGGATTCCCTTAGGAATATGGGGATACTTAATATAAATGCCTGCATCGCTTATCTTAAAGATGGAGAAACAGATTCTCATCTATCCAATGACAGTTTCTTTTTCCATGAAAAGATGGGCTATAAGCTGGTGGGCACCTTCCATGACAGTGGCTTTAAATTCGGCAAGTGGTACGATATGATCTGGATGGAAAAAAAGCTGGGGCCGCACACAGATACTCCGGCTGATGTAGCCTTCGGAAACTGGACTATATAATCAGACAAAAGAGGAGTACTTGCAGCAGATCAAAACTCTGCTACAAGCATTCCTTTATTTATCACATGTTTGATTTCAAGTTCATCGTTTACAAGAAGAATATCCGCATACTTTCCTTTTTCTATACTGCCATAGTCTTTGTCAATTCCAATAGACCTTGCAGGATTTATGGTTGCGGCTGTAATCGCATCTTCCAAAGGCACTCCCATCTCAAGGACTGCATTCTTCATACAGTCAAAAAGGTTTGTTACCGAGCCTGCCACAACTCCTTGACAATCCCTTAAAGAAGCGAGCTTTCCTTTTTTAATAACCGCCTGACCTCCAAGCTGATATTCACCGTCGGAAAGCCCTGTAGCTTCCATGCTGTCGGATATAAGAATAACTTTGTCTGCACCGAAAGTTCTAAAGGTAAACCTGACCATAGCAGGATGAACATGCACTCCGTCTGCGATTAGTTCCACCTCGGCGCCGTTTTCCAAAGCTGCGATAATCGGCCCCGGGTCTCTGTGGTGCATTGAATTCATGGCATTATAAAGGTGCGTCACATGTGTGGCTCCGGTCTTAAAAGCTTTGTCAGCAGTATCATAATCAGCTCCCGTATGGGCTATGGATATTTTCACTCTGTCATGACATTCCCGGATAAAATCCATCGCTCCCTCTGCTTCCGGGGCAATATCCACCAGTTTGATCAGCTCTCCGGACTTTTCCATAAGTCGTTCAAACATCCCCACATCCGGTTTCTGTATATACCTGGGATTCTGTGCACCGATCTTAGCTTCACTTATAAAGGGTCCCTCCAGGTTAATTCCCACAAGGGAAGCCTCTATATCAAAATCGATTTGAGAGTCTTTGAAGGATTTGGCCACAGACATGATCTTAGCAAGTATATCTTCCGGAAAAGTCATGGTAGCAGGGCAAATGGATGTTACTCCGTGTTCAAGCTCATACCCGGCAATTTGTTTAAGACCTTCCAAATCTCCATCACAAAAATCATGCCCCAAAGCCCCGTGAAAATGAATGTCAATAAGTCCCGGAATTGCGGTAAGACCTGTGGCATCAATTGTAATCGCGGATACAGTATCATCACTGCTACTCACATATGGATACACCTCCGCGATCCTGTCCTCGCGGATTTTAATGTCCCCATATTCGAACTCGCTGTTCTTGTTGAAAATCCTGGCATTCTTTATTATCATTATCTGCCTCCGGAGCTTTACTGAATTTCCCGATAACAGGAAATAAAGCCATTTTCATCCTTCTCTATCTTTATCACAAAATCAAACTTGTCATAATCTATGCACATCCAAAAGTCCTCTTTTGGGAAAACCTCCTGATTGTCAGGGTCAAAAAAGTGCTCTCCCCCATGGTAGCGAAGTTCCTCCATACGCTTATCCATATCCTGAAGTCTTTTATTCAAAAGAATACTTTTGATATACTCAGCACAAAGGTCATCTTCCACATTGGGGACAATCCCTCCGTTCCCCATACACACCAGTGATACCTCTTTGGGGTTCCTCTCCTTTATGTATTTTGCAACGGCCGTCGCATTAACAAGACTCCCCGTGATAATCTCATCGGCATTTTGAGCATTGATGATTCCCTGCGTTCCGGCACTGGTAGTGTGTATTATTCTTTTACCTTGGATAGATTCGTTTACAAAGGCCGAAGGAGAATTTCCAAAGTCAAATCCTTCACACTTTTTGCCTTTCCTTTCTCCCACAAGAATGCAGTCTTTGTCCCTTTCTCTCCAGGCAAATGTTTCCTCTATGGTTCCCACAGGTCGTATCTCTTTTGCCCCCATGGAAAAAAGATAACACTCCAGCGAAAAAGCTCTGAAGACATCGATGATCACCACGAGCCCTCTCGCTTTTTTTGCTCCTTCAATAAGATGATAAATATTTATTTCCATTTCCTGCTCCATCTGTAATTATTTAGTTACCTGCTGTTCAAGTCGCGTTCTGGCTTCTTGTTAAGAGTCTCAAAGCCCTCTGTTTCTTCAACTGTCATCACTCTTCTCAAAGAAGTACTCTCTTAAAG
>JAEEGF011758425.1_pt1 | contig 27406 bp, 20 predicted proteins | sample 9134171 | NCBI WGS metagenome assembly JAEEGF01 (sample SAMN16246542, study PRJNA631951) | gut metagenome | biome: gut microbiome; feature: rumen; material: AP-attached | host: Bos | place: Iran: Karaj | collected 2018-10 | reverse complement strand
AAGGTCTTTCGGAACTTGCGGACTGCATGTCAGACATTATGAGAAGTGACAAAGAATATTTCGAAGGTACAATTTCTTTTACCGATGGCTCATTATTAAATCAGATCCGAAGCCTCGGGGAACTCATTACCGAAGACTACCGTGAGGATGGCGTCTTCATAAAAGCTTATGTTCCCAAACAGGTAATGGGAAAGATAAAATGAATCGGTTCAAAGGAAGTTGCAAGATTAAAAAAGAGCCGGAAGAGTTGAAGAAAAAGGCATAAATGATATTTATGGAAAAGGACATGCAGATGCATGTTCTTTTTATATACGCTTTATATGATTAGGTGTTACATAAATTTTGTGGCTTTTTGCTTAAATGACTCATAGAAGTCACCGATGCAGCTATCCACAAAGAAAGTTTCCAACATCTGTGTATTTAATTGGTTACACAGACCGGAATCTTGCATGTAGGCTTCTCGAATTTTTACGATTATTTTGTGCCATTCTATGACAAAGGCCTAATAGTCTTTAATATTTTCAATATTAAGCCAGGATTTGATTTTGATTTTTGATTGAATATTGGGACACTCGTGAACCTGAACAAAGTATTTGAAACTGTCTTCGGATTCCCAGATACGTCCGAGAGGAAACATGCGGCAATATCCGGGACGGAATGAGTGAATATCGCAACGCCCCTCTTTATTTAAAAAGAAACACGCGTTATCTTTTTGCATAAGCACAGGAGTTACGACCCCGTCGACTACAGTCAGGCTTATGAACCGACCAAGCATTTCCTTAAAGCTTAAGTTTAGGTTATGGCTTAATTCATAAACATCATAAGGATCAAGAAAAATAGTGCCATCTGAAAAAGCGCAACACTCATGACATCCCGCGCAGCCCCCGGTGCTAACCTTGCACATGTCTCCGGATGAATAGGTTTTGTTATCGGAAATCTCCGTGAAATCAACGTTTCTTTTCATGAGTCGATTATATATTTATTGGTATTAAAAGAAAAGGGGAAATTTGTTATACTGGATTCATGAAAAAAATCGTTGCGGGCATTTTGGCCCATGTTGATGCAGGAAAAACCACATTATCCGAAGCTCTTTTATTTGAAAGCGGCACGATCAGAAAGACCGGTCGTGTTGATAACGGCGACGCCTTTCTTGATACCAATGCATATGAAAAAGAGCGGGGAATTACCATATATTCTAAGACAGCCAGGCTTAATCTAAATGACACTGAACTGATTCTTTTGGATACTCCCGGTCACGTGGATTTCTCACAGGAAACTGAGAGGGCAATCAGTGTCATGGATGTTGCAATTCTTCTTATTAATGCCTCCGACGGTGTCCAGTCCCATACAAAGACATTATTTAAAATCTTAAAGGAACATCGTAAACCCATAATTGTTTTCGTAAATAAAATGGATCTGCCTGATACGGATAAAGAAACTGTAATGAAGTCTCTTAAAAACAACCTATCCAATGACTTCGTGGATTTTAGTGATGACCGATCAGATTCTTTTTACGAGACAATCGCTACGGTATCCGATGAAGCACTGTCTCAGTATATGGCAACCGGAAATGTGCCCGATGCGCTTATTTCTGAAGCTTTCAGACAACGGAGAGTCTTCCCCGTGTATTTTGGATCAGCTTTACGCTTGCAAGGTGTGAAGGATTTTTTGCAGGGGTTCGAAAAATACGCAGCTCCTTCGGAAATTAAGACACAATTGTCCGGAATAGTTTATAAAATTACAAAAGATAATCTTAATCAGCGTGAAACGCATATCAAACTTACAGGGGGATCCCTCAAGGTAAAAGACCTGCTGAATTCAGAAAAGATCAATGATTTGCGTCTTTATTCAGGTAATAGATTTACAAGTGTAAAAGAGGTTTTTGCGGGGGATGTGTGCGCAATAACAGGTGTTACCAATCTTAAAACGGGAGATGTCTTCGGTTCTGAGCCTCCTATTCCCACGAAGATTCTGGAGCCTGTATTAAATTACACTTTAAAATTTGCGGATAGTGATGACATGGTGAAAATGCATCGATATCTAAGCGAACTTGAAGAAGAAGATCCCACCTTGGGCGTTGAATATAATGAAGCCACCAAAGAGCTTTCACTTAAGCTTATGGGTGAAGTCCAGACGGAAATCCTAAAGAAGACCATGTTTGACCGGTTTGGAGTAAATGTTTCTTTTGGCCCGGGAAAAGTGCTTTACAAGGAAACAATCGCCGATACCGTTGAAGGTGTCGGACATTTCGAGCCGCTTCGCCATTATGCGGAGGTTCATTTACTGATGGAACCCGGTGAGCGTAACTCGGGGCTTATATTTGAATCTAATGTCAGCGAGAATGACTTAAAAAGAAACTGGCAGCAACTGATCCTTACCCATTTAAAGGAAAAGATGCATAAGGGTGTTTTGACAGGAGCGCCCATAACGGATATGAAGATTACCCTTGTATCCGGAAAGGCCCATCTTAAACATACTGAGGGCGGTGACTTCCGACAGGCTACTTACCGCGCGGTTCGTCAGGGGCTTATGCAGGCAACATCCCATTTACTCGAGCCCTTTTATTTTTATGAAATTGAAATACCGGAGAACCAGGTGGGTCGTGTTCTTACGGACGTGGACAGAATGGCAGGGACCGGAGAAGTCACGGAAAATGCCGGCGGAATCGCAAGAATCGTAGGCCGTGCCCCAGTTTCGACTTTGAACGGTTATGCCAACGATCTTGCTTCTTTTACAAAAGGTTTGGGAAGAATTTCTTTTTCCAATGCAGGTTATGACCTGTGCCACAATGAAGAAGAGGTAGTGGCATTAAAACAGTATAATCCGGAGGCTGATCTAAAGAACAGCCCTGATTCGGTATTCTGCATGCATGGCGCAGGAACAGTGATACCATGGTATGAAGTATTTAATTATATGCATTTACCTTTGCTCGGGTTTAAGGATGAAGACCGGGATATTGATACGCGTGTTAAAAATACCGGCACCCGGCGGGAAGAACTGTTTTTATCGACGGAAGAAATTGATGATATCATTCATAATGCTTCCGCTGCCAATATCAACAAAAAGAAGCTCGCAGGCAAGGCTTTTGATATAAACGAGCGCTTAAGACCCAAAGAGGTGGATATTAAACCTACCGAGTATAAGGGCACAAGGTTAAAAGAGCAGTTCATGCTGATCGACGGCTATAATGTGGTGCATGCATGGCCTGAACTTCATGATATTGCAAACGTCAATTTAAACGGAGCCGCCGGACGCCTTATGGATATAGTAAGTAATTACGCTGCCATAACGGGTAAAAAAGTGATACTTGTATTTGATGCCTATAAAGTACCGGGACACCCAGAAGAAGAGATCGATTATCACAATATCAAGGTTGTATATACAAAATACGCTGAAACCGCGGATCATTATATTGAGCGCTATGCCCATGTTAACGGCGGAAAGAAGGACCGTGTGGTAACCGTTGTAACAAGCGATGGTGTGGAACAGGTCATTATCCGCGGCGAAGGTTGCGTTCTTTTATCATCAAGAGACTTTATGGAAGAAGTAAAAAGAGCGGAAGAATCCATAGAAAAGTACTACAAAACAAATGTTTGACTTATGTTTTAAAATGAGTTATCCTATTTCTTGAGAAGGGAGTAGGGTAACTCATGAAGATTATTCATTGTGCAGATCTGCATCTTGATTCCAAAAACAATTCCAATTTTGATAAGAATAAGGCAAAAGAAAGGCGCGAAGAGCTTATTAACACTTACCTTCGCATGGTGGATTATGCCGGAAAAGAAGGCGTATCAGCTATTTTGATCGCAGGAGACATGTTCGATACCAAGAATGTATCCGCATTTGCAAAAAATGCCGTACTTGATTCAATTAAGAATAATCCCGAGGTTTCTTTCTATTATCTTAAAGGAAATCATGATTATGACAGCTTCGTAGACAGCCTTGATACATTGCCTGATAATCTTCATTTATTTAATGAGGAATTTACTTCCTATGACCTTGATGAAAGCGGCCTGATAAAGCTGTATGGCGCCGAATTATCGGAAGAAAGCTCGGGCAGAGTGCAGTCTTCTTTTACCCCTGACCCTAAGAATATAAATATAGTGATGCTTCACGGTCAGATTGCTGAAACAGGCGGAAAAGACAAGGCAGAGATCATTAATCTCCGGGATTTCAAAAATAAGGGGATCGATTATCTTGCTCTTGGTCATATCCACGAATATGTTTCGGAGAAGCTTGACGGAACCGGCAAATATTGCTACCCGGGCTGTCTTGAAGGCCGTGGCTTTGACGAATGCGGAGAGCATGGGTTCGTGCTTTTAGATATTGATGAATCGGCAAAAACCGTTACAGATACTTTTATCCCTTTTTCCTACAGAAATCTTTATGAAGTTGATGTTGATATAACGGATGCATATTCCACTACGGAAGTCCTTGAAAGGGTGGAGATGGCATTAAATAAAGGAAAATATGAAAAAAAGGATTTACTTAAAATAGTTCTGTCCGGTCAGGTGTCGGTTGATTCGGAACGTGATTTAAATTATATCCTTAAAGGTGTTTCGGACAGATTTTATTTTGTAAAGATAAAAGACGAATCGACAATTAAGGTAAATTACGAGGATTACAGGCTTGATAAATCATTAAAAGGGGAGTTTGTACGCCTTTGCGAGGCGGATGCTTCCCTTACAGAAGAAGAAAAGGGCGAGATCATTAAATTGGGAATTGAAGTCCTTTCGGGAGGTGAAATCGAATAATGAGAATTGTTTCACTTCATATTGAAAATTTCGGGAAGTTGCATGATGTAAATTTCGATTTTAATCCGGGGCTTAATCAGAGGATAGAAGAAAACGGCTGGGGGAAGACTACCCTTGCACACTTTATTAAAGTCATGCTTTACGGATTACAGGGGGATGGAAAAAGAAACGAAGTTGAATCCGACAGGAAGCATTTTGCACCCTGGCAGGGCGGAGCCTTCGGCGGAAGCCTCGTAATAAGCGTTAATGATAAGGATTATAAGATAACAAGAATTTTCGGAAGTAAGATCTCAGAAGATTCTTTTGAATTAAAGGATACATCTACCAATTTAGTAAGCTCCGATTACAGTGAAAAAATCGGTGAAGAACTGTTAAATATCAATGCGGATTCATTTTTAAAGACCGTATTCATAAATCAAAGCGATGTTGCAAGTTGGGAAGCCACGGATGATGTTAATGCCAAAATTTCCGGCATTTCCGACGGCATTGATTTAAATAAGTTTTCTTTTGCAGATGATAAGCTTGCTGCCAAATTAAATCAGCTTCATCCCACAAGAAAGACCGGTGAAATATATAAGCTTAAAACGGATATTTCAGAAGTTAATGGTAAAATCCGTGACGGCGCCGGCGTGGAAGATGCTATTAAAGATATCGATTCACGAATAAAAGCTCTTAAAAAAGAAGAAGAGCAGTTAAAGATAGAACAGGAAGAGCTTAACGAAAAGAAGAAAAAGCGTGACGCTCTGGCGGGAGTTTTTGAAACTAAGAAAGCATATGAAGGACTTCTTCAGGCTTGTAATGATAAGAAGGCAAGGCTTGATGCACACAAAGAGTTCTTTACCAAGGCCTTTCCCGACGACAATCTTATTTCCGAAATATCCGAAGAAAGAAATAAGATGAGCGGATATAAAGGAACCATGGAAAATACCGCCTTAAACATGGCAGAAGAAGATGTGTATCGCGACCTTACATCCTTATTTTTCGGTAAGGATATTTCTGATGCGGAATTTGATGCCATGGAAGAGGTGGCAACATCCTTTGACCGCATGCAAAGGGAGATAAATAAAAAGACCTTATCTACTGAAGAAAGCGAAAAGCTTGAATCACTTAATGCGATTTTCGGTGAAGATAGCTATCCTGCGGAGCTTGCAAGAGAGCGTCTTGATGAATTTGAAGAGAGAAACAACTGTAATTCTGAGCTTAATGCAATTAGAAAAGAAATAGCTCATAAAGAAGAGATTATTAATTCAGCTAAAAAGAAACCTAATATTGTGCTTTTATCAGTCGGAACCGTGATGGCGTTTATAGGCATTATTTTAGTAGTTGTTTCAGTATTTACACCTGTTACTGCTTTACTTATGGCAGGTATTTTTATCATGGTAGGCGGCGTTTTACAGATAGTACTTGGCCTTGTATTAAGAAAAGACAGTGTCAGTGCCGATGTGTATGAAGCTCTTGATGACCTTAGAGAATCTGAAGCCATAAAGAAGCGTGAATCCGAAGCTTATGATGTGGAATTAAAGGATTATCTTGCAACTCATGGTAACTTACACGGTGACGTATATGATAAGAATGGGTTTTACGAGCTGTATCAGAAGGCAACGGAATTTGCCGGTTTAAAGAACCGTGGCGATGCTTTTTCAGAAAGCATAAATCGAGGAGAGTTTAAAGCCTTAACAGAAAAGATGTCCGAGTTCCTCAAAAAGTTTGGAATAAACTCCCATCCCGAAGAATATTTTACTGATTTTTCCAATATTAAAGGAAAGTACGTCCAGTACAGGAATTTTGCGGACCGACTTAAGAAATATGAGTCCGCAAGAAATCAATATGCTGAATCTGAAGAAAAGCTTAAAGAAGTATATTCAAGGCTTGGAACTCCGGTTTACCTTGATGTTTTGGAAGAATGCGGAAACATAATCGAAAGGTACGGATTATATAAGACAGCTAAGTCACTCTACGAAGACGACCATGATAAGCTTAAAGACTTTGAAGAAGAGCATGACATCGCAGCATTGCAGGAAGAAAAATTAGAAGCCCCCATGGATCTTGATGAGATTACAGGTCTTCAGGATGATCTTGATGCGAGAAAAGACATGAATCGGGAAAACCTGCAGCAGGAGAGGGGCTCATTACAACGCTTCGAAGAACAGGCAGAAGAGCTTGATATATATAGAAGCGATCTTCAGGAACTGGAAGAAGAACTCAAGCAAAAAACTGTTCTTTATGAAAGAGTATCAAAGACTAAAGATCTCTTAACCAAAGCAAAAGAAAATCTCACGAAGCTTTACATGAAGCCGTTGCTGGACGGATTCTCCGAGTGCTTTACTGTTATAACCGAAGAAGATCCCGGCGATTATCATATTGATGCCAATATTGAAATCACTAAAGATGAGCAGGGTAAAGAACGTAAGACTGCTTTACTCAGTTCCGGTTACAGGGATTTGATCGGTTTTTCCATGAGAGTGGCAGTGACAAAAGCCATGTATAAAGATGAATTACCGATACTTATACTGGATGACCCCTTTGTAAATCTTGATGATGATAAAAGAAGGAGAGCGAAGAAACTTCTTGATGAACTGTCGCAGGAATTTCAGATCCTTTACTTAACCTGCAGCAAGAATACATGATAATAAAAGTCGCTAAGTTACTTAGCGACTTTTATTATATATGTTAATTCAAAGCCGCACAGTAACTTAGCGACTTTTACTATACATGATAATAAATGTCGCTAAGTTTTACTTAGCGACATTTACTATATATGTTAATAAAAGCCGTTAAAATACCTAAAATATTTAGTGTGTTTTTGCTAATTAGGATAATTGTATACAATTATGCAAAAAGTTGTTGACAAGAAAACTTTTCCTATGTGAAAATGTTTTTGTCATAATGGGAAGGGAGATTTATTCATGTCATTAACATTATCTAAAAAAGCTCAGGCAGTTAAGCCTTCATCAACACTTGCCATCACAGCAAAGGCCAAGGAACTCAAAAGTAACGGCATTGATGTGGTCGGTTTCGGTGCAGGCGAACCTGATTTCAATACCCCTAAGAATGTATGTCAGGCTGCTGTTAAAGCCATTGAAACAGGATTCACCAAGTACACACCTGCTTCAGGTACCAACGAATTAAAGGCTGCGATCAGCAAGAAATTCAGAGACTTCAACAATCTCGAATATGCACCCAATCAGATCGTGGTATCAAACGGCGGAAAGCATGCCCTTTCAAATATATTTGATGTAATCTTAAATCCCGGTGATGAAGTTATTATTCCTTCACCTTACTGGTTAAGCTATCCTGAAATGGTTAAGCTTTCTGACGGCGTTCCCGTATTTATCACAGGTACCAAGGAAAACGGCTACAAGATTACTGCTAAACAGCTTGAAGATGCCATTACAGACAAGACCAAGGCATTTATCTTAAATTCCCCAAGTAATCCTACCGGTATGGTTTATACCAAGAAGGAACTCGAAGCTATCGCGCAGGTTATCGTAAAGCATGATATCTACTGTGTGGCTGATGAAATGTACGAATACCTTACCTATGACGGACAGAAGCATATCAGTATCGCTTCGTTGGGAGAAGAAATCTACAAGAGAACCATTACCTGTTCCGGTCTTTCCAAGTCCTATGCAATGACAGGCTGGAGAATCGGTTATACAGGTTCAAGCGTTGAGATTGCAAAGCTTATGGGCGCTGTTCAGTCCCATGCTACAAGTAACCCCAACTCCATTGCTCAGTTCGCATCTGTGGAAGCATTAATGGGTCCTCAGGATACCGTGACCGAGATGAAGGCTGAATATGTAAAAAGAAGAGATTACATGTATGATCGAGTAAGTAAGATGCCCCATGTGGATGTGATCAAACCTCAGGGTGCTTTCTACTTATTCATTGATGTGGAAGAAGCTGTCAACATGAGCTATAAGGGCGAAAAGCTTGGCTCCGCCGCAAAGCTTGCCACCGCATTGCTTGATGATTATGCAGTAGCGGTTATTCCCTGTGCGGATTTCGGATTCCCCAATCATATAAGACTTTCTTATGCAATCAACATCGAGCAGATTGGAAAGGGTCTCGACAGAATCGAAAAGTTCTTGTTGGAGCTTAAATAATCGATAACAGCATTAGTTGTCATAAATACACAAAACGAACAGGCGTTATGTAAACCTAACGCCTGTTTTTTTATTTTGTTCTATTTTTTTAAAAAAAGTTATGTCTACATGTAGTGCGAAGCAAAATATATCAAACCGACATCTTGGGTTTTAGAATGCAATACGAAAAGAATGGCTAATTTTCGGCATTTTTTGGGTTTGATTTTTCTTTGAATACCCATTATAATCATTCTTACAGTCGCATTTAGGGGTAATTATTAATTTCGGGAGAAGGAAATTTATGGTTATGGAAAAGGAAATCGATTCCTTCATTTTATATTTACATAACGTAAAGAAGATGTCTAACAATACAGAGATGTCTTACAGAAGAGATTTAAATAAAGTAAGCACTTATATGGAAGGCCAGGGTATCAGTGACCCTTCCAAGATCACTGCTACAAATCTCAATTCATATATTCTTTATCTTGAGAAGAATAATTTTTCCAAGGCAACGATTTCGAGAAACATTGCATGCATTAAGACCTTCTATCACTATTTATACAGAGAGAACAAGGTGGCAGAGGATGTTTCCGAGAATTTAAAGGCGCCCAAGGTGGAAAAGAAGATTCCTGAGATCCTTACTACTCAGGAAGTCATAAGACTCCTTGAACAGCCTAAGGGAAGTACTCCCAAGGATATAAGAGATAAGGCAATGCTTGAGCTTCTGTATGCTACAGGTATCAGGGTTTCCGAACTTGTATCTTTGAAGATTTCAGATGTCAATCTCCAGATGGGATATATCGTATGCCACGATCTTCATAAAGAACGTGTGATTCCCTTTGGACATGAAGCAAGAAATTCCCTTATTAAATATATTGAAAGTGCCAGAATCGCAATGCTGGAAGAAAAGGATTCCGATATTCTTTTCGTAAATTGCTCCGGACAGCCCATGAGCCGTCAGGGATTCTGGAAGCTTATTAAGTATTACACAAAGAAAGCCGGAATCGATGCAGATATTACGCCACATACATTGAGACATTCATTTGCGGCGCATCTTGTGGAAAACGGTGCTGACTTAAGAAGCGTACAGGAAATGCTCGGACATTCCGATATTTCCACCACGCAGATCTATGCCAATCTCAATCATTCAAGGATCAGAGAAGTGTATTCAAAGGCCCATCCCAGAGGATAGGTTAGAAAAAAGAATGTAAAACGGGCTGTCCGGAGGGGTTATCCAATGGGCAGCTCGATTGATTTTAAGAAAGCTCCGGCATTAACCGGAGCTTACTTATTATTTCTTCATATTCACTACTTATACAAGCTTCTGATAGTTGGCAATTCTGTTAGAGTATACGCAGTAGTACTTGTAACCTAATGATTTGAGAATCTCCTCGGCTACGTCGAATTTGGCGCCTACATTTTCAGGCTTGTGAGCATCGGAGCCTACGGTGATCCTGTCTCCGCCAAGCTCTTTATAACGCTTTAAGATATCAATATGAGGATTGGGGTTCTTAAAGCCCTTAACCAGGGGAGAAGTGTTAAGCTCGATTCCCTTTTCGTTCTCAATTAAGAAAGTAAGGATTTCATCAAGTAAGTCCGAGTAATCTGAAGGCTTGAAGAAATCCTCTCCTTCAGGAAGCTTTCTTGCAATGTAATCCATATGTCCGAGAATATCGAAATTCTGGAATTTCTTAATATTGGCAAGGGTTGTCTTGAAGTAATTGGTAACCGCTGGTTTCCCGGTTACTTCTTTAAAGAAATCGGGATCATAAGGATCTTTACCGTCTACAAGATGGATGGAACCTATAATAAAATCAAATTCATGACTCTTAGCGATGATGGCATTATCTCTGAATGCGGACTCCTGTAAGCCCATTTCCAGTCCGAAATAGACTTCAATATCTTTTTCGAATTGCTTCTTTTTGGTAAGAAGATCATATAAATATGAATCCACATTTACTTCAAAGGCAGGAGCGGGGTATTTTTCACATCCCGGAAATCCCTTATCCATGTGCTCCGTGAAGCATATGGACTTAAGTCCTTTATTAACCGCAGCCTGTATCATATCTGCGATGGGTGCCTGTGAATCGGTGCTGTGTTCTGAGTGGAGATGAAAATCAGCAAGTATTGCCATGGTTTGCCTCCTTAATAATAGTTATTAAGCAAAAGAAAGCCCTTTCTTTTGTCCTTATTCCATAATAATTTACAAAATCTTCCGTGACAATCTTTTCTTTTTGTTTAATATAACTTTTTGTAATTAAAGTATTGAATTTTAGCGTATATTTCTGTAAAATATAAGCGCTGACAAAATTTTGACGATAACTCTGCGAAGAAAACATGTCAAAATAAAATATATTACAATTTCTAGGAGGAAATTAAAATGGCAGTAAGAGTAGCAATTAATGGTTTTGGCCGTATCGGTCGTCTTGCATTCAGACAGATGTTTGGTGCAGAAGGTTATGAAGTTGTAGCAATCAACGACTTAACCTCCCCTAAAATGTTAGCTCATCTTTTAAAGTATGACTCATCTCAGGGTAACTACGCTAAGAATCACAAGGTAGAAGCCGGCGAAGATTCTATCACAGTTGATGGCAAGACAATCACAATCTATAAGGAAGCAGATGCTAACAATCTTCCTTGGGGAGAATTAAAGGTAGACGTTGTCCTTGAGTGTACCGGTTTCTATACATCAAAAGACAAGGCACAGGCTCACATCAATGCCGGTGCTAGAAAGGTTGTTATTTCTGCTCCTGCAGGAAACGATCTTCCTACTATCGTTTACAATGTAAACCACAAGACATTAAAGCCCGAAGATACAATCATCTCCGCAGCTTCTTGTACAACAAACTGCTTAGCTCCTATGGCTAAGGCTCTTAACGATTTAGCAGGCATCAAGTCCGGTATCATGAGCACAATTCATGCTTACACCGGTGACCAGATGATCCTTGACGGTCCTCAGAGAAAGGGTGACTTAAGAAGATCTCGTGCAGGTGCTATCAACATCGTTCCCAACTCAACAGGTGCAGCTAAGGCAATCGGTCTTGTTATTCCTGAACTTAACGGAAAGCTCATCGGTTCCGCACAGAGAGTTCCTACCCCTACAGGTTCTACAACAATCCTTGTAGCAACAGTAGAAAAGTCCGTAACTAAGGAAGAAATCAATGCAGCTATGAAAGCAGCAGCTACAGAATCCTTCGGTTACAATGAAGACGAAATCGTATCTTCCGATATCATCGGTTCTACATACGGTTCAATCTTCGACGCTACACAGACAATGGTAGGCGCTGATAACCTTGTACAGGTTGTATCTTGGTACGATAACGAAAATTCTTACACATCTCAGATGGTTCGTACAATCAAGTACTTCTCTGAATTAAAGTAATCTTTAAATAACTTTTTAAAGACCTTAAGGGTCCGGTCTAATTGGGCCGGACCTTTTATTTTTTCTAAATATATAACGGAGGAAAAGAAAATGGCTCTTAACAAAAAATCAGTTGATGATTTTAGTGCAAAGGGAAAAAGAGTATTGGTTCGTTGTGACTTTAACGTACCTTTAAAGAACGGTGTGATCACTGATGATACACGTATCAAGGCTGCTCTTCCCACAATCAAGAAACTCATGAATGACGGTGGAAAGGTTATCCTTTGCTCCCACCTTGGAAAGGTAAAAGAAGGACCCAACGAAAAAGAATCCCTTGCTCCCGTAGCTAAGGCTCTTTCTGAAAAGCTTGGAAAAGAAGTTGTATTCGTATCCGATTACAATGTAACAGGCGCTGAAGCAACCAATGCTGTAAACGCTATGAAAGAAGGAGATGTTGTTCTTTTACAGAATACACGTTTCCGTATGGAAGAAGAAACAAAGCCTGAAAAGGCAGGAAAGAAGTTCGCTGAAGAACTCGCTGATCTTTGCGATGATTATGTATGCGATGCTTTCGGTTCTTCTCACAGAGCTCACGCTTCCGTATCTGTTGTAACAGATTTCGTACGTGCTAAAGGCGGTAACTGTGCAGTTGGTTATTTAATGCAGAAGGAAATCAACTTCCTCGGAAATGCAGTTGAAAATCCTGTACGTCCTTTCGTTGCTATCCTTGGCGGTGCTAAAGTTGCTGATAAGCTTAATGTTATCAATAACCTTCTTGAAAAGTGCGACACCCTCATCATCGGTGGTGGTATGGCATTCACATTCTTAAAGGCTCAGGGCTATGAAATCGGTAAGTCCTTAGTTGATATGGAAAAGCTTGATTATTGTAAGGAAATGATGGCAAAGGCTGAAAAGCTTGGTAAGAAGCTTCTTCTTCCTGTTGATACAACCATCGCTGCAGGTTTCCCCGATCCCATCGACGGACCTATCGAAGTATCTGTTGTAGCATCCAATGCAATCCCTGCTGATATGGAAGGTCTTGATATCGGACCCAAGACTGCAGAACTTTATGCAGAAGCTGCTAAGTCCGCTAAGACAGTAGTTTGGAACGGACCTATGGGCGTATTCGAAAATCCCACTCTTGCAAAGGGTACATTATCCGTAGCTAAGGCTCTTGCAGAATCAACAGCTACTACAATCATCGGTGGTGGTGACTCCGCAGCAGCTGTTAACCAGATGGGTCTTGCAGATAAGATGAGCCACATCTCAACAGGTGGCGGTGCTTCCCTCGAATTCCTTGAAGGTAAGGAACTTCCCGGCGTTTACGCTGCAGATGATAAGTAATCACTTAGCAAGGTATTCCACGAGCTTAGTGTACTACTTAGTTCTGGTGAGGGCGTAGCCCGAGAGCAGAACTTCATTGTTAATATACGGAGGAAAATAACATGTCAAGAAGACGTATCATTGCCGGTAACTGGAAGATGAACAAGACTCCCAGCGAGGCAGTTGCACTTTGTGCAGAATTAAAAGATTTAGTAAAGAACGATGCTGTAGACGTAGTTTACTGCGTACCTGCAATTGACATCGTACCCGTAGCAGAAGCTGTTAAGGGAACCAACGTACATGTTGGCGCAGAAAACTTCTACATCGAAGACAAGGGTGCTTTCACAGGTGAAATTTCCGCTCCCATGCTCAAGGATGCAGGCGTTGAATACATCATCATCGGACATTCCGAAAGAAGAGATATCTTCGGTGAAAACGATATCCTTATCAATGCAAAGGTTAAGAAGGCATTTGCTGCAGGCTTAAAGCCCATCCTTTGCTGTGGTGAATCCCTTGCACTTCGTAAGGCAGGCACCTACAAGGAATGGATCGAACGTCAGATCACATGGGATCTTGACGGCGTAACAGCAGATCAGGTAAAAGAACTTGTAATCGCTTACGAACCCATCTGGGCAATCGGTACAGGCGAAACTGCTACAGCTGATCAGGCTGAAGAAGTATGTAAGCTTATCCGTGATCTTATCGCTAAGATGTATGATGCAGCTACAGCAGAAGTTGTTCGTATTCAGTACGGCGGATCAATGAACGCAGGCAATGCTGCAGAACTTTTATCAAAGCCTGATATTGACGGCGGACTTATCGGCGGCGCTTCATTAAAGCCCGACTTTGGTCAGATCGTTAATGCTTAATCTGTCATTTAGTATTAAAATGCAGCAGGTTTTACCTGCTGCATTTTTTGTGCCCGAAATTAAAAAAAGCCTCTTACATGCATGTAAGAGGCTTTTCATTATACTGCCTGGGCAGTAGATAAGTTGTAGTAAATGCCGCGCTTTGCAAGCAGCTCTTCGTGAGTACCTTCTTCTGCGATAATACCGTCATCCACCACAAATATTCTGTCAGCATTTCTGATGGTTGAAAGCCTGTGAGCTATTACAAAAGATGTACGATTTTTAAGTATTGCCGCGATACCTTTCTGAACCATAAGTTCATTCTTGGTATCGATTGATGATGTTGCTTCGTCGAGAATCAGGATGCGAGGGTCGGAGAGTATCGTGCGGGCAAAGGCCACAAGCTGACGCTGTCCAACGGATAAACCGCTGCCACGTTCAGTCAGTTCTGTATCATATCCCTTTTCAAGTTTCATGATAAAGTCGTGAGCATTAACTGTCTTTGCTGCATTCTCGATCTCTTCGTCGGTAGCATCGGGCTTTCCGTATCGGATGTTGTCTCTTATGGTACCGCTGAACAGGAAATTATCCTGGGTCATGATACCCATCTGGTTCCTAAGGCTTTCAATTGTAACATCCTTAACATCGTAGCCGTCGATAAGCACGGCCCCTTCTTTGGAATCATAGAATCTGCTTATAAGATTCACAACTGTGGTTTTACCTGCTCCCGTAGGTCCTACTAAAGCGATCGTTTCACCGGGATTAATGGTAAAAGAAACATTTTTAAGTACCGGCACATCATCTTCATAAGCAAAAGAAACATTTTCGAAGCTTACCCGTCCTTCGATATCAGGCATGATAACGGCATTTTCTTCATCTTCAATGCCGGGAGCGGTATCGATTACTTCAAATACACGTTCAGCTGCCGCAATATTGGTAATTAGCTGATTGTAGAAGTCACCGAGATTTGAAATGGGCTGCCAGAAAAGGCTTATGTATGTACCGAAGGCAAGAAGAGTACCGATGGATACATTATCAACACCGATTACCTTAATGCCAACAAAGTACATGGCAAACTGACTTATTGCCCATCCGATCTCAATAAAGGGGCTGTAAAGGTCGTTGATGCGTACGGCCTTCATAAAGCTTTTCTTATGCTCCCCGATAAGTTCATCGAAGGTCTCAAGTGTTTCTTCTTCGGCGGAATAGGATTTGACTATTCTTATTCCCGCAATCTCTTCGTGCACAAAAGCCGCAAGGTTTGATGATTTCTTTCTGACTATCTTCCAGTTTTTGTGACACAGGTTTTCCAAAGTTAAAAGTGATGCGATAAGGAGAGGGAGTCCGGCCATTGCGGCGAGAGCAAGACGCCAGTCCTTAAAGAGCATTACCACGATTATCGATAAAAGCAGAACTCCGTCGGGAATCATGGTAAGTACCAGGTTAGATAATACATCTTTCAATGAATTAACGTCGCCGATCACTCTTGATAATATTTTTCCGGTAGGTCGTTCGTCAAAGAATTTAAAATCAAGCTTTTGCAGATGATCGAAAAGTTCTTCACGGATATTTTTTATGGCATTGTTTGAAACCTTTGCCATTATGTTCATGCGGATCTTTACTAATATGATCCACAAAATGTTAATCATTAATACAGCGGATATAAGCACTGCAAGTCCCTTAAAATCCTTGGGGAGTATGTAGTCATCCACCGCGGATTCAATAAACAGGGGGTTAATAAGGCTTACGGTCACACAATATGCCATGATAAAAAGAACAAGAATTATTTCTTTTTTATATTTAAGTAAATAGGAGAGTAGTCTCTTAATGGTGACGCTTTTCTTCACATCACTCTGCCACTCGTCCTCTTTAATGGAGTTGTAGGCCATTAATTATGCCTCCCTTCTTAAGTCGGGTTCCCCGTACTGGGACACATAGGTTTCATAATATAATCCACCTTTTTTAAGCAGGTCTTCATGGGTTCCCCGTTCTTTTATTTCGCCGTCATCGAGGATGATAATCTCATCCGCGTCTCTTACGGCGCTGATTCTGTGCGCAATGATGATCTTGGTGGTATCTTTAAATTTGCTTAAGGTCTCCTGAATTTCCTTTTCCGTTTCCATATCCAGAGCGGAAGTGGAGTCGTCCATGATAAGGATGGGAGTTTCTTTTGCAAAGGCTCTGGCGATGCTGATGCGCTGTTTCTGCCCGCCGGACAGTCCTACACCGCGTTCACCGATGACCGTTTCATATTCATCATCCATTTTTTCGATAAATTCGCTGGCACATGCCTTTTTGGAAGCGTCACGGATCTTACTTTCCGGAAGCTGGTATTTGTTACCCATCTTAATATTTTCGGAGATGGTATCAGAGAAGAGAAATACGTCCTGCATTATAAGTGAAATGCTGTGACGAAGATCCTTCAGCTTCATGTTCTTAATATTTACGCCATCCAGCAGGATTTCACCGTCTGTTGCATCATAGAGTCTTGTAAGGAGCGATACAATGGAAGTTTTGCCGGCTCCAGTGGCTCCCATGATACCCAGGGTCTTTCCCTTTGGCACGTGGAATGTAATATTTTTAAGTATTTCGTGCATGTCCTCTTTGTGAAAAGAAACATTGTTGAAAACGATATCGCCATTTACGGATTCCATGACAACAGGGTTTTCAGGATCCGTAACGTTTGCCTTTTCCTTAAAGATCTTGTTTATCTTCTTGTAGCTTGCAATGGCAGCCGCGAAGCTGTTTGTAAGCCATCCAAGCATTTCCATGGGCCATACGATGTTCTGCGAATAAGATACAAAGGCAGATACTTCACCGATGGTCATTTTTTCATGCATGTAAAAATACCCGCCGCCTAAAAGCACTAAGAATGGCACGATACGTGAAATAAACTGGAAATAAGGATAGTATTTTAAGAAAGTTTTTGTTTCCTTAATGTTTAATTCGCAGTATTTGTCATTGTGCTTTTTGAATTTTTCTATTTCGAATTTCTCTCTGGCGAAGGCCTTAACGGTTCTTACTCCACCGATATTTTCTTCAGCGGTGCTGTTTAAAACAGCGTTTTCTTCGGAAATGGCATCATAGACTTTATCAAGCTTCTTTTCCATGACAATGGCAATTACCGCACATATACTCATGGCAGTAACAGGTATCAGCGCCAAAAAGAAATTGAGCTTCACCATGCAGAAGATGATAATGACGGTATGTATAAATACTTCGATGAGTAACATGGATATGTAGCTGAGCGCATCCCATATCTTATCAACGTCATCCTTTACACGAGCCATGATCTCACCGGTGTTGTTCTTATCAAAAAAGGCTGTGTCGAGATGCTCCACATGGATAAAGAGGTCACGTCTCAGTAACGACGCAATCTTTACGGATACGGAGTCAAACAGGATTTCTTTTACGTACTGAAAGATAAAACGTCCGACGCCGATAAGCAGTAATCCCAGCAGCAGGATATTAAGATATGTAAAGTCGCGACCGATGATGACATCGTCCACTAAGTGAAGAATGATCTGAGGCGATATCATATCAAGGGAAACGCTTATTAATAGAACCGTGACTGCTATAAAGTAGTGCAGGCGATATTTTTTAATATAATTTTTCAAGTTAAAATTCGCAGCTTTTATAAAAATCCCTCCTTAAATTCCCCGAACAGGTAAAAAAATCCCGAAAGCTCAAGCCTCCGGGATTCTGTAATCCTATAAAAAAACCCGGTGGCATAAACCACCGGGCAATGATTCTAAGTATAAATATCACAAAGAATTCCTGTACGGAGGCATATTGATCAAGTTAATAGTCATATTAAGTTTAATGGAATTATTGGACCTAACTTTCATAGTTTTACCTCCTTCTTTATTTTTAGTTAAGTTAGTCATTCAATATGAGGACTCTAACGCGCATCTCGTTATTGTCGAGTGTAGGATAACGCATGACAAATAGGTTGTCAAGGACTAATTTTTGTAATAAATTTGAATTACGAGGTGAAATAATGCTTAATTTTCTGATAAAAATATTCATTAAAGACCACGAAAACGTGGAAGACAGCAAGGTTAGAGAGGCTTACGGTATACTTACGGGTTCCTACGGAATCTTTTTAAATATTCTTCTTTTTATTATTAAATATATCGCAGGATTTCTGTCCGGATCCATTTCCGTAATGGCAGATGCCTTCAATAATTTTTCTGATGCAGGTTCATCGCTGATTTCCGTGATCGGTTTCAGACTGGGTGGAAAAAAGGCTGATGAAAAACATCCATACGGCCATGGAAGGATGGAATATATTGCAGGTTTCATTGTATCCATAATCATTATACTTATGGGATACGAACTCTTACGTGATTCTTTTTCAAAGATCCTGCATCCCGAAGAGGTTACATTTTCATATTTGACGTTGATCATACTGATAGTTTCCATACTGATCAAATTCTATATGGCTTTTTATTCAAGAAGGGTCGGGAAAAAGATCAACTCGGAAACCTTGAAGGCCACTTCCGTTGATGCACTGAGTGACACGCTGTCCACATTCCTTGTGCTGGGAGGTCTTCTTTTAAACCATTTTTTTGATTTAAATATCGATGGATATTTAGGTGTATTGGTTGGACTGCTCATCATATTTGCCGGGGTTAAAGCATCCATGGATACTATAAATCCCTTGCTTGGAGAACCACCTCAAAAAGAATTTGTTGATGAAGTCGAAAGAATAGTACTTTCTTTTGACAAGATCATAGGTGTACACGATCTCCTGGTTCATGATTATGGCCCGGGAAGAAGAATGATATCACTTCATGCCGAGGTCCCTGATGACGAAAATATTAATGAACTTCATGATATAATAGACAATGCCGAAAAGGCACTTAAGGATAACCTTAATTGCCATGCAGTGATTCACATGGATCCAATTGCGGTGGGCGATGAAATAGTGACGGAACTTAAGACTTTTACCAAGGGAATTGTAAAGGAAGTGAATCCGGAACTGTCGATTCATGATTTTAGAGTGGTTAAGGGACCTACTCATACCAATCTTGTGTTTGACGTGCTGGTTCCCTACAAGGTAAAAGAATCCGATGACGAAATAGTGGAAAGGATCCGGAAAAGGGTCCATGACATCCATAAGAATTATTATTGCGTAATAGAAGTGGACCGGGATTACGTGGGGAGATAAAGTTCTTTTTGTTGACTGGTCAACTTATGTAAATTAAACTTAAAGTAGTAAAAAAAAGGGGAGGTTTTTTATGAAATCCTTAGCAGAGATTTTAACACAGGCAAAAATAGCAGGAGCATCCGATGTACATTTTACAGTTGGATTACCTCCTAAAATGCGTGTAAACGGAGATCTTATCAACATGGAAGGCGACAAGCTTCTTCCGCCTGATACGGCAGCACTTGTTGAAGAAGTCATGAATGATAAGCAAAAAGAAATATTTGCAGAACGCGGCGAATACGATATGTCTTTTTCTATCAGAGATCTGGGCCGTTACCGTGTAAACGTCTATCATCAGAGAGGTTCAGTAGCCATGGCCTTCCGTCTTGTAGGTACCGTGGTGCCTTCTCCTGAAGAATTGGGACTTCCTGAATCTGTAATCGAGTTATCTCAGAGAAAGCGTGGACTTGTTCTTGTAACAGGGCCCACAGGTTCCGGTAAATCAACCACACTTGCTGCCATCATCGACAGAGTAAACAACACCCGTGACGCCCATGTCATAACGCTGGAAGACCCTATCGAATATTTGCACCAGCATAAACTATCCATGGTAAACCAGAGAGAAATCGGAATCGATTCATATTCTTATGCCAATGCTTTAAGAGCGGCATTAAGAGAAGATCCTGATGTTATCTTAGTGGGAGAAATGCGTGATCTTGAAACCATTAGCGTTGCCATTACAGCAGCGGAAACAGGTCACCTTGTATTATCAACGCTTCATACCATCGGAGCTGCCAGTACCGTGGACAGAATTATCGATGTATTTCCGCCTCATCAGCAACAGCAGATACGTATCCAGTTATCGAATGTACTTGAAGCGGTTATTTCTCAGCAGCTTATTCCCACATCCGACGGACGTGGCAGAGTTGCAGCTTTCGAAATCATGCATGCCAATCATGCGGTTCGTAATCTTATCCGTGAAGGTAAGAGCCACCAGCTGACAAGTATCATGCAGACAAATCGTAAGCTTGGCATGATGACCATGGATGAAGCTATTACACAACTTTATTATTCAGGCAAAATTTCCCGTGACGAGGCAATTGAATTTGCCCAGGATGTTGAAGGCATGGAAATGAAGCTGGGATAATGCTTAGCTAAACAACAGGAAATGCTTATAAGAGAGATAGGAGCACTCCTTGGGTAAAAAATTATTTTGCATAATTGTATTTCTTGTAATAGGCGTATTGATTTCAGTTTATTGCATTCAATCAATATTAAAAGCTGAAACTAAAACTGATAGTATTATCTCAAATAGCTGCTATATAGAAGATTTTCGGGAATTTGAGGGAATAATAAAAGATAACTTTCCGTTATATTCTTATGTCGCATCGGAAAAAAGCATGGATGATATTTGGGATAAATATGAGACAAAGGTGTCCAGCGAGATAAAAACAGACGATTCATTTGAAAAAGTGCTGAAGGATGTATGCGAGGAGTTTTATGGGTACAGTCATTTGTCTGTATTAGATAAACAGCAATATCAAGTATATCTAAATCATTTAAATGATGAAAAGGCTGAGTATGGGGATGCAACCAAAGCAGCCCTTATGACAGAAGAGGCTATAATCAGATATTCCAAAGCCGATGGAAACGGCATTTATACTAATCTTAAAAAAGATAATTTAGAGGTAACGTTCTATGATGAATACAAAACTTTGCTCGTAAGAATAAACAGTTTTCTTTCAGATGAAGATTGTATTGAAGAGGACAGAGGTAAAATTGTTTCAATATATAAAAAATATCCGCAAGCAGAAAATATTATTTTTGACATAACAGGAAATTGTGGCGGATCTTCTTTGTACTGGATGGAAGTTATTGTTCGCCCATTTGGTGATTGCGTCGAATATACCGAAAATATAGCATTTAAAGATAATGAGTACAATAAGCGGAACTTGCCTTTTTATCGACAAGCCAAGCAGGTTGAAGAAGATGATTTCGGTTTTAATATGGTATATAAAGAAAAGATTATTTTAGATTATTCCGATGAAGAGTCATTGGGATTTTTCAATCCTAACATCTCTAAATGGGTTTTTATCGATGATAAGTGCTATTCAGCTACCGATCAGTTTGCACGCTTTTGTAAAGAAACAAGTTGGGCACACCTTGTTGGAACCAGGACTTCCGGAAATGGAATAGGTGGTACGCCATCACTATTTGCTCTTAAGAATACAGGTTATATAATACGCTTGTCGACAGTGGGAGGCTATAATCCAGATGGTTCACTTAATCTTATTATGGGGACGGAACCTGATTATTATAAGCTTCCAAAAGAACGCATAATGGAGACATTTTTGAGAAATGTGAGATGATAATCAGGAGGAAGGGTTTCGTGGTATAGCACGATTTACCTTCTTCCTTTTTGTTTACTTTTTAACGCAAAATGTGTATAATCATCTAGGCTTATAAACAAATTGTAATTGATATAGATAAGGAGAAATACAAATGGCAAAGAAACCCGCAGTATTATTGATTCTTGACGGATATGGTCTTAATGATAAGAGAGAGGGTAATGCGGTAAGCATCGCAAACACTCCCGTTATGGACAGACTCATGAAGGAATATCCTTTTGTAAAGGGTAATGCCAGCGGAATGGCAGTAGGCCTTCCCGAAGGTCAGATGGGTAATTCTGAAGTCGGTCACTTAAATATGGGTGCCGGTCGTATCGTTTATCAGGAACTTACAAGGATCACCAAAGAAATTGAAGACGGTACATTCTTTGAAAATGAAGCACTTTTAAAGGCTGTTAACAACTGTAAAGAAAAGGATTCCGCATTACATTTATACGGACTTCTTTCTGACGGTGGAGTTCACTCACACAATACACACCTTTACGGTTTGCTTGAACTTGCAAAAAGAAACAACTTAAGCAAGGTTTATGTTCACGCATTCTTAGATGGACGTGATACACCTCCTGCCAGTGGTAAGGATTTTGTGATCGCGCTTGAAGATAAAATGAAAGAAATCGGTGTTGGTGAAGTGGCAACCGTTTCAGGTCGTTACTATGCAATGGATCGAGACAATAACTATGACAGAATCAAGATTGCCTATGATGCACTTACCAAGGGCGAAGGTGAGACAGCAGACAGTGCAGCTTCAGGCATCCAGGCGTCATACGATAAAGAAGTAACAGACGAATTTGTACGTCCTTTTGTAGTTTTAAAGAACGGAGCTCCCACAGCAACAATCAAAGACGGAGATTCCATCGTGTTCTTTAACTTCCGTCCTGACAGAGCAAGAGAAATTACCAGAGCTTTTTGTGATGACGATTTCAAGGGCTTTGAGCGCGGAAAGAGACTTGATGTAACTTATGTTTGCTTCTCAGATTACGATCCTACAATCCCCAACAAGGATGTAGCATTTAAGAAGATTTCCGTCACAAACACACTTGGCGAATGGCTTGCCAATAATCATATGCGTCAGGCTCGTATCGCTGAAACAGAAAAGTATGCGCATGTTACTTTCTTTTTCAATGGTGGTATCGAAGCTCCCAACGAAGGAGAGGACAGAATCCTTGTTAACTCCCCTAAGTATGTTCCCACTTATGATAAAAAGCCTCGTATGAGCTGCTACACCGTATGTGACAGACTTTCCGAAGCGATCACCAAGAAGGATGAAAATGGCGAAAGCTACTATGATATGATTATCTGTAACTTTGCTAACCCTGACATGGTCGGTCACACAGGTATTGTTGATGCGGCTGTTGAAGCTATTGAAGTTGTTGATAAGTGCGTAGGCGAAGTTGTTGAATTTGTAAAAGAAGTTGATGGCGTATTATTTATCTGTGCCGACCACGGAAATGCTGAACAGTTAATTGACTATGAAACAGGTGAACCCTTCACAGCGCATACTACCAATCCGGTTCCCTTTATCTTAGTAAATTATGATGACAGCTATACCTTAAGAGAAAACGGTTGTCTTGCTGATATCGTTCCTACATTGATTGAGTGTATGGGCATGAAGCAGCCTGAAGAAATGACAGGTAAGAGCCTTCTTATAAAGAAATAGAAAACACTTGAAATCGTAGACTTTGTATGTTAGTATTACTAATGCTTGGCATTAGGAGGTTAAATTCAATGGTAGCTTTAAGAATTGCTTTAACATGTATATTTATTGTGGTTTCAATCGCATTATTGGTTGTTGTATTATTACAGGAAGGTAAGTCCGCAGGACTTGGCGCTATAAGCGGTGCTGCTGAGACATACTGGGGCAAAGCAAAGGGAAGAAGCATGGAAGGCATGCTGGTAAAATTTACAAAGGCTCTTGCAATTGCATTTGTAGTCCTTGCTGCTGTATTAAACATCAACAGGTTTTAAGTTAAATTTAGAGAAACCACTCGCGAAAACGAGTGGTTTTTTTGTGAGGTTCATATGGCTAACACGCGTGAAAAGAGAAAAAACTTAATATTGGAACTTTTACACGATAAGCTCTATGTTCCCATGAAGAGGCGTGAACTTGCAGCTTTCATGCAGGTGACGGAAGAAACAAGAAAAGAGTTTGATCTTATTCTTGATGAACTCCTTGCCGAAGGCCTTATTTCTGTTACCAAGAGGGGCAAGCTTGTGCTTCCGGATGAAAAAGAAGCAGTAAAAGAAGAGGACGACGCACCTTTGATCGGCACATTTGAAGCAAGCAAGAATTTCGGCTTCGTAATCCTAGATAATAAACGTCGTTCACCTGATGTATTTATTCCAAAGGAATTTACAAAAGGTGCAGTAACCGGAAATAAAGTTGAAATAATGATCACGACTCCCGGCAATGAGAATCGTAAACCCGAAGGAAAAGTGGTCAACATCCTTGGACATGTGGACGATCCCGGCATGGACATCTTATCGATTGCCATGGCATTCGGCATAAATTCAGAGTTTCCCGAAAAGGTCCTTAATCAGGCCGAAAAGCTTAATAAGCCGGTAAGTGAAGCAGATATTCTCGGACGTGAGGATTTTAGGGATTTACTTACCATTACCATAGATGGGGAAGATGCTAAAGACCTTGACGATGCTGTGAGTCTTTCTTTTACGGATGAGTATTATGAGCTCGGTGTTCATATTGCTGACGTATCCAATTATGTTCAGGAAAGTTCGGCCTTAGACAGAGAAGCAATAAAGCGAGGTACCAGTGTATATCTTGCTGACAGGGTAATTCCCATGCTCCCGAAAACATTATCGAATGGCATCTGTTCACTTAATGAAGGAGAGGACAGACTTACACTTTCCTGTGTCATGAAGATTGATAAGAAGGGTAAAGTAACGGATTATAAAATCTGTGAATCTGTTATAAGAACCCGCCACCGCATGAGTTATACCGAAGTAAAGAAGATCATAGAGGATAATGATCCTGAAATGCTTGAAAAATATGCGGATGTTTCCGAAATGATCTATAAGATGCAGGAACTTTCTTTAATACTTCGAGACATGAGAAAACGTCGCGGAGCCATTGATTTTGACGTGCCGGAAACAAAGCTTATACTTGATGCGGAAGGCGCCCCCGTAGAGATAAAGCCTTATGAAAGAAATGAGGCCACAAAACTTATTGAATCCTTTATGCTGGCTGCCAACGAAACCGTGGCAGAGCATTATTACTGGCTTAAGACACCCTTTGTATATCGTGTTCATGATGTACCGGAGGATGAAAAGCTTAATAAATTAAAAACATTTATCAAGAACTTCGGCTATTTTATAAAAACTGCCGGAGGAGATGCGCATCCCAAGGAATTTCAGAAGCTCATTGAAAAGATTACAGGTACTCCCGAGGAGGCTCTTCTCACAAGACTTACATTGAGAAGCATGTCCCAGGCTAAATATTCCACTGAATGTGACGGACACTTTGGTCTTGCCTGCGATTATTACACACATTTTACTTCCCCCATAAGACGTTATCCAGATCTTCAGATTCATAGGATCATTCACGATGATTTGAGAAATCGCCTTACGGAAGCTAAAAAGAACCATTATGAAGAAATACTTCCTTCCGTAGCAGCTTCTTCTTCCAAGTTAGAAAGAAGAGCCGACGAGGCGGAACGAGAGACAGTAAAGCTTAAAAAGGCTCAGTACATGGCAAGCCACATCGGAGAAATCTACGAAGGCGTCATAAGCGGCGTCGTAAACTGGGGTATCTATGTGGAGCTTGAAAATACCGTGGAAGGACTGGTTCACATTTCGAATCTGCGGGATGATTATTATCATTTCAATGAAGAGAAATACGAACTGGTGGGCGAAGACAGTCATAAAACCTTCAAGCTCGGCGACAAAGTGAAGATCATGGTTAAAAGCGTTGATCTTTCAATGAGAGTGGTTGATTTTATCCTGGCTGATTTTGAAGAAAACTCACCCATACACGATTTTTACAAAAACGGAAGAAATTCATTTTAATGCTTGGTAAAAAGAAAATATATGATATACTTTTTACCTGAGCACAGTTTATAACAGGAAAAGATATGGCTAAAGAAGAAGCTAAGAAACTCATAGCAAATAATAAAAAAGCATATCATGATTATTTTATCGAGGAAAAATACGAAGCAGGTATCGAACTCTTCGGTACGGAGGTTAAGTCCCTGCGCCTTGGTAAATGCAGCATAAAAGAAAGCTTTATAAGAATCGATAAAGGCGAAGTGTATGCTTACGGCATGCATATAAGCCCTTATGAAATGGGAAATATCTTTAATAAAGATCCCATGAGACCCAAAAAGCTTCTTTTACATAAGTCGGAAATCCTAAAGCTTCTTGGGAAAATAACCGAAAAAGGATATACATTGGTACCTTTGGAGGTATATTTTAAAGAAGGTCGTGCAAAACTGGAGATTGGTCTTGCCAAAGGTAAGAAGCTTTATGATAAACGTGAAGATATTGCCAAAAAGGACTTGAAGCGCGAAACAGAACGCGAATTCAAGATTAAAAATCTTTAAGGGGCAGTCAAGGTTTCGACGGGGTTTTTGAAGCCGGTGAAGCAAGTCGGTGCGAACCGTTAATCGCAAACTTAAAATTAAACGCTGAAGATAATTTAGCAATCGCTGCCTAATCGCAGCAGTCGGCCTTAGTGCACCTACACATTAAGATCCCGGCTTCGACTATGTAGGAAACGACACCTGCAAAGCTTTGAGCAGGTGGGCGTATCATGAAGCTACCAAAGCCGTTTAGGTGTTTGTCACTATGCGGCGGCGGGAATAAATTCCGACAAACTAAACTTGTAGAAGAACGGTGGATTGGGCTTCGGACACGGGTTCGACTCCCGTCTGCTCCATAGAAAAAGGACAGCGCTATTTGCGCTGTCCTTTTTCTATTAAGTTATACATGAATCGAACCCTAGGTCCGAAGCCCAGGGGCTGAGGCACGGGGCGCTGAACGTCCGGTGGACCTCGGTTTTGCGCCGACCGTTGCTGAACGTCCAGTGGACGTTCGCTTAGCAACGACCGAAACGGAGTGTAGACGCGAAGCGAAGACCGACTCCCGTCTGTTTTCACCCTTTCATATAGCGCTGCCTATCCCAATACGGAAATTTCCATCTAACTGGGATAGCGTCACAGGCTTTAAGCCTTTATATATTGCGTTTTCATCGGTTATTTTATCCCAATAGGGGTTGTTTTTTTGTATAGGGATAGATTTTAGTGAATCATGTTGCTTCAGAGTATTTCACCTATCCCAATCGCCTGTGAAAAATTGTATAGGGATACATTTGAATCTTTCTCAATCTGGTCCCCTTCCTTTGAGTGAAAAAGTAATTGCAAGGCAGTAAAAGTGAATGCAATCATAAACCTTAATTTTCGCCTTTTTAGGGCTTTTTAGATGGGGTATAATAAGTAAAAACTGTTGTTTTTACTTATATCTGAG
>JAEEGF011178826.1_pt1 | contig 27411 bp, 15 predicted proteins | sample 9134171 | NCBI WGS metagenome assembly JAEEGF01 (sample SAMN16246542, study PRJNA631951) | gut metagenome | biome: gut microbiome; feature: rumen; material: AP-attached | host: Bos | place: Iran: Karaj | collected 2018-10 | reverse complement strand
CGCGTGACCCTACCAAATGCGCGGGAGGTTTTGCAATTACCTCAGTTTCTAAATTCTACTAAACCACTCCCCACGAGCCACGAACCACGAGTCACGAACCACGAACCACGAGCCACGAACCACGGACCACGAACCACGGACCACGAACCACGAGCCACGAACCACGAGCCACGAACCACGAACCACGAATCACGAACCACGAGCCACGAATCACGAACCACGAGCCACGAACCCGTCTAGCGCATGAAGATGACAGTGCTGTTGGAACGGACTGCGCAGAGCACTCCATTCACGATGCGCAGCTCCGCCAGCGACTCGTCGGTGACGAGCTCGAAGTCCTCAAGCGCAAGGCCCGTCGCATCCGTCAGGTCGATGAGGCGCACGAGGCCGGCGAACTTCGGGATCTCGATCTTCACTTTCGCGCCGCCGATTCCGCTCACCGCGCCGGTGATCTTGAAGGGCTGCGGCTTGGCGCTGAAGGCAACTGTGCCCATCTCAAGCGTGCCAGCGGCAGAGCCGTTCTTCGCCAGTGCGATCGAGGGAGATGCCGCGGAAGCGCCTTCGAACTCGATGCGGTCTGCACGCAGAGTGTACGGAGTGTCGGCGGCGCTCTTGGCGGTAACGCCAACGGACGCGCCGTCCGTGAACTTGACGGTGCTCACTTCGGAGAAGCCGGCAACGCTCAGCGCGTCCTCGCCCTTGAACTCGACGTCGCCGTATCCGGTTACGCCGTAGCCGTCTTCGCCGCCAGTCTCCATCGAGAGGTTGTATACGTACTGGCGCGCGTTGTATCCGCCCGTTCCGCCGGATATCGAGAAGTATCCGAACTTGTCGCCCAGGCACTGCGCAAGATCCACCTCCTGCGAGACGGTGGCCGACTTGTCGCCCTGCGAGACCGTGATCGAGAGGCGTCCCGGGACGTACGAGATCACGAAGTCCATCGGACTCTTGCTCTTGGGATTAACGCCGTTGAGCTCCGTCACGGCGGTGCCGGCGGCGCAGTTCTTGAGCGGGGCGATGTTTGGCGTGTTGTAGATGTTGATGAGCCACCCGGTGGCGCTGGGGAGCATGGAATTGCCCATCACGCCGCGGTGTCCGCCCGTTGCACCGATGGCGGTGGGAGACTGCGAGTGGAAGAATATGGCCGCGCCGTCGGCTATGTTGCCGTTGTTGGCGGAATTTCCGGTGAAGAGATAGGTGCCGCGGATCTTGAACGGCGCGCCCACGTACACGCGCTCAAGGCGCGTCACAAGGCCGGACGTGTAGTTCGACATGTCGGTGATGCGGAAGGCCGGCACGCCATCGACTGGCTCGTAAACGGCGATGCCGTTGATGCGCCACTTCGAGGCGTCGTCCGATACGGCGATGTCGGGCGCGCTTCCTGCGACGTCCGCCTGCTGGAAGCGGAAGTTCACGATGCGCTGGTCGCAGATGGCGCCACCCGTCGCGCCGGAGAAGCCGACCCATGCGGTGGACGAGCCCAGCGCCTCAAGCAGATTCACATTGCGGGTGAAAGACACGTAGTTGCCGTTCGAGAAGAGGTGCTGCACGAGCTTCCCTTCGCCGTCGTACGTCACGCACACGTCCACGCCGTCCTGGATGGAGATTCCGCCGATGGAAGAGTTCATGTCCGTCTTGCCGCCATTGACGATCCAGCCTGCGGTGTCGGTGTTGTAGATGTTGTACGCAACGCCAATGGACGGATTGATTCCGCTTGCGCAGATGCTGCCGCCAACGCCTCCTTTCGCCTCAAGTCCTCTTGGGTCGTTGTGCACGAAGAAAGCGAAGCCGTCCGCCGGGTTGTTCGGGTTCACGGTCTTGTATGTGAAGTACGCGCGCCAAGGACGCGTCACGCTAACGCGCTTCTTCCAGAACGCCGTGCCGCCCTTGCTGCCTACGGCGGGCGAGAGCTGGATCTCGTTCTCCGCGATCATCGTCACGTCGCCGTTCAGCTGGAAGTCGGAGAAGTTCTCGACTCCAGAGACTTGGGCCGTCTCGGCGAGCGCGAGCGTGGCGTTGTCCACCGTTACGGACACTGAACCGGGAATCTGGTAATCGAGCGTGGCGCCGTTTTCGGCCGAGAGCTCCTTCACTCCCTGCAACGCCCTGTCGATCGTGGTGTTGCTGCCACCTGCGAACCTGATCGTGCCCGGGCCGTAGATCGAGGCGGAACCGAAGGCGTCCTTGGCGCTGCCGGCAAAGTCCACGAAGATGTCGGAAGCATTGTAGATTGACGTCGAGGATGTGATCTGCCCTGGCGACGTGAGGTGCAGAGTGCCGGCCTCCACGGATGTGGCGCCCGTGTAGGACTGCGCCTGCGAGAAGGCGAGCGAGCCGGACCCCTGCTTCTTCAATGTGCCAGTGCCGCTCACCACGTCGGAGAACGTGACGTCTTCGGGCGTGTTCAGGACGACCGTGCCGACGGTGGAGATGCCTCCAGCCGATGCCCAGGAGAACGTGTCGGCGCTGCCGATCGTGAGGATGTCGTTGGGCGAGCTCACTGTTATTGCGCCGTTGTAGGTGTTGTACGGGCCGGGGAGCGTGAGGTGCCCACCATCGGTGATCGTGATTGGGCCAGTGCCGCCGAGGCCGCCTGGCACGGTTAGCGTGTAGCTGCCCCAGGGATGGAGCTCCATGCCGCCTTCGCCGACCCAGAGGCCGCGGTTCGCGTTGAGCGTTGTATTTGCGTTGCCATGGCGGAACACACCGCCGTCAACGAAGATGTTGCGCGCGTCGAACTCCGCGGGCGCGGCGCCCAGGCCATCGCCTGCAACGAAAATGCGGCCGGCGTTGGTGACGACCGTTCCGCCGGAGTAGGTGTTGGCGGAGTCGGAGAGGTTGACCATGCCCTCCCTATCCACAACGACCTTCGTGGAACCGTTGACGTCGGCAAGCACGCTCGGACGCAGACCGAAGTTGCTGGCCGACTTGTACGCAGTATTTCCTCCGCCGAGAGTGTACTCGCCGTTGCGAGGCGTCACCGAGCCCGTCTGCGTGATGGAGACGTTGCCGACGGTGCCGAGGCGGCAATTCGGGAAGCGCGAGAGATCGACGTTGCATGCCTCGCCGCCCGCGCTGATGAAGACGAACGCGGGGTTAGAGTCTGCCGTGACGCGCGTCTGGAAGAAGTTCGCTCCCACGGCGGCGGCGAACTCTATCGAAGAGCCTTCGCCGAGCGTCACATTGCCTGTGCCGGCGGACTGCGGATGGGCGAGGCGAAGGCGCGCGTCTCCAGATACAACGATCGGGCCGGACATTCCGGAGTTGTCGGCCGCGAGGCTGAACGAACCCCCGCCCACGGAATCCGTGATGGTGATGCGCGCGGGCATGCCGCTCTTGTCCGACACTGACGCGTTGAGTCCGCCAGCCTTTCCGAACAGATCAAACACGTAGTGGTTCTCGTACGGAATCAGCGTGCCGTTGAATCCGTTGCCGTTCCACACGCACACCTTGAGATTCGGGTATTCGCTCAGGTCGATCGTCTCGTTCGTGTTGTTGCCGTGGAGGATGAGCGTGCCGGCGGAGTCCTTCGGGATGAACTTGAGGATGCTGGCCGCACCGCCCGCCACGTCGCAGCCCAGCATCGCGCCTTCGGCGATGTTGATCGTCACGTCGGCGTCGTCGGCGAACATCTTGTTGAAGGTGAGGCGTCCGGCAAGAACGTCGATCACGCCGGTGATTCCGCCCACGTCGCCCGTCACGATGAGGTCGCCGCCGCCCGTCTTCACGAAGTGCGCCGTGGCGTCTTCCGTCACGTTTGTGGGAGAAGCCGCCAGATACGAAACGCCGCCCGTGGGGATGTCGAAGGTGATGGCGTTCTCGTAGGTGACGAGAAGGGACGTGTTGATGATCGGCGTGCCGGTGCCGTACGATGCAACGGGATAGAGCTCGAAGATGCCGTCGTCGACGTGCACTGTGGCCTGGCCGGTGTGCCCGCTCCAGGTGGGGTTGTTGTTCCACATCTGCACGGCGCGCGCCCTGATGCGTCCGCCGGGCTGTAGCGTGAGAGAGGTGTTGCTGCCTTCGCCCACGCCCAGCGGGTTGTCGCGCACGGTGACGGTGCCCGCCACGGTGGCGTTGCACGTTGAGCCCATCGACCCGAACATGAGATAGCCGCTCTCGATATAGCCGCCGCTCTCAATGACGACTTCGCAATGTCCGCCCACTTCCGCGCCGAGACGCAGCCAATTGCCGGCCACGTCGACGTTTATCGTGCCGTTAGTCTTGACGTGCACCAGGGCGGTGGCGCCGTTGCCGCGACCGAACGAGGTCTCCTTCTTTCCGATCAGGAACGCCTCGGCATCACCGCCGCCAACTGTGACCGTAGACGTTTCGGAGGAACTCGAGCTTCCGAGAATGATCGCCGCGTCGTACTGCATCGTTCCCTCTAGCACTTTGAAGTTCAGCGGCTCCGCGAACACGGTGCCTGGCTTCATCGTGCCAGTGCCCGTCTTTACCACTTCGCCTGCGAGGATTGAGCCGGCACCAGCAAACGTGTAGTCCTTCGCGCCGCCAACGGTCATTGACGCGGTCTGCACCGCATTCGGCACCGTTATCGTTGCGATGTAGTTCTGCTCTGCGCCGTCGAACGTCACCGGCCAGCTCTGCACGAACGCCAACAGGGCGTCGCCCACCTGCCACGAGACGGTGGCCCATGTGTCGTCGCTTGTCTGAGGACGCCAAAGCGCGCCCAATCCGGCGGAGAGGAAGGTGGCAGCGGCCGTGGTCACGGGGGTGCCAATGTCCGGAGTGAGCACAAATGCAAAATGGTAGGTTGCGCCCGACGTCGTTGCAGGGAACGTCGCCTCAAGCGCGCCTGGGGCTGTGAATTCGCCCACTTCCACCGTTCCGCCTTCAAGGGCGTCCGTCACGCCCCACTTCAGCGTCACCGTCACGCTAGAGGCGTTGGAAGCGAGGCGCGTGAGAGCGCCCTCCACCGTCACGCCGGCGGAAGTCTGGCGCGCGGACAATACGCCGCCCTCGCAGTTCCACGTGAGCGAGTTCTCCGTAGCCTCGCTCGCGGTCGCGAAGTCGACGTTCGCGATGGTGTCGTTCTCGGCTTTCATCCAGTCGGCGGAGGCGATGCCGTCGTAGAAGCGGATTTCGTCCATGTCGCCGACATAGCATCCGCCCTGCGTCTTCATCGCATACGATCCCACAGTCCAGTAGTTGTTGTCCTCGTGGCTCAACGTCTTGGCCGAAACGTTGGAGTATATCAGCGCGCCGTTGAAGTAGGTGTTCACCTTGCCCGCAGCGTCGTAGGAGAACCCGACGTGCGCCCATTGCCCGTTCACGAGTGCGCCCTTGCCGCCAGTGCCCTGATGCGTGCTCTGCACGGCGACCGACATGTATGTTCCCTGTTCGCAGAGGAGGAGAAATCCCGTGCCTCCCCACACGCCCTTGCTTGAGGCAAGAATGGATGTTCCAGAGCCGCTTCTTCTGTACCATGCGGAGAAGGACAGGAGATTGGGATTGGAAAGAGTGTTGTTCTTGACGGGATTGGGAATGTTCACGCCGATCGTCTGGACCTCGGGCTTGCTGAAGCCGCCGCCCACGATGCCGCTTTCGGCAGTGGCGCTCACGCCGCCGCCGTTTACAACCGCAAGCGCCTTAGGAGACGAGTCGGCGAAGCCGGAGCCGCCGTGGATCACGGTTATGTACTTCGTCCACACGTCGCTCGCAGTCACAGCGGGCAGAGTGGTTGCATCTTCCACGCCGTAGTACATACGCACCGTTGTGGCGCTGCCGGAGAGCACCGGCACTTTCACCCACACCGCAGATTCGCCAGACGTGTTCCACGTCTCGATCTCGTGCGGAATCAAGTTGCCGTCGACGTCCGCGAAGCGCAGGTCGGCGCCGCCTGCCGCGCAGTGCGCGTACGAGAAGCCCGATATCGCCTCGGATATGCGTATCAGCACCGGGAATCCCTCAAGCGCGCTCGCGCCCGTGTATCCCGAAAGCGTGAACGAACACGTGCGCGCGAACGGCGCAACGTCCAGGGCCGCGCCCCACGCGCAGACCACCGCAGCGAGCGCGGTGCAAAGAAATACCAGCTTTTTCATGCAGACCTCTCTTTGGCAAAATGCACTCCCCCATGGAGCATGACGCCATTATACCAAAAAAAGTCCGTCCTGTCTCGCGCCAAGTTTCTAGTTTCTGGTTTCTGGTTTCTAGTTTCTGGTTTCTGGTTTCTAGTTTCTGGTTTCTGGTTGCTGGTTTCGGGTTTCTAGTTTCCGAGGCAATTGCAAAACCCGGTAGGGACGCGCGTCCCGCGCGTCCGCGGTCACGCGGGACGCGTGACCCTACCAAATGCGCGGGAGGTTTTGCAATTACCTCAGTTTCTAAATTCTACTAAACCACTCCCCACGAACCACGAATCACGAGCCACGAACCACGAACCACGAGCCACGAATCACGAGCCACTCCCCACGAGCCACGGATCACGAACCACGGACCAACCTTTTAAGCCACAGCGCCGCGGCGTCGCTCCAGTTGTCGCAGGGGGTGCCGAGACGGCGTAGTCCGAAACCATGGCCGCCGAAGGGATACACGTGCAGCTCGCTTCTCACGTTGGCGGCGCGCAGGGCGAGGTAGTAGCCAACCGCAGTCTCGACCATGCAGAAGTCGTCCTGCGCCTGCATGATGAAAGCGGGGGGCGTCTCACGGTCAACGGGATAGTCGGGCTTGAGATGGTCCACGGGAAGGTGGTCCTTGCGCACGTTTCGGGGCAGAAGGTCCCAGGGGTATATCAGCATCTGGAAATCGGGGCGGCAGGGCTGGTCGTCGGCATCGTCCACGCGGTCATAGAAACGCTTGCGCCAGTTGGTGGCGGCGCGCACCGCGAGGTTGGCGCCAGCGGAGAAGCCGATCACGCCGATCTTGCGCGGGTCGATGTTGTACTTTGCGGCGTCGCGGCGCAGAAGGCCGATAGTGCGCTGCGTGTCGCAGAGCGCTGCGTCGCGCTGGCGAGGGGCGCGGTAGAGAAGCACTGCGGCGGAGACGCCGTTCTTGTTCAGCCATTCTGCTATCTCGGTGCCTTCCTTGTTCCAGCCAAGCTGGAAGTAGCCGCCACCTGGAAGCACTACCACGACGGGCTTCGCGCCATCGCCGGAAGCGGGGAAGAACGTGAACTGCGGCACGTTGACGTCGGTCAGCACGACATTGCTCTGGTTGAGCTCATGCTCAAGAAACTTCATCGGCTTGTCGGAGACCTTGAGCGGTATTTTGCCTTCGGGCCAGATCTTGACGTCGCGCGACGCATCGTGGCGCCACAGCTTCTCGGTGAGGGCTGCGCGCTTCTCGGGCGTGGAGGCGTCGGCGCCCCACGGCGCGGGATATGGACGCTGGGCGTTGGCGGCAATGCACGCGGCGCATGCGCACACAAGGACTTTCGTTTTCATGGCATTTACCTTTCTTTAGTTGTCAGTTTAAAGTTCAGAGTTTAAAATTCAGAGTTCAGAGTTCAAAGTTTAAAGACAAAAGACAAAGGACAAAGGATGGTGGCTGTTGAACGCAAAGCGTCTTCCTGCCCAGTCCTCTGTCTTTTGTCTTCTGTCCTCTGTCCTTGAAACTCCCACACCTTCAAACCTTCCAACTTTCGAACCTTGAAACCGCGAAACCGCGAAACCTTCAAACATCCTACTTGGGCAGCATTTCAGGCTCGTTCTGCTGTTCGTCCTGCGGCTTGCTCGCCGCTTTCTTCGCTTCCTGCATTTTCTCTAGGATTGCGTAAACCGTCTTGCGCACGGCCTTCGATTTGGGCAGCGCGCGCGCGGCGAGCATTGCATTCGTCTCGGCCTCGGCGTACTTGCCCTGGCGCATGAGGGCGATTGCGAGGTTGTTCAGCGCGGCGGCCTCTTCAGGATTCTTCTCGAGGCTTCTCTTGAGATATTCCTCCGCCCGCGCGTACTGCTCTTCCACGAAATAGCCCATTCCGATGGCGAAGTTTGCAGCCGAATTCTGCGGATCGCTTGCCAGCACCTGCTGCGCGTATGTGCGCGCGAGGCGGAAGTCGGCACGGTCGAGACCTATCTTAAGGCCCTCGCGAAGCGTGAGGCGCGCGCCGCGCTGCATTCCCACCCAGTCCATCTGCCTCTTGAGGCGGTTGTAGGCCTCGTTGCGGTCGTCGAGGCTGTTGGCGAGAGTGGTCTCGGCCATCGCCTCGGCCTTGCGTCCCGCGACGTCAGCCGCGTCGGCGCGCATTCTGCATATCCGCGCGAGACGCCACTGCATGAAGAGGAAGCGCTGCTTGAGGCCGACGTCGTCGGTTGACATAGGCTCTTCCTCCTCGTAGAGCGCCACTATGCGGTGCGCGAGGTTTGTGGCCGCCGTCACGCCGCGCGCGATGACGTCCTTCGCGATGTCGGCAGAGGGGTAGGCCACGAAGCCGCCGCATACGGGCATGGGCAGCTTGTCGTGGCGCCACAGCTCGAAGCCGAGCTGGATGGCGCAGTCCTTCATCCGCTGCGGCTTGTGGCGCACCCACGTGCGCATGGCGTCGGCGGCTCCGCTCGCGAGGGCAAGGCCGTCCTCCTCGTCCATGGCGCCGCGCGTGCGCAGAAAGACGTCGCGCGGGGCGCTGCTGGACATCATCGAGAGCGTTCTGAGCGTGCGCCCCTGCATGAACGCCGCGAGCTCCATTCCCGCGTCGAGCGCGCCGTCAGTGAACAGCATCTTCACATTCGAGCACTCCTGCGCCGTGAGCTGCAGGTACTCGTCGAGCATCTCCTTCATCTGGTGCTCCGTGGGCTTCATCCGCATGGGCAGCACGAGCGCGAAGACGAGAATCGGCTCGCAGCGCACGAGCAGACGGCGCAGGCGGTTGACCTTCTGGAACGACTCCACCACCGGGTCCGCCGCAGCGTCTTCCTCCACTGCGTCCTGAAACCGGGTGACTGCGATCTTCCTGAAATTGCGGAAGTACACCTCCACGCCCAGCACGCAGAGCGATAGCGAGAGCGTGATGGCGCTAAGCACGGATGAGATGCAGAGAAGGTACGGCGAGCTCACGTTCTGCGGCGTCGTCCAGGCCCAGAACCAGAACACGCGCCAGCCCGCGAGCTGCAGAAACGCGACGGCGCCCACGAAGACGTAGAATATGCCGGACGTGAGCGGCATGAACTGGTCGTCGTCCGTCGCCTTGCGCAGCAGCGAGCCGGCCAGGAGGAGCGGCAGCAAGGCGAACACGACGAGGAAAGCCCATCCCAGCACTGACGCCGCCGTGGCGAAGAGCTGTACGTAGCGCGCCACCACGTGGATGACGTACTCGAATCCGTTCCACGCCTGCGCCTCGAGTCCGTCATGCGCGCAGAAGAACACCACGTTGAGCGCCACGGCCGGCAGGAACCCGCAGAAGAACGAATACGTTATGCGGCGCACCACCATCGTGCGAACGAAGGGGTTTATCAGGGGGTCGGGATCGCCCGGCACGGAGGTGCGCCCGCCCTTCCACCATCCATAGACGATGAGGCCGATTGGCAGCACGATTCCCACAGGCGTCTCGGCAGCCAGCACGCCCAGCATCGCGGCGGCGGCGTAGAGATGGCGCATGATCTTCAGGCGGAACGCGCGCACGCACAGGGCCGCCGCCGCCACGGTGATGATGAACTGCAGCGTGGCCGGCGAGAAGAACCGGCATACGTTCCACACTGGCTCGGAGCATGCGAAGCACACCGCCCCCTGGGCGAGCACGATGCGCACGATGAAGCGACTCCAGCCAGCCAGCTGCATCCGACCTCTCAGAACGGCCGGCACAAGTTCGTAGAGGAGAATGAATCCCACGCCCGTGGCAATGCCGAGGGCGATCGGACCCGCAACGCGAAGAAACGCGAGGCCGGCGTTCACGCCGATAGATCCGAATATCCCCTGCACCATCGCGTGCCACACGCATGGAAACGGAGCAGTGGGTGGACGCAGACCCGCCGCCACGGAGATTTCCTCCCACATGTCGGACGGCGTTCCCGCGTCGCCCCACCACCATGCTAGCACCGACATCAAGACGCCTAGCATGATAGCCCACATGAAATCACTCCACGTAAGCTTCTCTCGCTCATTCGTCATGCAGTAAAATTCCTTTCTACTTCTTTCTGGCACGGCATAGATTCCTGGCACAGCATAGACATCTCACCTTGCCTTCCCATCCGCAATGCATTCCTGCGCCTCATCATAGCGCGCACTAGAACGCCCTGCGTTTGAGACAATTATATCAAAGAATTCCCGCCTAAAGCAAGTTCAAGTTGTTCGTGGCTCGTGGGTCGTGGTTCGTGGCTCGTGGGTCGTGGTTCGTGGTTCGTGATTCGTGGTTCGTGGCTCGTGGGGAATGGGGAGTGATGTGTCTGCTCTTGCCCGGCAAGGTCGGGTTTGATAGAATAAAAGCCGACGGGACAACAAAGGAGATTCCAATGCCGAGACTTATCCTTGCAGCGGCGATGGCCGCAGCCGCTCTTCATGCACAGGCAACGCCTGCCACGCTCGTCGTGGGTCCGGGCGAGAAATACACCACTCCTTCCGCCGCCGCGCGCGCCGCACGCGACGGAGACACGGTGCGCATTCTTCCCGGCACATACCGCGACGCATGCGTGTGGCGCGCGAACCGGCTCAACATCGTGGGGACAGCTTCCTCCGGAGAGGTCAAGGTACTGCCCCCCGAAGGCGGACGCCTCGCCGAGCGCAAAGGTCTCTGGGTGCTCTACGGAAGCGACATACGCATCGTCGGAATCTCGTTCGAAGGCGCTCGCTGCCCCGACAAGAACGGCGCAGGACTCTGGATCGGCGCCAACTCCGGCACAACCCGCGTTGACCGCTGCTACTTCACCCGCAACGAAAACGGCATACTCACCACGGCGGCACCCAGTGCCGCAATCTTCATCAAGAACAGCACGTTCCGCAACTGCGGCCACGGCGACGGCTATTCCCACAACATCTACGTGGGCAAGATCGGCCGCCTCGTATGCGAAGGAATCGTCTCTGACCACTGCAATCAGGGCCACTGCCTCAAAAGCCGCGCACTCGCCACCGAAATCGTCAACTGCCGCTTCGACGACGGCAACGACGGCCTTTCAAGCTACCTCGTAAACTGTCCGAACGGCGGCAAAGTGCGCCTTGAACGCTCCACGCTCGTGCAAAGCCCAGTGGCGCCAAACGGCATAATGGTCTCGATCGGCGAAGAGGGGCCATACCCGGATTCTTCGTTCAAGAACGAGAACAATCGATTTGACAATCGACGCGCCAATGGCAGGACGCTGCGGGTGCGTGATTCGTGATTCGTGGCCCGTGATTCGTGGCCCGTGATTCGTGGTTCGTGGTTCGTGGCTCGTGGTTCGTGGGGAGTGGGGAGTGGGGAGTGGGGAGTGGGAATGGTCACTTTGTCTTTGGTTCGGGCGGCTCGTAGTTGCGAGCGCCAGCGCGCTTGTTCCAGAACTTCATGAACGCCGCAGGGAAACCCGCCTCCAGCCCTTCCCACGCGATCTTCGTGGCCTCTTCCCAGCTCTTGCCGGCAACGGTCTCCTTTAGATACGTGGGCAGCACGTTGCGGTAGGCGGCGAACTCCTCAAACGAAGGCGCGCCCTTCTCGAGGAAGTAAGTGACTGCCCACGCGGCGGTGTACTTGTCGTTCACGGCCTGGAGAGTGCCGCCATAGAAGGCGGAGCGATCCATGTATAGGATCTTCGGAACGAGGTTCGCGTACTTCTCTGGATCCTCGGCCACGGCACCGGCGCGGCGGTCCTTGAGGTCCTCGTAGAAGCGCACCGTGTTCTTCTTGGGGCTGTACATCACGTTCTCGAAGAAGCACGCGTGGCCCTCGTTGAACCACATGGCGTGATTCCCGTTACCGGTGGCGTAGAAGAGGTACTGGTGGAACGCCTCATGGCGCATGATCTTCATCGTCTCGCGGCGTTCGGCCACGTCCTTGCCCTGGTTAAGGATGAGAAGCTCCTCGTGCGAGGGATTCCAGAGGCCGATGGAGCGGGTGTTGCCTTCGCCGGTGGTGTCCTTGGCGTATGCGTCGTAGTCGGCCTTCTCCGCGAACACGCGGATCGTGGAGTCGCCGAGCTCGCGCTGCGGCGGCACATAGCGGCGGTATGCGGACTGCATGGCCACCATGTAGCGCGAGGTGTCCTTGAGGAACGCGCCGCGCTGCGAGGGGGGAAGGTCCGTCTTGAAGATGTAGCCCGGCACCTTCATGGTGGTCCACTTGCCCTCGGTTGTTACGCCGCCAGCAGCAGACTTCGTCTTGTCCACAACCACGCCGGCGAGGAACTGCTTCATGAGGCGCTGTGCGTCCCTCTCCTTCGCCTCCTGGGCGAATAGGAACTCCGCGTAGCGCCATGCGCCGTCCTTCGACTTGAAGAAGGCCGCGCAGCGCGCGCCCCCGCCGAAGTCCACGAGCTTCGCCTCAAGAACTCCGCTTGCGGCGAATGACGAAATAGCATCGGACGCAATCTGCTTGCCGGTGAACTGTGAAACCCACTTCGCGAGCTGTTCGTTCGTGGGCTCCTTGAACGCGGCGGCGCCCTCCTTTATCGCCGCCTCGATCTTCGCGCGCTCCTCGTGGTCGTACTCGAACTCGGGGCAGAGCGAAGAGACCGTGGCGAGCGTGAGCTCGTTGCCCTTGCGGTCCTTCCACTGGCAGCCGCGCTCGTGCAGCAGCCATATCTCGCGCACGTCATGGTGCGTCACTTCGCCGCTTTCCTCGCCGCGCGTCCAGCCATAGCGCTTCGCCTCGGGCGTGGGCGCTGGCACCGCCTGCGCCGACGCAAGCGGACGCACCTTGAGCCCCATAGCGCCTGCGGGTTCGGCCGAACCTTTCAGGGACGGCACCGCCGCCATGCTCTGGTACGCGATAGCCAGCGCCGCAGCAAACAGCAGAAAAGACATTTCTCTCTTGTTTTTCATGCGTTGAAGTATATCATTTCCACCACACCAACGCAAGAAATTCAACCACTGGACTATCCCCAAGCCGTAATGTCGTCCTTCTCCGCGTCCATCAGCGCTTTCATGTCTGGATAAGAGCAGTAGCGTTTAAACCTCTTGCCGCCGGGAATGTCAAGCAATAGACTTGCCGCCACCGCCGCACCCATCGCGAGAAATAGGACGAGAATTGCTTTTGTCAGTTTCTTCATCGTTCATCTACTCCTTTCGCTTGCCGCCGCAGGGCTTGGTTCCGTACGTGTACCCACTCGCGCCGCCGTCGAATCATTCTGAAATCTTGGTATCGTCAATGTCAAGCCGGGCCTTACTTTATTTGGATCTGTCAGAAACCCATTGTTCGCAGAATGTATTACCGGCCATCTGGAAGCGTCGCCGTAAAAAAGCCTTGCGACCCCGGAAAGCGTTCCTCCATCTGGGCCATCGCCCACGCGATATGAACATGGCAGAGGGCGGCTCCTGTACCAAGCGTGTACGGAACCTGACGCCTCCCCTGACACCTTCAAGAAGATTTCCGACAATTCTCGCCAAATCTCTTGAGGCGGACATACAAGACTGTCCCAGCACGGACGTGCCGAGCAGATAATGAAGCCAGATGTGAGCCCATCATTGATTCGCACCTTGATGGTCACCGTATCGCCATTTTGCAAAACACAATCCAATTCTCGAAAACGAAATGGATAATCTTCACCATAAGAATGCCTCCATCCGCTGTTACCCCGCGCCGATGCGAGCAACTGCAGGACCTTGTCGCCAACGCTCTTTTCCACCTTATGCAGACAGACGAAGCTACCACGACAGACGTCATTTGTGCGAACGCTTCTAAATGAAAAATCCTTTCCCTCCCAAAATCTATACTCCCTTACATCATCCACGGACGGAATCGACTCCCGGAAAGTGTCCAGCCTTTGATACCTGTAATTCAACTTGTCGCGCAACACTTTCACCCGTGCGACAAGCTCCATCCCATACAGATCATCCTTGAAGATTTCCTCGTACCTCCCAAGAATGCCGTCAACGTATGGAGAAATCCCGATCTCGACGCCTTCGTCTTCAGCACGCCTTAACTTCCAGATGAGTCCAAGCCTACTCAAAGTCCATCTTGCGATTTCCCATGGAATCGCGGGATCGATATGCGTAGGCGGATATTGACCAAAGTCTCTAAACCTGTATTCATAGTCGCGCAAGATCAGAACCGAATACGCCGCCAGAAGCACATCTGGATTCTTCAACGCCAGAATACGGCATGCTGATTGAACGTCGTCAGGAATCGGCCCGCACTGCATTGGAATGGACAGTTCCTCGTATTTCACGAAAGCGGCCGGACTACGGCACCAACGCCTAACAATATCCGCCGCATTCGCCGTATTCAACGTTTTAGCTGCCTGTACGTCTTTGCGCGCCGAAGGTCCTCCCGCCATCGCCCCAAACATCACCAGTGCGAGGGATGAGACGAGAATTGTCTTTGTCAGTCTCCGCATCCTTCATCTACTCCCTTCGCTTGCCGCCGCGTTACTTGGCGGTTTTGATGTTGCGGGCGGCGAACCAGGCCGTCAGCGCATTCTCAGCTTCCTGGGTGAGTTGCGCATCGCCGTGGAAACGCTTCCAGCGAAGCGCCTTGAGATGCTGGACTGCCGTGCGCGCAAGAAGCTCATCGCCCTTCCACCAGTCGATGCCGGGATGTCCGCAGCACATGCAGCCTCCATTGCTGCCAAGGTCCTTGAACTTGAAGATTCCGCGCAGCTCGGCTATCTCCTTCGGCTCCCTAAGCTCAAGTAGCACCGGATCGCTCTCGGGTTTCGTGCAGCATCCGAACCCGCCGTCGCGTATCACCACGCGGTCCGCCTCCGCAACCGCCGCCTGAAAGCGCTCCGTCTCGGAGAACAGGGCTATCATGACGTACTCCGACGACCCGTTTTCGTTCCCAGGAGCAAACTGCAGGTAGTCGAGATTCTTCCAGCGCGCGCGAAGCGCCTCCTTGGTCGGCTGCGCCATAGGCGTATCGGCTATACGCATCTCCTTCAAATTTGGCAATGGGCAAATATCGTCAATGGACTTGACGGGACAGCTGTCAATATCGAGCAATTCAAGCGGACACTGTTCAAGGCCGCGAATCTCGTTGACCGGGCAGCTGCTCAGGCAAAGCCAGGACATCGGGACGCGCCCCAGCATCGCGACGTCCGTAAGATTTGTGCAGTCGCGGAGAATAAGTTTGACGGAAAGCCGACTATTCGTCAAAGTCGACAACATCTCAAGCGGGCGCTCCGGCGCATTGACATCGGCAATCGAAAGCATCATAAACACCTTCTTGGGCTTCCTCTGCTCGCGCAGGACCGCTACGATGTTGGCGAAGTCCTGGTAGGATATCTGATTTCTGTTCGTCGGTGATCGCGTCTCTGCAAGTTTATAGTCGATGTCAATCGTGCGGCTGTCGAAATTGATGTCGCCCAACGAGAATGTCTTGCCTCTATCCTCGTCGCAAGAATCCTCGACGCACGAATCATCGTCTTCGTCGTCATCTTTGCCGCATTCCACGCTCCCCGACGCAGACATCTTTGCGCGTGTTTGCATCAGGTCAACCTGGGCGACGGCACCGCCCGCCAAAGCAACGAGGAGTACAAGAACCCACCAATAGCTACGGCAGTGCCGATAGTCTCTCAAACCCGCCTTTTCAAGCATTGCCCTTACCTCTTCTTCATTGGCACCGCCGAGATCGTCGAGGGATGGCAGAAGAAGTCTCGGAATCTTTCCTTCCAGCACCGCGAGCCCTCCGTCGAGGAACAAGTAGCAGGAGCCAATATTCCGCCAGCCCACGCGAAGGACGTTGCCGCCGCTGCGGAACTCGTAGCAGGCGTCGGTCATCACAATTGTCCCTTCGTCCGAATCGCCCATGAGCCGTCGGGTGACGAGATCGAAAGCCTTCTGGAACCGGGCCCTGTTGAACTTCAGGGCTAAGACGAATATAGCAAAGAAAAACAGAAGGTAATAGTCAAGATGTCCGCCGCGCAAATACATCAGAACCTCGGCCGCAAGCCCCACGACACAGAAGTATATCATGATGCGCGACGGGCGCACAATCCTGTCATAGACTTTCCCGGCGAAGCGTCGGAGCTTAGCCGCTTCGTACAACCGACCAGTGTATTCAATGTTCATGCCCAATATTATACCATAATTTCCCGACCGCCGCGACCGCAACGCACGCCCCCAGCAGTACAAGCAGCACACCGGACGGCAAAGGACGGAAAATCTCTCTCAGCGCGTCCATCTCGTCACCTGAAGAAGAACGTCGTGCCGTCGGCAAACGCGGGTACAGGCAGCTGCGGCATCGTCGCCTTACGCGCAAGTAAAAGCGCCAGTTGAAAAGGGCGCTGGCGCGTCTTGGTTCTTCACCTGTTGACGGCGGCGTCGAGCGCGCGGACGTCTGCGGCGTGCACGCCTGCCTCGCCGCCGCGCTTCACCGTGAAGATCTTAAGCTCGGGAATGTTGTCCCTACCGAGAATCTGAACCTTCTCGAACGTCTCGATGCCGTCGCGCAGCAGAAGCGCGCGCAGAGAAAGGCGCGGGCCGGGATAGACGAGCGACGTGTCGCCCGAAGGCCATGAGGTGAAGTCCTGGCTGTCGAAGGGATTCTCCACCCAGCTGCACCACGCCCAGCGGAGAAGGCCGTCAAGCCCCATCGCCGCCGAAAGCGGCGCAAGCCACGCGCTCTCCGCAGGGTCGCTGAACACGAACGTGTTGGGACGTGCCGGGCTGCAGCACACGTAGTACGTGGTGAACTTGCCCTGCGCGCGGCGTTCGGACGCGTATTTGGCGAGACCTTCGCCGTGACGATATCCGTACGAGACGTCAAACGCCTCGGCGTTGAGCTGGGAGGGATGGTTGCACGCCATCACTAGGCCCATGCCAGGCGCATACTTGCGCAGCACGGCAAGAGCGGGCTTGATGAGCTTGTCGGGACGCTCGTCGAGAGCGATCTTGGTGCGCTCGAACCAGCCCTTCGCCTTCGTGTGACGGCAGAGGTCCGCGAGAAGATGTCCCCAGAAGTCCTCGAACTCCGCGCTCCCCGGCTCCATGCGAGGGGCCACGCTGCGGCCGGACTTCTCGTCGAAGTAGCGGAACTTCAGCGACCAGGGGAGCATCGAATAGCAGTCGATCTGCCCCTTCACTCCGGCCGCCTCCATGTTCTCCACGATCTTGTCGAAGAGTGTGTAGTCGTACGTCCACGAACCGTCCGCGCGCTTCGTGGCCTGCACGCACGAGCGGAAACGGTCATACGTCTGCTGGCCCCATGCCTCGTCGATGAGCGTTGTGGTGATCGTCTTCTGGCCCATGTCGGCAAGCATCTTGTTGTAGGGCAGCAGCAGGCGCAGGTATTCGTCGCTTCCAATCGGCACGTCATGCCAGCGGGCAATGGCGTCGGGATGCTGCCAGAAGTCGAGGTGGAACTTCCAGTCCTTGACGGGCGGGAGAGTGCGCGGCACAACCGCGATCTCCACGGGAAGCTCGCGCTTCTCGCCGTTGATGAACGCCGTGACGACGTCGCGGATCGTACCCGAGGCGTCGCGGGGGATGTCGAATGTGTAGACAACTGGACGCGTCACGCCCTTGAACGAAGTCTCAGACGTGCCGTCGAGAATGTCGCCGTAGAGCTTGCCGTCGCCCAGCGTGTAGCGCAGCACGTCGAGGCGCGCGGCGGGATTGGCCGCAGAGAGGCGCAGCTCCTGGAAACCGCCCTGAGACGACGCCACCAGCATCGCGCTCACGCGCTCGCCGCGCCAGCCGCGAAGCTTCGCAACGGGAGAGAGCGTCTTCGCATCCACCATCACGTCGCGGTCGTAGCGCGCGAAGATGTCGCCGGCGAGGAATGTGCTTTTCACGCCCTTCGCGCCGCCGGCGCGTGCGTAGCCTTCGATCTCCACGATGTGCGCGCCGTTCTTCGCGCCGCGGCTGTTGGTGACGATCGTAGCGCGCACGTAGCGCACTTCCACGGGGTCGAAGTCGAGAGTGAAGCCAGCAGCCCCGGCGCAGATCGAGTTCGCCGTCTGGTCGGCGAGCATCTTCCACGTCTTGCCGTCCACGCTGCCTTCGATCTTGAATCCGTAGATGCGTCCATCCGTCCAATACGGCACAAAGAGAATTTCGGAGATCAGCTTGGCGGCGCCCATGTCGACGGTCAGCGCCTGCGGGAGGTTCTCCGCGCACCAGTGCTCCGCCGAGTTGTTGCGGCGTCCGTTGACCGCGAGGCCCGGGACATGCTTCTCGAACTGCCCTGTCGCAGTGGCCTTCGCGTTCAGGAACACGTTTGCCGTCTCGGAGGCCTTGCCGGAGACTGGCTTGCCGTCAGGCTCGTACGATGGATGCCTCTTCGGGCCCGCCAACGTAACTGCGCACGCCATCGCGCACACCGCCAAAGTCATTTTCTTCATCATTTGCTCTCCTTGTGCTATTTGAAGTTTCGGAGTTTCGGGGTTTTGCCTAACTTATAAACTCATAAACTTCGAAACCTAGAAACTTACAAACTTCTCAAACTCTTCAGCAACGCGATTTCCGCACGATAGCCGTCGAGGTCGCACGGCGTCTCGAGGTAGAACGGCAGATCACGCAGCTTGGGATGGTTTATGACGCGCGCAAGTGCATCGAGGCCGATCTTGCCCTTTCCGATGCAGGCATGGCGGTCTTTGTGGGCCGAGCGCGCGTTCATGGAATCGTTTAGATGGATGGCCTTGAGACGGGCGAGGCCGACAATGCGGTCGAACTCCGCCACCACGCCGTCGAGATCGCCCACAACATCGTATCCGCCGTCCCATACGTGACAAGTGTCAAGGCATACGCCGAGCGGCGCGTCGGGAATGTGCGTTTCCACGCGGTCGATTATCGCGCGCACCTCTCCGAAGTCGCGGCCCACCTCGCTGCCCTTGCCGGACATCGTCTCAAGGAGGATGGTGGTGGATGGCACACCGCCGAAGCCCTCGAGGATACGAACGAGCATGTCGGAAATGAGCTCTATGCCCTTCTCCGCACCCTGGCCCACATGTGAACCGGGGTGGAAGTTGTAGAGCGCGCCCGGCGTGAGCTCCAGGCGCTTCAGGTCGTCGGCCATCGTCGCCTCGGCGAACTCGCGCACGCGATCCTCCGCGCCGGCCGCGTTGAGCGTGTACGGCGCGTGGGCGAGGATCGGACCTATCCCGTTTTCAGCGGCGTAGGCGAGAAACGCCTTCACGTCCTGCTTGTCGATGGGTTTCGCGGCCCCGCCGCGCGGATTACGCGTGAAGAACTGGAACACGTTCGCGCCGATCGAGGCGGCGGTCTGCCCCATCGCGAGATAGCCGCCGGCGCTCGAAAGATGGCATCCGATCTTGAACGGCATCGCTGCGCTACTCCAGATCGATCACGGAAAGCGTGTGATAGGGATCGTTCTTCTTGTTCTCGAGACCGGGGAAGGTCATGTCGAAGTTGGCGACGATGAGCTTGCGCTTGCCCTTCTTGTCCTTCCACACCATCGGCTCGCAGGGCTGGTCGAGAAGGCCGCGCGCGCCGGTGTCGTCGCTGTTGCGCCAGAGCTCGCCGAAGCCGCACTTGCCGGCCTTCTCCTTGGCGATGTCCCAAGTGTGGAGGGCGTTGAGGCAGCTGTCGCTCATGATGATGCGGTTCTCGGCCTCGTCGTAGCAGATGCCGTCGCAGCAGGGGAAGCGCTTGGGATCCTCGAAGATGAGCTTCGCGGGCTCGTAGGAGCCGTCGGCCTTGCGCTTGGCGGTGTAGAAGCGGCCCGAGCCGAATGTGCCGAAGTAGAGATGGCCCTCCTTGGTGATGGCGAGGCCGTCCGCGCCGGAGTCGTCCTTGCGCTCAAGCGGCTTAGTCTCGGTCTCGCAGAGGAAGTAGGGGTCCTTCTTGTACTCGGTCTTGGGCAGAAGCGACACGGTCTTCGTCTTGCACGCGGCGAGCGGAATGCGGTACACGCCGCCAACACCGATGCCGTCCTTGCGGTCGAGGTCGAAGTAGGTGTCGGTGATGAACATGTCGCCCTTGTAGAAGCGGATGGCGTTTGCGAGCTTGACGTTGTCCACCGCCGTCTCGATGCGCACGGCCTCGCCGTTCTTGTCGAGCACAACGCGCATCACGCGGCTGGCGTAGTCCTTGGAGTCGAAATACTGGTTGTCGCAGTAGTAGAGGTTGCCGTCCTCCGGACAATACTCAAGGCCCATCGGGCGGCCGAAGCCGGTCTTGGGCGAGCGCAGGCCGGCGCAGAGAACGCTCCAGCGTCCGTTGCGGAAGTCGCGCTTCACGATCACGCCGGGATAGTCCTTGTTCACGAGGTTGGGAGCGGAGTGGTAGATGTTGCCCTGCGCGTCCTGCGTAAGGCCGTCTGGCACGTTCACAATGTCGCCGAAGCGCTTGAAGAGTCTGGGACGGTACTTCTCGTCGCCCCACGTCTCGACTTTCGCGAAGAGGTCGCCCGCAGCGATGGTCACAGCTGCCGCGCCAAGAGTGAATCCAACAAAGAGTCTGTTCATTTCAATGCCTTTCTTTTTCTCGCCGTTGCAATTGCAGATAAGTATATCACATTTGCCTCCAGAAGTGCAAATGCATAAGCAAACGCGCCGCACTGCGGGGCGCTTACGCGCAACCACTGAAGCCGGACGCATGGCGAATCGCCTGCGGCGATTTGCGGCCGGCGCTGCACGTGCCGGCCTGAGGCTTCGCCTCGCCGCCCGTGCCGCGCCATGCCGCAACCCTGCGGGTTTCGCCCTGCGTCCGGATGCGGAAGCCCGCTTCGCGGGACACGGAATTGCACGGAATTGCAGACCCACTGGGGCTTCGTGGGACACGGAATTGCTGACCTACTGGGGTTTCGCGAGGCATTCTAGATTGTCGCGGTTATTCGTGCCGAGAACCCAGCGTTCGATTACCACCTTGGGATATGACGCAAAATTCACCAACAGACCGAGACGCATCTTCGTAAGCCGTAGATAGTTTAGAAGTTGCGCTCGATGCTCGTCGGCGAGAGTGGTCACGGTCTTCAGCTCTACGATTATCTTGCCGTAGCACACAAGGTCGGGGATGTATGTCTTATCAATAGGCGTACCCTTGTAGATGACATGTAGTTCAGGCTTTGACTGGAATGGTATGCCCCTTGCCGATAGTTCCAGTTCGAGACACTGCTGATACACCTCTTCGCGATAGCCGTTCTTCATCTCCTTGTAGACTTCGAATATGGCACCGCGGATGGCGTAAGCCTCTTCTTCGTAAATGAGAATGGATTTCATGTGAAAAGCATATCCTCTTAAACGCAAGTTCTATGGACAACTACGATTCTGCGCCCTTCTGTGTCGGCCGAAGGCCGTTTCCGCGTCCGTGCGGGACGGCAAGCCGAAGGCGCATCGCGGCGAGGCGGCGCTGGCCGAGGCGACAGCCTCGAGACCATGCGCCGTCTCGCCGCGATGGATCGCGTCAGCGATTGCCGTCTCGCACGGCTTCGGTGGTCGCGCGCCAGCGCCAAACATCATGACGCATTTGCATAGCACGGTCACCAGAAGCGCCATTTGGGCGGAAACATGCGCACGTTCTCGACGTGGTCGATCTCGGGCGCCGAAGGACCGTTCTCGGCGCCGTAAACCTGCACCACGTCGAAGCGGAAGTTGCCATGCCACTTGTGCCGCATCACCCAGTTGGCGCAGGCCCTGAGCAGATTGCGCTTCTTGCGCGCGTCTATCCGCGTGAGGCGTCCCGCCCAAGTGCTGCGGCGCAAATGCGTCTTCACCTCCACAAACACAACGCCGCCATCGGGCGTGCGCGCTATGATGTCGATCTCGCATCGGCGGTCGCTCCTGCACGGGCGCACATTGCGCGCCACGATCCGCCAGCCGCGAGCCCTGAGATAGCGCGCCGCCACGCTTTCGCCCCATGCGCCGCGCCTCCTGTTAACCTCGCCAACCTCCTTCTGCCCGACAGTATCCACTTCTTCCATGCACACGCCTTTCCGCCCGCGGTCGCCTAGACGCCACCATGGCGCCAGATCCTGCGGGCGGAAGACATTAAAGCACATCCCGGAGGAAAAGTTATTACACGCCTGTTACACGGGACAAAATAGAAAAGGCCACGCGAAACGCGTGGCCTTGCCTGATTTATGCACGATGCGAAACTCAACCTTGGTCGTCGTCGTCATCGTCAGTCTTGTCGTCATCGTCATCCTTGTCGCCGTCGAAGAGATCGCCGTCGTCTTCGTCGTCGGGATTGGCCTGAAGCCAGTCGTCAAGCTGCTTGAAAGTCCTGATGTCGTCTTTGTCGGTGACGTCTTCAATCACGTCGGCCATCAGCTTCTGCGCCGTGGGAGTACCCGTGAGCGATATCTCCTTGATGGTCTGGACTGCAACGGAGTTGCGCATATCAATGAAGCTAGCAAAGGCATCGTCAAGAATGTCTTCGTCGTTGAGAACCTTAGCCATGTTCACGAGCATCGAAGATATCTCTCTGTCGCTCAGAGAACTGTCGTCAAGCGCGTCGAGAATCTCGTCGGCCGCAGACTCCCGCACATCCTCGCTATCGCTTCCAAGGAAGCCGAACATCTCCGGGATTGTCTTCTTGTCAAACCACCCAAGCGCCTCAATCGCCTCGTTCTGGATGTACGCAGGCACTTTGTCAAGCCCATAGGCCTGCATGTTGGCCACGATATCCCGCAGACTCTTGAGGTCGTCATCGTCGGCCGCAGCGCGAATTGCGGCAAGAAGCTTCCTCTGCTCCTCAGTGAGCTTGGCCTCTTCATCCTCGTCAAAGGTGAAATTAGGCCCGATTCGCTTCTGCGAATCAATCTTTTCGGCCATTTCCTCATTGGCCGCAACACGCGTGGTCTTTCTGATCTTGCGCGTCTTCTTCTGCTTCTGCTTTGCAACGAGGCTCTTCTTGGCCGCAGGCTTGGCTTCGGGCTCTGACGTCCACTGCATATAAGCAGTCAACGCCACGCCGAAAACCAGCATGGCCGCAAGAATTGCGACTATAAACTTCTTTTGCTTCAACATAGACATGGTGTCCTTAGAAACTACTCTTCATGAGAAGATATGCGAAGATGATGACCCGATGACAAAAAATTTTTACTTTTTTTATTTTTTCTTTTCATTCGCCTTCACCCCAGTCGTCATGCCACCAGTCAACATCCCCCAAATCGAAACCAATAATGTTAAAAGGCGCCGAAAATATCCATTTACGATTCGTCTTCTTCCCGGTATTCGGATCTTCATCTACAACTGTCACCTGCTGCGTGAAGAAGCCCGCCGTAACCACATCGTCCGCAAATGGAGCATATTCGTCGCGGGCGAGCAGGGCCACGCCGTTCGCCTTCATGCCCTTGATCTGCTGCTGGGCTGAACCATCGCCGTTTTCGCTCCAAAGCGAGAACGAACCGGTCAATACGCCAGTCGCGCGCGTGAACTTGACCTGAAGCCCAGGCTTGTTGACGCTCTTCTCGAGGTCGAACAACTTGCCTCTCTTCACAAGCACCTGTTTTTCCACCGAGAACATGTCGCCGGAAAGATCAACGGACATTTCGTTCGGACCCGACCCGTCCACGAGCGAGAACCCTTCCGCCACCGTTTCCTCCGGGAAGTCCCAAGTCTCGGCCGTCTCCACGCTGAAATCCCTGTTGCGGTAGTGCCTCTGGAGGTTTATCACCTTGTCATACCATCCGCCCACCGGCGTAAGCTCGATCTGGTAGCCGTTCTCGTTGTCGTAGGAAAGTGCCTTGTTGTCGTTGTTCCACTCAAGCGTCGCCGAGGAATCCACCACAACGGTCCCTTCCGCGTTCGCGTACAGGCGCAGAACGCCGCCGAAGCAGTAAGGCGACTTCGCGAGGAAGATCGGCACCATCATCGAATATCCGCTTGAGGACGCTGCATCCTCCACGATCGCGCACGCGGCAGCCGAGATAGACGGCTTCGTTGAACCGTCCGCCAGCATTCCCGCCGCCTTGACCGTGCCCTTGTTGTCGACAGTAAGCGTGAGATAGCCGTTGCCCGCCGGCACGCCGTCGCCCGTCGCCGTATCTGGTGCAAGCGCCGCCGTGTAGTATCCGGTGAAGTTCGTCACGACGTTCAAATAGCCTTGTATTTTCGCGTTGTTCCTGTAGATTTCGCCGCGATACGCAACATCCTCCTGATGGCCCTTGTTGTTCGCGTCGGGCACGTTCATCACTAGCTCCACCTCGCCGCCGGACTTCAACCAGGCGCCGTTTTCCGCCGTAGATCCCGCCCCGACAGTCACAGTGAGCGTGTTGGTCACCGTCACGCTGGTTGACTTCCCGGTCTCCTCGTCGAGCTTGTTCACCTTCTGCACGAGCTCGAGCACCTTCGTCTTCTCCCCCTCGCCGCCGTCTTCCCAGCCGGTTCCCGCAAAGGTGTACGTCTTGCCGGCGAGCATCACCTTGGCGGAGAGCTTTGATGGCTTGGCATCCTTCGTGGCGGACGCCGTGAACGTCACGGACGCGAGCCTGGGGAGTCCGTTTGTGAGGATTGCGCCGTCCTCCCTCAGCACGCCATAGAACGTTCCGCTTTCGAGCGGCACCTCTTCCGTCTTCGTGGTCGCAAGCTTCGGCTGGAACTTCGCGTACGCATCGGCCACAGTCGAACCGGCCTTGGCGGTCTCCTTCAACGTAACCGTGCAGACGTCGCCGCCTACGATCGTGGCGGGATACTCGTCGGCCGCCTGCTCCTCCGCCTCCATCGGCTTGATCTGAACCGAGAACGTCTTGTCTCCCTCGTAGGTCGGCACTAGGTCGGGGATCAGCTTCACCGAGATCGTCTTGGCCTTGTTGTCGCCATCGGCCCACTCGAGAACGCCGTTCTGCGCCACGTAGTCCTCGCCCGGCTTCGCCGTGCCCGCCACGGTGCCGTACCTCACGCGCACCTTGCCGTCCTTCGCCGTGCGGTTCACCGCCACAATCACGCTCGCCGCGTCTTCCTTGGCGCTCGCGGCCGTCTTGGCAAACTTGATCGTGCCAACGTTCGCGACCTTGCCCGCCAGCGCATAGCCGCCATACTCCGTTGCGCCGGCGCCATTCTTGACAGTGAGGAAATATTTGCTCTTCGTCTTGGGAAGAGGCAGCTTCGACACGACGTTCTTGCCCGCCGCTACAACGCCATGCTCGGCGTTGGTGATGGAGAACTCCACGCCGTTGCCCTCCGGATTGCGGATGGCGAAGTCGTAGTAGCATCCATCGGCGCCAGCGATGGAGAAGTTGTCCTCCGGATCGACGCTCCAGAGAGTGCGCGTGAGCACGGACTCCACGTTCTTGAGCGCCAGGGCCGTGGCGCCCTTGGCGGAATCGTCCTTCGGGTCGAACGTATCCGAATAGTACGCCTCGACGACGGTGGGGATCTTCCCCGGGGCCACCTGCTTCGTCACGGCCGCAGGAGCCTTGAAACCGCTCACCGCGCCGAACTTTATCGTGTGCGATCCGTTCACCAGCACCGACGCGCCGCCAGGATACTTCACTGTCTCGCGGTCGAGCGACCATGTGGCGCCATCCGCGCCGTGCGTGTTCACCGTGAGAATGCCGAGCGCCTCACCCGTGGTGGCATAGGCCATCGCATGCAGCTTGTAGTCGGGGTAGTCGAGGCCCTGCCCGCCCTTCACGCGCAGCCTCACATAGTACGTGGCGTGCGCGGTGGCGGTGAACATGAGCGGTTCGGAGGAGGATGCGTTCACGTCGCCCGCGGTGTAGACCGCCCTCTCCGACTTGCCGCTGAGGGTGAAGACTTCGGCCGAGAGCGAGTTGAAGGCGGTCTCAGGCGTCTTGAGCGATACGCGCAGGGCGTAGGTGAGCCCGCTGCGCGCGCCGATCATGAAGACGTCGGTCCAGTCGGTAGGACCCATCTTGTGCCAGCCGTTGCCTACGTCGTCGACAGTGACGGGGTTGTCGCCCGCCTTGCCCGGCATCGGCACAAGCCCGGTGGCGCCGTCAACAGCGTCGTCAAGCGGGTCCCACGCGTCGGGAACGCCGTCCACCGTGGCGGCGGAAGAGAGCGCGATGTGCGCAGGCGTGTAGGCGGGCTCGTCGGAGAACTCGTCCGCGATGTTCTGGCACACGCCCACATAGTAAGTGCCTGCCGCTGCGGCCTCGAACGCGCAGCGCACATTGAGCGTGCGCCCGTCGCCCGTGTTCTGGAATAGGGTAGCGCCCTTCGCGTCGTAAATGCGCATCAGAAGGTTCGTCTGCGCGCCGGTGGTCTGGAGCAGATAGCGCCCGCCCTTCTCCGCGTCGAAGCGGAACAGCGCCTCGTCGATCACCTCGTCGTAGTATCCGGCTGCGAAGGAAGCGGTCGCGTTCTTGCGCCCTGCGCTGAAATCGGCCTCGTAGCCGTTCGCCGCGGAAAGCTCGGTGGAGACGTGCTCAGCCGGACCCTTCTTCGCGTACGTGCGGTACGAAAGCGTGAACGGCGCGCCGTCGGCATCGTCGCCCTCGGCAGAGACGAGGATGTTGTAGTAGCCAGTGTTGTTCGCCACGACGAATATTCCCGTGTTCATCTCGTCGGCGTCGTATGCGGGATCGGGATACACGTCAAGGTCGCTTTCGTCGTCCACGTCGGTTTCATCGCCCTGCACGTCTGGCAGGTCCATGTCGACGCTCATCAGGCTGTTGGCCGTTCCGCCTGACGTGGCGAACCAGTACAGCTGCCCCGCAGTCATGTAGGCGCGGAAGTAGTACACCGAATCGATCTGGAGAGTCGAGGAACTCTTCTGGACGGTTGTCTTCGGCGTGATTCTCGCCGGATTCTCCTCGCGTCCGGCCGGGATGTTCACGCCCGCCTGGAAGTGTATCTCCACCTTCTGGCCTACCTCGCCTTCGATTTCGATGTAGTAGGTCCACTTCTTCGGGTCGCTTTCCTCCTTGTCCTCCTCGTCGATGTACCAGTCGTCTGCATACATCACAAGGCGCGTGTTGCCGCCGGGCTCGTCGATCTCCGTGAAGTCGGCCGACGCGCCCTCTTTGTCGCTGTCTTCGTCCTTGGGATCGGCCGAGTATGCATATACGGTCACTTCGTCGTTAGTCGAAAGACCGGTGGTGTAGACCGTATATGCCCCGCCGCGAATCAGCTTGGACTTGAAGTAGTACACGCCCTTGCTGGTGTCGGTCGTCTTCTCGTCAGGGTCGTACTCCGGCACAAGAGTGACGGTGCGCACCGCATTCTTGAAATCTATCGACTCGGCGTTGTCCTCGCAGTTCCCAGACGCGCCAAGCGTTCCCGCCGCAAGTCCCAATGCCATTGCAAACGCAATTGCAAACTTCCTCATTTACCCCCTCCTTGCCGCGGCAGGAACGCGCGAACGCGTCACTGCTGGGCGTCGATGTCGATTCCGCCGCCGCGCTTGATGCTCAGGCTGGTCGTGCCCACCTGCAGCTTGTCGCTGTAGTAGTAGGAACCAGCCGCGAACGGCAGCAGCCCCTCCTCGGGCACCTCTCCGCAGCCGCAGTCGATGCCGCCAAGGCCAAGCACC
>JAEEGF012477878.1_pt1 | contig 27417 bp, 18 predicted proteins | sample 9134171 | NCBI WGS metagenome assembly JAEEGF01 (sample SAMN16246542, study PRJNA631951) | gut metagenome | biome: gut microbiome; feature: rumen; material: AP-attached | host: Bos | place: Iran: Karaj | collected 2018-10 | reverse complement strand
AAGGAGGCATTACCATTGACGAAGGCGCGTTGATTGGGCATAACGTAGTGTTAGCCACACTCAACCACGACCTCAATCCTGCAAATCGGGCAAGTATGACCTACGCCCCCATCTACATCGGCAAGAATGTATGGATTGGAGCTAATGCTACGGTACTTGCTGGCATTACCATTGGTGATGGTGCCATTGTTGCAGCAGGAGCAGTGGTAACGAAAGATGTTGAGCCGAACACGATTGTCGGTGGTGTTCCTGCCAAAGTGATTAAGAAGATTGAAGTCAAATAATAAACAAGAGAGAAATTTATGAGAACGTTATTAGCCGCAGTGCTGATGGGCTTGACGCTCACGGCCTGCAATCAGAAAGAGAACAAACAAACTACAAACGAAGAGAATATGAATACGACATTGAATTTGACTCAGGAGTGGGACAAGGTGTTCCCGCAGAGTGACAAGGTGGACCACAAGAAGGTCACGTTCAAGAACCGCTACGGCATCGAACTCGCAGCCGACATGTACACGCCCCTCAATCCCCCCGAAGGAGAAAAGTTTGCAGCCATCGCCGTCAGCGGCCCTTTCGGTGCCGTCAAGGAGCAGTGCTCAGGTCTCTATGCCCAGCACATGGCTGAGCGCGGTTTCCTGACCATCGCCTTTGATCCTTCGTTCACTGGCGAGAGCGGTGGTGAGCCGCGGCGCATGGCCTCGCCCGACATCAACACCGAGGATTTCCTCGCAGCCGTTGATTTCCTGAGCAATCTGGAGAATGTTAACCCAGAGAAGATTGGTATCATCGGCATCTGCGGATGGGGAGGAATGGCTGTGAACGCTGCCGCCCTCGACCCACGCATCAAGGCTACCGTTGCTTCAACGATGTACGACATGAGCAAGGTGAATGTGGAGGGCTATTTCGCAAACGAGGACAACAAGGAGCAGCGTATGGAGAAACGCCGCGCCATCGCCACCCAGCGCACGGAGGATTTTAAGAGCGGTACCTACAAACGTGCAGGTGGTGTCATCGACCCGCTGCCCGAGGATGCACCGCAGTTCGTGAAGGACTATTACGACTACTATAAGACTCCACGTGGCTACCACGAGCGTAGTGGCAACTCCACTGACGGCTGGAACGTCATCGGCTGTCAGTCGTTCCTCAACCAGCCCCTGTTGGCCTGGGCGCACGAGATTGAGTCGCCTGTCCTGCTCATACACGGCGAGAAGGCCCACAGCCGCTACTTCTCTGAGTACGCATTCGAGAAGATGACGGGCAAGAATCCAGATGGCAAAAGCATAACTATCGGCAACAAAGAGCTGATGATTATCCCCGATGCCGTCCACACCGACCTCTACGATGACAAAAATAATCGCATCCCATACAACAAGTTGGAAGCCTTTTTCCGCGAAAATCTCAAGTAATTTGCGAATAACCATCCAAGTTTCGGATTAATTTCGTATCTTCGCAGCATGAAACAGAAAATCTATGAGGTCGATAGCATCGACGGTTATAACAAATGGTATGGACGGGAGACGCTGCATCCCCTGGTGACGGTGATTGACATCAAGGAGAGTCCAGAGTGGCTGAATGGCGCGACGCTACGCTACGGTCTCTATAGCATCTTCCTGAAGCAGGGCGCGGGCTGCTCGGCTCGCTATGGTCGTGAGAAGTACGACTACCAGGAGGGCACCATCGTGACGCATGCCCCAGGCGAGGTGTTTACCGTTGAGTGGGACGAGAAGTTGCCCATGCCGCCATCACGCGGACTGCTTTTCCATCCCGACCTGCTCTACGGCACATCACTAGGCAAAAAGATTAAGGACTATTCGTTTTTCGACTACGGCGATCACGAGTCACTGCATCTGTCGCAGGCGGAGCGCACGGTAATCATTGCACTAATGGATCAGATTGAGACGGAGATGCAACATGCCATCGACAAACACTCTCAGACTCTCATTACTGACACTATTGCCCTGATGCTCGACTACTGCCTGCGCTATTACGATCGCCAGTTCATCACGCGTCACAAGGTAAACAGCGACATTCTCACCGCCTTCCATCAGCAGTTGCGCGAGTACTTCGTGAGCGGCCATCCCGAAAGAAACGGTCTGCCCACTGTGGCCTACTTTGCCGATAAGGCCTGTCTCTCGCCTAACTACTTTGGCGACCTGATCAGCAAGGAGAGCGGCACTACCGCCCAGCGCCACATCCAGGATGCCGTCATCGAGCGCTCCAAGCAACTGCTCGTCGAAACCCGCCTGCCCGTCAGCGAGATTGCCTATCAACTCGGCTTCGAATATCCGCAACATTTCTCGCGCCTGTTCAAGTCGCGCACTGGTATGACACCAAATGCATATAGATTAACAGCGTAAAACAAATAAAGGAATTTAGATATGTTAGGAAACTTTTCTTATTACAACCCAACCAAGCTTTATTTTGGTGATGAGTCTTTGAACTTCCTCAAGGACGAACTGAAGGGCTACGGCCCCGTGGTGCTGCTGAACTACGGCAGCGGCAGTGTGAAACGCAACGGTATCTACGACCAGGTGATAGCCATACTCCGCGAGGCTGGCAAGACCATCGTGGAGAATCCGGGCGTGATGACCAATCCTACGCTGGAGAAGCTGAACGAAGGCGTAAAAATAGCCCGCGAGAACAACGTTGATCTGATTCTGGCTCTGGGCGGCGGTAGCGTGTGCGACTACTCGAAGGCCGTGGCAGCATCGGTATATTACGAGGGCGACCACTGGGATAAGTTCTGGCTGAAGCAGGAACAGCCCGCAACCGACCAGAAACTGTTGCCTGTAGCATGTATCCTGACGATGGCAGGCACTGGCTCGGAGATGAATGCCGGCACGGTGATTACCGATGCGGCACACACGTTCAAAGTGGGCCATGTGTTCGACAGTCGATTGATGCCTAAGTTCTCTATCCTGAACCCTAAGTTCACGATGACTGTTCCCGAGAACCAGATGAAGGCTGGCATCTACGATATCATGAACCACATCATGGAGCAGTATTTCTCTGATTTTGACGACAATACAAGCGATTACCTCGCGGAAGGCTTGATGCGCTCTGTCATCACCAGTAGTCGTATCGCCGTGAAGAATCCGCAGGACTACGAGGCACGATCTAACATCATGTGGACTGCCACTTGGGCACTGAACACCCTCATCGGACTGGGCAAGACACGGGACTCTTGGCAGAGCAAGCAATGTAAGTAAAGACTTCTTCATGTTGTCAGATTTTTAGTATTCTGCTTGCAAAGATAGTATAAATCGAGCAAAAAACGAAAATATTTTTAAATTTCGTGTAGTTTTTCGTATCTTTGCTGCGTCAAATGGGCGAGATTCAAAAAAACAGAACGACAATGAATGCATTAGAAAAGCAATTTGCGCAAACAGTAAGCGAACACAAGAGCACCATCTACACCGTGTGCTACATGTTCTCGCAGGATGCCGACGAGGTGAACGACCTGTTCCAGGAGGTACTAGTCAATCTTTGGAAGGGATTCGAGAGCTTCGAGCATCGCAGCGACATCAAAACGTGGATCTATCGTGTGGCCCTGAACACCTGTATATCGATCGACAGAAAGAAGCGCCGCCAAGCCACAGCCCGACTAACCATGGACATCAACCTGTTTGAAGACCGCGACGAGGACACACGCCAGGTGGACATGCTCCACAAGCGTATCTCCAAGCTGCAACCCTTCGACCGCGCGATCGTACTGCTCTGGCTCGAGAACCTGTCGTACGAGGAGATCGGACAGATAGTCGGCATCAGCACTAAGAACGTCAGCGTCCGCCTGTTTAGAATCCGTGAACAGCTTAAGAGTATTAAAGATTAAACATTAAACATTCTTGGCGAAGCCAAGCGGCAAAGCCGAGCGAAAGATTAAAGATTAAACATTTGACATTATGAACAACGATTATCAGAACCCACAGAACGATATGGAACTGGAAGCTATGCGCCAGCAGTTGAACACTCTGAAGAAGAAGCTGGACAAGCAGCAGATAGTGGACGATCATATCATACGTCAGTCGATGCGTAAGACGGCTAACAGCATTAAGACTCGCTATACCATCATTATGGCAATCTCGCTGTTGATGATTCCTTATACCTATGTGATATTTGTAGAGAGACTGGGCATCTCGCTTGCATTCTGGATTGCTACCGCCGTATTTATGCTTGTGTGCTGCGGAGCTACTTACTACAACAGACTGAACGTAAATATCCCCAATGCGATGGGCAGAAACCTGATAGAAGTAAGCAACAGGATGGCCCGTGCCAAGAAGTTTGATGCCAACTGGCTGTTCTTCGGCATACCAGCAGTAATAGTATGGTTGGGATGGCTCACATGGGAGTTTTACCAGCTGGATGCAGAGACGGCACATTATATGTTCTACGGCATCGTATGCGGAGGTATATTTGGATTAATCGCCGGATTCAGGATGCACAACAAGACACAAGAACAGTATCAGGAAATCATCGATGCTATCGAAGAAATCACAGCCGACGAATAATCCCCCCTGCCAGGGGACAGGTACGTGGCAGGGCATAACCACGACCTTAGCTGCCACGTACCTGTCCCCTGGCAGATGCAGTTGGGTAGCTGGCGTCGTTATGCACGAAATGGAACAGAGTGCCAGTCAACGTAGCATTCAGTTTTTTAACAAAAGTATCCTGCTTTATATCGTATAACGAAGTTGGCGTGGGACAATTGATGGTGCCAGAATTAGTGTTTGCGATAGTAAAGTCATCACCAGCATGATAACATCCGAAGATATTGCCTTCATTACTACCGACAAGACCCAATGCGATGGTTGTATCATCATCTTTCTTGTAAGTAGCATTGCCGATATGATAGCAAGCATATATGGTGCCGCTGTTAGTACCAACCAGTGCACCGCCTTGAGTCGATAATTCAACATCCTCTACGACTTTACATCCACCGATGGTACCATCATTTGTATGAGCCAACGCGCCACTGCCAGTGATGGTGCCTATTGGTGCGATGTGCAACATCTCGACAACAGCCTTTGAGCCAAGACTAGCAAAAAACGGACTGCCCTTTAATCGATTGATATATCGATTGCCACCGAGGAATGTGCCATTGAAAGCATGCGTAGCATCGCCGATGCCAATCCAAGAATAGTTGCTTGCCGTAGAGCTCTCCTGCATAGTGATGTCGGCATCCAAGCGGATGTACTTGTCTTCAAAATCAAGTCCATCCTTAACTTCCTTGGCAAACGACAGCATCTGAGAAGCCGACTTGATGATATAGGGTTTGTCCTTAGAGCCATCATTGCCATATACATCCCAAATCTTACCGTTGGCATCCTTATACAGCCACGTAGCATCGTAAACAGTCGCCTCCTTATCAGTGTGTATGGTTACATTGCCTTTAATGTCAATAAAGGTAGATTTCTTTCGCAGGGCACCAAGGTCGGGAGTGGCTACGTAGTTCCATTCGCTATACGTAGCTTTAATCAGCATCTCCTCGTTCGCATGGTTAAGCGAGATATTGAGCGTGGTACACTCACCAGAGTTGAAATTAACCGTACTAGCGAACTTGCCTTTATAAGTTTTTTCAAGTTTCGGACCTTTAAGATTAGTTGCATCAGGGTATGATACTTTGAATGAGAATTCAAGATTCTTATCATTGCCATTGATAGAATGGAATGTAGCATCCTGAGGTGTGGTCAGTCCATAGAAAGTGAATGTCTTGCTCTGACCATCTCCTACTCCATCGGGCTCTGGGCACCATAGTTTGATGTCCTTAGTGGTATTTTTACTGAAATCCGGCACATTCAGGCTACTGCTGCTGGCACCCCAGGTAAACTTGGTGGGCTGAGCCTTGATAACAAAGTCGCTTACCACTGTCTGTGCATCGAGCGAAGTGTCACTAGCAGCGTAGTTCTTTATGTTTACTATCACACGCACATTACTAAGTGCATGAGTGAACTTGACCTTGGTAGTGAGACCTCCAGTTTCAGCAAGAGTGTTTGTATTGTAATTGAGCAGAAGGTCTTCGGCCTTTATCTTGTCGTTACCCTCGCTAAAGTCGATTGTACCAGAATAAGTCTCGCCCAACTCGCCAGAATATATCTCATTCTCGTTTTCAGTAGTTTTTGTCCAAGTATACTTATCACTTGGCAGACTATAACCAATAAAGGTGTGAGGATTGTTACCATCGGTCCAATATATCTTCGCCGGCAAATTGCCCGCGGTACGCACCCAACTGCCGCCGGCTTTATCATACTGGATATCCTTATACGTAAAACCATCCAGCGGACTCTTAGTACGCTTGATAGTGGTGAACACTATATGATCGCCATCCACGAATGCATCACGTCCTACAATGGTATCAAGTTTCTGGACAGCACGGGTAACAGTCTGTTCGCCATCGATAGCAGCATCGATGCTCTTTATTTCGAGGGCTGCATCGGGCACAATAGCCTCATCGTAGCTTGTACAAGCCACAAACTGTGCCACAGCCAAGAGGAATATTATCTTGCTAAGTTTCATCATATATTGACAGTTAGATTATAGAGTTTACCTGCCACGAACTCCAACTGACTGAGTGTGGCAGTATATCGCTTATTGCCATCGCGCAGCAAGAAGGTGGCGTTCTTATCAAGCTTGCAGGGAGGCACAATCAGTCGGTAGGTCTTGCTGCCAGCATTATAAGCAGTATAGACTCCATCCTGAGAGAAGGTGCCGATGGCCTTAGTGTAAGCCTTCGACTGACTATCGTCAACAACAGCTACACCTATCACAGTGCCATTCTTGTCGACGGTGCAGCTGTGCTTACTTTTGTAACCATAATTACTTGAGTTTACCTTACTCTTGGCTGCATAGTAGTCGCCCACGATTACTTCGCACTGGTCGATATCAGGCATACCTTCGAGGGTAAGCACTGCATCATTAGATATATCCTTGCCTTGGCCGGGTACTACTGTTACCATCAGCGCCGACATGACGTGCTTAAAACTCAGGTGGATGTTGTATGAACCTGTCTGCATGATGGTCTGTGCCCACATCAGGTCGCTGGCCTTATAATCAGCCTCACGACTCTGGTCGGCATGAAACACATTGCTATACTGCTCAACACGTGTTTTAGTTTTTTCGCCTGCCATAAAAATCTGCTCCTCGCTCCAGGTCTGTGCAGTAAACACATAAGGCGTGGGCTGAGCCAGATAGCGCTCGAACAAATTCGGGCCAGCAGATGCACTATAGTCGCCATTGACATCGCAACTATCAGCTACTTCGAGTGTGGCCCAAGCATTGTTTTTCCACTTGAGCAACCAGAATGCATCGAAACTGTTGCCATAGGTGGTCTCGCCAAACTCGGTGTGCTCAGAAAAAGGGCAGATAATCTTTAGCTTTATCTTATCGCCATCGTCGAAGCGAGTACCCGCAATATTAGTACGGGTGCGTGATTCGCTCTCGAAGTCATCGACCGACGTGGTAATCGACAATACTCCCTGCTGCTCCTGCTGCGTGGCCTCATCGGACGCACAACTCATCAGCACAGTGGCTATCGTCAGGTATAATATATTTCTTATCTTCATAACTGTTTCGTTTTTTACTTCAATATAGGATAACGATGTATGTAGCCAACACTAGATTGATAGTAGCGCAGATTGCAGGGAAAATCTTTACCTACGGCAGTACTGTTATATAATTCAATACCCTGATTCATGGCTCTCCACGGGGCCATGCCGTACATCTCCTTCTTCATATTGTCGCTCAACTTGCTGATGTCGACATCTGCACCAATCATATAGTCGTTTTTGGCCTTAAGTATATGCGACTTGGCACCACGGATGTAGTCGTCGTAGTCGTATTTGTCGGTTGTAGTGCCTACAGCATTGGTTCCTGGCGACAGTTCTACATCATAATAGTTGTACAGGAACTGGCCAAACTTCACACCGCTGTTTCCAACAAGTGCACCAGTGCCTTCAGCGATACCATCGGCAGCCTGCATACAACCAAGCATGGTCAGATTGTCGGCTGTGCCAACCAGCGCTCCCGTAGCTTTGCCAACATGTATACACCCCACCACATAGCTTGAACCTGTGAGGCTTTTAGCAATAGAGTTAGCGGCACTCGGGCACTGCATCGATATGCCAGCAATACGGCATCCCCAACCCAAGGTTCCGCTAGGTTCTGCAGTATTGAGCAAGCAAGTGTTGTGGGTGCTCTCAATCCTAAGATTGGTGATAGCGCCATCCTTTACATAACCAAACAGATAGCCGCTCTCCATATTAAGATTGCTTAATGTCTTGCCATTGCCCTTGAAGTTACCACGGAATGCTTTTTCTGGACTGTCAGGAGTATCCGGAGTAACACCGATACTTGGCAGTAAGATATCGCACAGATCGATATCAGCCGAGAGTTTCACAACATATCGGTTGCCCAAGTCGGTATCATAGAAATTAATAGGCCCATGGATATAGTCTTCCTCTACATGTAGCAACTGTGTACCTATCGTAGGATAGAAGTGAGGATAGAATACATAGCCATCAGCCTCGGCATCTTCGCGAGTGATCTGTATGGTATCACCATTAGCATCGACCTTCTTCCACCAATAGGTAGGAAAGCCTTCTGCATTCTTTACTTCAACGCCGTTTTCCTTACGCACCACACCTCGAGTCAATCCACTCATCTTCTTAGCTGCAGTGCCATTAACCAGGTGGATAAAGGTTGCAAACTGCTTCTGGTCATTGATAGTAAATTCAGGAAGATAGGTCTTGCCATCAAGGCCCTTAATAGCAGCATCTTTCAGAGCCTCCTTCCACCAGCTATAGTCGAGCTCGTCTATTGTCTTGCTAGCGTCTGTAGCGCCCTCAGGGTTTAGCGTTTCATCGGTCCACGAGAAATTATCGGATGCCGTGATATCAAACTTGTCGTAGTGATAACCCACGCTGAACGAATAGCTGTAACCAGCCTTAAGCGTAAGTCCATCCTTGAATATTGCATTGCCTTTGGTATCCTTTATATCGCTGAGCGCGAAGATATGACATTTCTTTTCGCGATGACCTTCGCCGTTTACATAATAAAGCCACACCTTGAATCGGGTACATGGCGGAAGCACAAGTTCCTTACCACGATCCTCGGTATTACTCATATCTATGGGTATGGATACCAGATATTGTCTGCCATCGTTGTTCTTAAACAATGGACGCTGAACATCGTTTTCTATCTCTGCAGCACTCTTGGTGCCTATCTTAACGATGCCATCAGCCTCGCCATACTTCTCAAGATTCTGGAAATCGGTATCAGCGTTATCGTATAGAGATTTTGTCATGGCAGTAAGCAGGAATGTATTATCATCTACCCCCGCAGGCATACACATCTTGTGGTATACTGCCATCACAGAATCTAATTGTGCCTGAACTAATGTATTATTGGCCTCTATACTGTCTTTAGCTTTAGTATCGGCATTGTCCAGCCAACGATAATCGCCAACCTCCGTACAAACAGAGGCGCCGGCAAACTCGTTACCAGCCTTACAGGTCAATGCTATGCGGCATGCGATATGACGCATGGTGAGCGGGATGCTCTGTGTAGGTCCTGACACGGTAACCCAGTCGGACACAGTATAATCAGGGTAATAATGATTTCTAGCAGTATCCTTTTTACTGGCCATACAACCAGCAAGATTGCTACGCCCCCAAGCACGGAAACGCACCGTCTTGCCATTCTCCCAAGTCAGCGAGTCGGCAGATGTCTGTGTAGCAGTTTCGCCTGGTTTGTCCGACTTAAGTTTGTCTTTCATCGGACGCCAGTCGGAGTTGAGCGAGACCGACGTGCCTGTAGCATAGTTCATCACAAGATAATACGTACGGAATGCCTCGGTGGTGGCATCGAATGCAGTACCTGTGGCATCAGTGGCGTACTGACGGAAGATGCGCATCTGGTCGCACTCATTGAATGAGCCATCATGATGATAGGTTGCACGGGTGGTAAAAGGGCTGGCCATAGTAGCGCTGAAGTCAACCCCCTGCCCTATCAGCGACTGCTGCTCAGGCGTGAGCTGCCAGTCAGCCTCATCGGCTGAACAGGCAGTCATCGCCATTGCTATTAACCAATATATAGTGTTTCTTATCTTCATATTCATCATTAATATTCAGGAATAGCAGGTGTTACATCGGTAATACACATGCCGTCATTCCAGCAGTTACTTACATGCCCAGTTATTATTGTGTTAGGATTGAATAGCACTCCTTTGGATATCTTTGTATTAAGGATTTCGGATGCCCAACCATCGCCTAAACCGTAAAACAACCAATTTCGCGATTCGCTAGTGCCTGTAAGCGTGATGGTGTGATCGAGCGCATCGAGATGACCTGTGAACACAAAATCAGCAGGGAATTCAGCTACGTTGATTTCAATGTTTTGCTTCAGGATGAAGTAGTCGCCATTATGAGTTCCTTTAGCATTTGCCTCCTTAAGCAATTGGATGAACTTTTCACTACTAACATACTGAGCCTCAACATCTTCCGAGTCAGCATTATACTTATGTCCATCGGTCACACTGTCATTCAGAGTGCTATTGGTATAAGCACGCTGCCAACTGCTTCCGGCCTTGGAAAGTTCGTTGCCATTCTGATTGTTTACGCCATAATAGGCATCATTATAACAGGTCTCCTTCCACAGGCGTGAACCGGTGCTGTTGTAGTCGATACGCTCTGGACTGACACGAAGGAACACCACCGTTTCGTCGTTGGCATTCAGGTCGAAGGTAAACGACTTCTCGTACTCCAGGCCGTTGTCAAGAGTCAACTCAAATTCGATTTTGTTTTCTTTCTTCTCAAGGTCAGCCTTGCTGGTATCGTAACCATCCTCGTCGTACATTACGTTAGCATAGTCCTTAGCTTCCGAATACGTAGGACGCACGATGAGATCGTAGCTGGGCACCTGGCCATAGTCGGTGCAGATATAGTCGCTATTCTCTTTTTTCGCTTCATAGTCAGCGTGAGCAGTCTTCCAATCGCCATCGGTGGGGAATAACAGCTTGTCGGTACCCTTCTTTTTATACATTCGGAAAGTCTTACATACCTCATTATTATCCTCTACAATACTGCCAAGTTTACCCAGATAATGCGGAATGGCCTTACGCTCCTCCTTCCATACAGGATGACCGTCACCATCAATAGAATCAAGAGTCTGCACTTTACAGAAACGAAGCTTGGTATTTTCTACCGTATAGTTTTTGTTGTCATCATCCTTATCATAACCCATAAGAGCGGCGTTCATACCGTTGTCTATCAACACATAGGCCTGAACTCGAGCCAAACGGTGCTGCAATGGTATGGAGATATAATCGATTGTGGCATTAATCTTTTTCGAAGGTGGTACGGCAGTATAATGAATCAGGTCGTCATAATCCTGGGCAGACTTCTGCGTCCTCAATCCTCCAGGAGCAAACACGCCCTCGAAAGTATGCTCGCCATTATCAAGCCATTTGCAAGGTGCACCTGCAGTAGTTTCCAGACTATACTTGTCGCCATTTAGCCTTAATATCGCATGCTGATCATTTTTATCATTGAAGTAGTATATGTTAATACCTTCCTTCGACGTTAGACCTTCTACTAGCCAAGGAAGTGTGCCTGCATCGACAGTGGCTCTAGTGGCGGCAGATGTAGTCACCATATCAGTGGTACTTACACCGCCCACATGGATTATCTGGTCGTCATCGGCAGACACGATAACCTCATCATGCGATGTGCACGCAGTGAGCATTGCCAAGCCAAAGGCCAGATGGATATATCTCATATTATTCTTCATCATAATTAAAAAGCAGTTTCTGTTGGTGGATTAGAGTTTCGCTTACCAATGAGCGATACTACGTCAGCATTTGGAGTTCCTACACCATAGCACCCACCTGGCCACCAGTTACCCTGGCAGGCACTTAATGTATTGCTATCGTTACCATAATAGGCATAGCCCAATATGCCGCCATGATAATTATCCTTTGGAAGAGTTACGTAGCATGTACAGTCAGTAATGGTAAGATTTGGATTTTCTTCTTCCATATGATTCACACCGCCGACTATTCCACCATAGTAGATAATTGTTGACTGATTGATGTCATTAGCTGTGCCACTATTAGCGTAATTGCTGTTACGATTCTGACACAGAGTGTTATTATCCTTTATCGAGTGGAATACACATTGCGATATCGTAGCCCTTTCAGCCTGAGAAACTATACCACCGGCAAATCGTTCACCCTGAGGTGTAACTTTCTTATCAAGCCACGTCTGTATGTTAGCCTTAACCTCGCAGTTGGAAATTTTAGCACCACCATAAGCCCACACAACAAGTCCTGCCGGGTTAGCAGCCTGGATACGTGTGCCATCAGCCATCTTTACCTTTACGTTACTGATCTCCGCCTTATCGCCGTGAACAGATCTTGCCAATGGAGCGATTGCATCTACAGCATATGTATAGTTGGGCACTGCTATCAGATCGCTATTCAGATAGATCGTCAGATCATGAATTTTACCAGTAATCGACTCAAATATCATCGAATCTGTAGTTATCTGCATATTGTTACCATCAAGTTCGTAACATACATTTCGTACACTAACATCATCCTTGAAGTTCAAAGTGATATTCTGAGCCAGGCGGAAGCTATTTCCATCCGTATTGATTTTGGCATCGGTTACAGATATCTGTAATTCTGCCTGATTAGCAATAATACCAGTATAGCATTCATCTGCAGGTGTAGCGTTTACCATAGTAAAATTATCGTCTACAGTTGGCCAAGCGTTTTTATCGAAATAGCTTTTATGAGCTGTATTCTCTACAGCCACGATGTTCTTATACTTATCCTTGGGCTGAAGCAGTGTGATGCCATACTCGAAAGTATTGTTGGTTACATAACCGTTGGCCTTACCCACTATACCACCACCATAAGTGCCTCCGCTTACGCTACCAGTCACTGTGCATGCATCGATGATGGCAGCCTTGTTATCTGTCGATGTAGAAGTGGCTGCAATTCCACCAACATGCTCTTTTGTGCCACCATAGACACTCAACGATGAGCGGCACTTGGAAATAGTACCCAGGTTATCTGTCACTGCACCAGCTGTAGTGGCATGAGCAGTTGTACCATCCTTGGCTGCGATCTTTACATCCTCGATTACACCGTTGTTAGTTTCTGCAATAGCAGCATCAACTTCGGCACCTATCTGGACAGTTCCGTTAACCAAACTTGCTGTAGAAGCAAGATTATCCAGGAAACGATGGTTGCTAATAATAGTACAACCACCAAGATTCAGTGTACAATTGAGGTCATATTTCGGAGTCCAATCTGCGAGGTCGATACTCTTGGTAACAAGAGCAACGTTTCCTGCCTTGTTTTCCGTATCGCTAGAAAGAAATTCTATCAACCTTTTACGACTATCAATCTCGATAGGCTCACCGGCATTGCCATGGTCATCGCAAACGGTTGTAGTTACCTCTTCGGTCCAGTCCTCGATATAAGCCGACATCATCACTTTACGAATGTCGCGGGTAAGTGTCACAGTGATAGTAAGATGCTTGCCTGCGGTAAGATTGTAATTATCGCTGGAGCAAGCTTTATCATAGCCTGCATAGAAAGAATAATTCTGTCCAGACAGATTTATCTTTGCCATCAGATTATTATCCTTATCCGTAAAATAGTCAAATGGCATAACAATAGCTTCGTAACAAGTAGTACTATCCTTGGTGCCATCATCGTACTCTAGTAATACGCCTTTAGCCCAAGGCTTGATACCCATGGTATCGGATGTATGTGAGTATATACGTGTAACAATATCCTTAGCAGCCGCTGAATAGTATAAAGCCTGACGACTTACACCCTCGCCTGCCTTGAGAATGACGGTGATAAGCGAGCGTTTGTGCTGAAGCTTAATTGGGATTTTCTTATAGTCATCATCATTGGCGGTCATTCCTTCTAAGGCATTATCCTCTTTCCATTTCCTAGCAGTTTTATAGCCATCGGTTTCACCCTCCAATCGGTCTTGCAACAGCCATTTTTCTTTAGTTGTCTGGTCAGCTTCCAAATCGGTTGTACCTGCGGTTGCCTTAAAGCCATAGGCTGTCGTAGTACTAGGCCAGTACAAGGCTTTATTATTTTCGTAAGCCAATGTACCAATGGCATCATATTCTATGCTTAACACATTACCGTTCTCGTCCTTCGTAACAGTCGACACCGGATGGTAAACACCTGTTGCTATTGGATTATTTTTCCCCTCAGTATACATTCCGATGGTAAACTGATAGTCCTCTTTGGGAGCAGTATATGGTGCCTCAGCACGAGTTAATGCAGCGGCTGAAGGCAGCGAGATAGTAAACATCACTTCCTCACCCTCTTCGATATCATCAGAGAATATACTCATGATGGTTTCACGGCAGCCCGTTGTAATCGCCAGCAGGCATGCCATCAGAAGTATCTGCGAGATTCTATGTATATATGTCTTAATCATTGTTTCTGTATTTCAATAGTGCCATCAGCATTATACTCAGTCTGGTCCATTGTCCATGCTGTCACCTCGGCTGTCACCTTAGCAATAACACTGCGGCGGAGCTCCATATTATATATGTATTTCATTCCACTAACAAGAGCCTTATCCTTAACACCACTAAATGTGGTTATGTGCTTAACAGCATTCTCATCGTTCGACTCCTTCCAAGTGATACGTATGCCCTGCAATGTGCCAAAGGCGATACACTCGAACGACTTGAGATAGCCCGTTGGAACTTCAGAACGATCGAACATTTTGAAAGAGGATCCGTAAGGATTGTCCTTCTTAGTACGAGCATATTTGGGATCATCGATATTGATGGGGGCAGATGTTGCGGCAGTCACCGTTCCATCTGGATTGATGCAATAAGCCACATAGCCCGTCTCAGCAACACCAAGCAATTCAACACTTTCAATCAAAGACTCATCAACAACTGCCGAGCTATCCTGTGAACTCTTAAGATTTACCTGAACCTGCGAGAACTGATGCTTAAAGAACAGTTTTACGCGGTTAGACTCGGGAGTTGACCCTAATGGACTGATTGTTTCTACAGCAAGTATAGGATCAGGCTGCTGACTCATAGAGGCGCCCTTTGTCAGGTCGTAAGCCAGCATGTACTTATCCTTGTATTTATCGGTAACGTCCGGGTAAATTTTCAAAGTGCCATCACCTGTGTCACCATCAAGATTATTATTGTCGGTCAGCGCCAGGAAAATGTGGTTCATACGGTTCTGCCAATAAAAACAGTTGGCAGCCTTATCGAAGCCATAGTCGTCAGTCGTCTCTGAGGGCAGAAACGATTTATTCCAATATACGGCATTACCTGTGGCATTGTCTATCTTGAGCCAAGCGGTAGTCATGTTAACATCCGATGTGGGTGTGCCACCCTCTGGATAGTATTTCGACTTATTATCATCATAGGCACCGGCATGGAAGAACATCGAACAGACAAAGCGACTGCCCTGGGGCATATACGATGCAGTGGCACCACGGGTAACGGTGGCATCCATATTACCAGCCGAGAACAGCACGGGCATAATCCCCTTCTGCTGCTGACCGTTGTCAATCTCAGCCTCAGAGCATCCTGTCATCAGCAGCGCAACCATTGCAATATGTAAATACTTAATCTTCATTACTTAATCAATCCCAATCAAGATATGCGTTACCACTACCATCTTTCTTGTCCCAGTCCTGAACCAGGACACGGAACTTAACAGCCTCCTTAGCCAGGCTGATGGTGTATGTATACTTGCTGCCACTCTCCCATGTGCCGATGACAGTATCAGAGCCATCTTTACAGGTATTCAACTGCAATGAATATGTTGTACCGTCATCAAGTGTGATAGTCAACCTAGCATCTTTACCAATTGTCTGTGGTATCATAAACAGATTGCTAAACTCAGTAGATAACTTAACATCATTTTCAACCTTTACGTCACCTAATGCAATCTTACCAGTTGCTATGTCTATAGTACCATCGTTAACCAAGTTGGTAAACGTAACCTTAGCATTAGTCAAATCAACATGAGACGGGTCTTTATCATCACCCGTTGTCAGAGTAATATCAACATTACTCATGACGTGCTTGAATACCAATGGAACCTCGCCAGTACGAGGATTGATGGCAGCACCCTCTTTATAGTCGTGCGTTGTCGTGCCATCGGCCTCTGTACCTGTGTGAGCAGCTGTAGTTCCCAAAAGCAGGTCCTTACCCTGAGAAAGGACATTAGATGTCGTAGCAACGAGTTTGCCTGTTGTATAGTCAGTCAATGCACGGAAGTATTGGCTATCAGAACCATTAGGCCAATATACAGGATCTGTATTAACGAACTTTTTACCATCACTGGTAATTGTCTTTGCTGTACCAAGATTATTCAGATCAGTTGTCATCCATAGAGAGAATGAGTCTCCAACAGAGAATGTACCTGCTGATGCATTAGAGGTCTTAACATCAGCCGTAAAGCTAATCTCAGGAGTCTCTTCCTTAGAATTAACGGGTTCCCACTCCTTTACTGTGGCAGTAACGGTTACGCCAGTTTTGTTTACCGTGATGTTAAAGATATAGTTCTTGCCAGCCTTGGTTTCATAAGCGCCATCGTTTTCGTGAGTCGCACTGATAGCCGTGCGGATTTGTTTGGCTGTAACATAGTAGATGTTTCCATCGGCATTGATGCGGAGGATGATGGCAGCATCGCTATTGAAAGTACTACCTGGCATTACCAGGGCCTCTTTGGTTACGGTGTAACCTGAAGCTGCTTTGCCAGCCTGAGCCATCTTAACAACATGGCGGGTGCCGGTGAGTGTTAACACATCTGTGGTTACATCAATGGATCCCTCGGTATAAGCCCATTCTTCGTTTGCAGAAGAGTTTGCCTCGTTGCTAGTCAACTCAACCACTGGTATATCGGTAAACTGATGATTCTCGAAACCTTCGCCTGCATAGAGATTAACAGTAATCTTACTCAATACATGATGGAACTCCAACTGCTTGACACTATTGCGCGACTCAAACTTATAGGTATTATCGCCCTTTACATTGTTTGATATCAGCAAATCCTTTGCGCTAATACCTGCGGTCTGGTCAGTACCCAAATTCCATTCGAGGGCAGTCCATTTATCAACCTTTAGCGCATTATCTATACCATCTGCCGCAACACCATAGATGGTAAGACCTTCTTTGCGGCCTCCGTCCTTATTGTTAGGATCGGCCATGCCGTAGTCATCCCAATAGAGTACAGGATTCAAAGTCAGATTGCTGTTGTTAGAAGCTGATGGAGTTGCCGTAGTGGGTAGCGTAACAGTTTCGGATGATGATTGTTTAGTCCACTTTCCGCTTACACGTAATGTGATAGCCGTATTGGCTGAGAATGGTTTATAATTAGTACTTTCATCAGCACGTGTGGTTACAGCAGTATTGCCACTAACAGCGGCAGCCGACAATCGTATCTCCTCACCGACAGAATTCGATGGGGTTAGTTCCTCGCTATTACAAGCAGCAAGGAGTCCTAAGGAAACTATATATAAATAATGTTTGAGTTTCATCTGCAATTACTTAATTTGAACCGTCTCATCAGCTACTACATTCTGCCAATCGGCCAGCGACGCTGATATCTTGGTAATGCCAGCCTTGGTCAACTTGAAGTTGTAAGTGTACATATAGTTGGGCAGCCAACGGTCTATGATGTATTTATCGCCACTCTTGGTATAAGGATTGGCAATGATTTTATCACCTACCGTAGTGGTCTGCACTTCTTTCATGCTGACAATATACTGGTTGTTATCGGCTGTGGTGATAATAAGTTTCACCTTCTCTAGCGACTGTGGGATGAAGCCATAATGCCAGGTTATCTTGTTAGTGGTGCCAGTCACTTCGTTGTTGATGGATCCAGCTGTACCAGTAGGCAATACTAATCCATTACCCATCAATACCTTACCTGTAGAATAAACGTTACTTAATTCAATCTTTACGTTGGTCAGGGCCACATGGTCATCACCATCGGTTGTGGTAAGATTGATTGTAACATCACTCATCATGCGGAACATAATCATATTGACAGTACTAGTTGTGGGGCCAATAGCCATGAACAACTGATGACCATCACCAGTTCCGTCGAAACCCTTGGATTTATAGTCGTAGGTCAACTTATCCTTGGTCGAAGCAAAGGGAGCACCCCAGCAGACTTCGCGATAGCTTTCGCCTGCTGCCAAGGTGATGTAGTCGCCACCTTCTTTATCTTCTGTCACTTTCCATGTATCATCCGTCTTAGGCATCACCGTACGGAAATGGTAGAACGTTTTGTTGTCGGGCCAATACCAGGCAGTATGTGGATCTTGCGCTTCTTCGGCAGTATAGATACCGCTATTGGTGACGTTTTCTTTCAATTGTGCTTTGTTGTCTGTGGGCGCATATCCTGTCTCCCACGCGTAACTCTCATATTTGTCATTGATGGTTTCCGACACATTACTTGAGCGATAGAGGTCGAACTCGGCTGTACCGGTTTGCTGTGTTCCATCTTTCTTCAACGTCATGGTGATACGGGCGTTGGTAGGTGTAGTCTCTTCGGCATTAACCTCTTCCCATTCAACAACAGATGCCGTAAAGCTATCCATCTTCTTCTTACCAACCTTCATGGTAAACACATAGTGCACACCAGGGCGCATCTTACCTTCGTCCAACGCAGGTGTTTGGCCGTCGCTCAGTTTTTGATCTTTCAATGCATCCATCAGCATCGACTTGCTCATGTGATAGAGGTTATTGTCGATGGTGAAATAGACAAGATCAGTATCTGTACTACTCAAGTCTGAGCCAGGCACCATAAGTCCGTCGAGCACGTAGGCAAATCCACCATTGGTAGAGCGGTTATCCTCGGTAACGGCAAGTGCATTGATATCTCCCGTCTCTATAGAACTACTCTGAAACTCGCCCTCTTTAATATCGAAAGTGCCCTTGGTGTATACATTCTTAATAACGATGTTCTCATTTTCATTAGTAAACGCGAACGCATTATTATCCGTAAATCCGTCACCCTTCTTAATCTTAAAGGTTATGCGGGTCAGGGCGTGATAAAATACTAGATTACCAACACCAAACTTTTTGTGCTCTGATGAGAATATCACGCGGTTATCGCCAGAGGCAAAGTTTGCCACATTGTTGCTGAAGCAGAGGTCCTGACTATTTGCGAAATCATTGATATTCTGGTTGGTTGCAGAAGCTCCACGCAGTGGCCATGCCAAGGTAGTGCCGTCATTGCTAGCGTTCCAGACATTGTCATATTTGTCAGAACCTGCTATAGTCCAGGTGGTAGCATCAAGTTTGCCATTGGGTGTAATTTTAGGTATCTCGTAGACCGAACATTCCAGATAATAGCCAGGAACACATGCGGCATAGGCTGACAACTGAGAGTTGCGCGAATAGCTGTCTTCCCAGAAACGTCCGTAGACGCTTGCAAAATGAATGTCATTTGATGTACCTGTATCGCTGCCTTGCAGATAGCCGATGGTACGTGTATAAACGGCACCGGCATTGGCCTTCTCACTCTTCAGTACCATATAGACGCTAGTACCTGCACCAAATGGTTGGGCCTTAGTAGCGTTGGTGGTAACCGTAGCACGAGTAGCAGCACGCTGAGTGGTAGGAATCTCGCCCACTACCCCCGCCGACAGCTCTATTGGGGTTTTATCCTGATCTTCGGAAGTAGACAGTCCCTCGTCTGTGCTGCATGCCGACAATGTCAGCATGCAGACAGCAGAGAGCACTATATACTTATTATCCTTATAAAACATTCTGTTATTATGATACTATTTGTAGTGTCGTAATGAAATATTAATTCTCCAGGTCGATAGTACCGAGGTCGCCAGTCACAGTCTCCCAATCAACAACAGAAGCAGTGATACGCTCAATACCTGTCTTCTTGATGGTAATGGTGTAGGTGTACTGATAGTTAGGGAACCATCTATCGATGGTGTAATAATTGGTAGCAGCTGCAGCTTTGTAAGGAATAGTCAAGTTACAGCTCGATACAGTAGCTGTACAAGTGCTCAAATCCTTTACAATGTACTGGTTGCCGTCGGGTGTAGTGATACGCAGCCCAATAGTGCCTTCTGTTTTGCCATCAGAAAGCAGCTGTGGTACAATACCGTAGCTGAATGCGACCTTGGCGCCCTCAGAACCATTCTGTTTTGTATAATCACCAGCAGTCATGGAGGCACTCATTCTGGAACCAGAGGTTGTTTCTACCAAACCGTTACCCATCAGCACCTTGCCTTCGGGCAGGAATTTCAGGATCTCTACCGTTGTTCTAGTAGTACCATTATCCAGAGTTACCTTATTATTGTCATCAGTTGTGGTCTTTACGTTCACATAAATCTTACTAGTCATGTGGAACAGCAACATTCTAATTTCGCTATCTGTTGCACCGATAGCCTGAGATATTTGGTGGGTATCACCACTTGTATTATCAAAACCAGTTTTGGTAGAATATGTAAGAGTACCAGAATGCACATTGAAAGGTGCACCCCAGATATAATCCTTATAGTCCGAGTTGCTTAGTTCACCAGACTTGATGACAAAGTAATCACCGTTAGTGGCGTCAGTATGGATTTTAGGAGCGCCACTACCATTCGTGGCATCGCCAGCAGCACGGAAGTGATAATAGGTCAAGTTGTTTTCCCAGAACCATTCTGACTTCCATATTTTTTTAGTATCATCCGTACATTTTTTAGTAACAGGACCACCATAACCTGTCATCCAGTCGTAATTCTTATCTTCTTCACCATCAATGTAGTTTTGGGCTGTCTTTGCAGAGCGATAGAAATCGAACTTAGCTTCGTCTCCACTACCAAGCTTATCGCCACGATCTTCCAATGTAAAAGTTGAATGGGTATTCTTGGCATCAGCATCGTCAGAGTTAACATCTTCCCATTTTACGATGGCAGCTTTAATAAGATCAATACCCTTTTTGGCAACTGTAAGGTTGATGATGTAGTGTTTGCCAGCCTCGATAGTCTTAAATGTCTCGTAAGGAGATGTAACATTTTCAACCTTACCTTTACCCTCCGTATAATATTTACGGATAGCTTCAGCAATCTGCTTACCTGTAACATAATACTTCGAGTTATCAATCTCAAACTCTACTACATTAGCTTCTTTTTCGAAAAGGTTAGTTTCAGGCAACACATAAGCTTCCATCTTACGTATAGTCTGTTCTGCTGTTCCAGTTGTTTCCTTCATCTTAGTGATATCAACAGAAGATGTAAAGGCATCCCATTTACCAGTAGCCACATCGAAAGTTCCGCTGGTATTAAAACCCTTAAGGGTGATATTCTGCGTAGTAGTAGCCTTATTATCTGTCCATACAAAATCCTTTGCAGATTTATTGTCAAAGCCATCACCCTCTTTCAGGTTGATCTCGATCCAAGCCAAAGCGTGGTGAAACTCCAAGTGTCCCTTATCAAACCTACCAGAGGTCTCACCTGAAGCCTTAGCAGTCCAAGTCAATGGACCATTATCTTTTTTTTCTGTCCATGCATTGTTCTCATACTTGTAAGTATAGCGGCCGCCATTACCAGTAGCACTAATATTATTACTATATGTAAGGTCGTCCTCAAGCATCGTGCTAGCACTCTGTGCTGTTTTTACGTCCCAACTCACAGTTTTGTACTCAGTAGTACTTGTATACCAGTTGGGGTTGGTATTTGCATCCACTTGGTTCCAATCGGTCTTAGCCCAAGTAGGTAGTTTGGCCTCAGTTTGTCCAGGAATAGCAAACGCATAGATGGTCAACTTAGAGTCGCGACCAAAGGCATCGTCCCAATATCGCTCTGAACCAGAATTATACGTGAGTACAGAAAGATCGGTATTATTAACATCTTGCTTTGCTGTAGCAGTGGCTTCTGTAAAGCGAGTCGTTTGGTTGTCAGCCTCAGCCTTAATACGCAACAATACTTTCGTATCGCCTGAGAAAGCAACACGAGTGAGGGCGGCGCGAGTTACGCCGTTGTCGTTACCAGAAAGAGCGATGAGCTCCTTTCCATGGTTAGGGTCTACGATACCACCATTAGTGGTGTCGTCAGAACATGAAGCCAGGGCGCCGCAAAGGACTACCATAGGCAGGGTGTACTTGAATAGCTTATTCATTTGTTTTTATCTTTTATATTTATAATTCTACTGTAATATCTGATGACAGTACCTCGTCCCATGGAAGAATCTCACAGGTATCGAGTGTGATGTCATTATTATGCAAATCAGGGATATGCAGATAATATATGTAACGGGTGTCAGGCTCCCATGTAAAACGATCGCCAGTGGCACTAGTCTTGTCATAATTTAACACGCGGTCGTAAGTTATGGTGTCGGAGTAGTCAACCACATCATTAACCATATGGCCGGTCTGTATCACCACATGAACGCGAATCTGAATGTTCTGCTGGGGAATCTGTTGTATATAATCGGGACACAGGTCAAGAGCCTTATCGCGACTCAGATTCTTACACAGGTCCCTATCTTTGTATTCACCATGCTGCAATAGCGTGAATTCGCCTGTGGCTGTGGTATTTTTTGTAAAAGTGCCATGAATCAGTCCCTGCTCATTAGTGGCAGTATATGATTTGCTAGAAGTGATAAACTGGTTATCGGCATTAACCACAGATATCTTTACGCTCTTCAGCGTTACATGATAGTCGGTAGATGAAGGCTGCGGTTCGTCAATAAAGATGCGGAATCCAACTTTCGATATCAGATGATGAAAGGGCATATGCACTTTACGTACTGCATTTGCCTTTTCATTCTTATTGATTTCCTCATTCTTAATTTGGTCACGGTCTTCATATTCAGTACCATTCTTCTGACGGCTAACTTGGGCCACCACACAGGGTTCTCCCTTTTGGCTATCCACGTTATACTTATCGTCAATAAAGATCTGTGTCTGGAAAGGATTACTAGAAAGGTCTATGTTAAGTCCGGTATTCGTGATAGTGGCTCCATCAAAGTAAGGCGACACTGCACGGAATTCGTAGGGGAAGGCTGATAGGTCCCAATAGCGGAGCACCTGTCCGTTCACACCTTCGTAGTTCCAACGGTTGGTCGTGGCGTCGGAAGTATATTCAACCTTATAACCATCCATCACGACTTGCACGTTTGATTGATTAAAGTTTTTCCAAGTTCCAACTTTAAAGTCAGTCTCTAACGTAGTAGCGCCACGGGTGACGGATGACTCAGACGAGGTGATAGTTGTGCCAAACGCCATAGGCGTACGGTTGTTATTTTCAACCTCATCCTGAACAGTTAAGTCTAAAGAACATGCCGAGAGGCTGGCGCACAAAAGTGCACCAACCCACCAGCATGATATAGAGTTTGAATAATTAAATGTCATCAGTATAAGGAGTTGCAGTCTCGTAATCTACGATTGTAGGATTATCAAATACGATAGGATTAAGTGCCTTGTCTGTAGGAACAACTGGACTATCTACAACAACCGTACCATCAGTATTACCTGTAGAGCTGGTAGTAATTGTAAAGTTGTAAGTATATGCCTTATTTGACTCCCACTTAACCATGTCTGCAGGAATAAATACGCGAGCATCACGAACAATAATTTCTTCTTTTATCTTATCCTCAGCAATCAGCTTATAAGAAACGTGGAGAGTGAAACCAGGATTATTATCAGACTGAACAACTGCATAATATGTAGTTGGTGATGCAGTATAATCAGCTTCTGATAGTTCTGTATTCGTTGGAAGATCGAACTTCAGATTAGCTTCTGAAGTCTTTTTTGATGTTGAACTTGTAGTAGGTGCATTAGGATTAGTATAATTAATGGTTACATTAGCCTCTTCATTATAATCACCCTTCGTATACTGATCTTCAGGAGTTGTTTTAGATGAATCAAAAACAGAAGGTGTGGCCTGAATACCTTTTTCTGTACCATCGGTTAAATCGATAAGCTGAACCTTATAACCAGGCACACTCTCACGGAAAGCGATGTTCACCTTTGCACCGATGTGCTTAAACGAAAGAAGCACATTCTTATCATAATCAGTCTCTGCCACAGATTTTCCAGCAAAAATAACGTCATTTGTCTCCTTGTAACCAGCAGTAGCTGAGACTGTGATGGTTTTGCTTGTCTCATTAAATGAAGCATTTGCATCGTAGGGAGCATAAGCATAGAAATTGGTTTTTTCTGTCGAATGGTCCCAATAACGAAGAATCTGACTATTCAAGCCTTCATAATACCAAGTGCCATCAGCAACACCGGTTTTAGGATAACCTTTAGTTCCGTTATAGCCAACCAGATAATTAGTCATAACATTCTTACTGGTGGAACCAATAACCTTGTATGCCCAGACACCGAAATCATAGTATTCGGCATCTTCAAGATTTGCACGTGTAATGTTCTTTTGTCCCACGTTGAAGGCGATGGGGGCCTCGTTGTTGGCAGGTGAATCGCTGACTAGCGAATCGTTACTACAGCTGGCCAGAGCCAGGACTGCTGCTGCACTAAATAATACTTTTTTCATTTTTGATAATTTATAAATTTAGTTAGATAATATATTACTGTATTTAAATCTCTATTTCCCACTGAACTTCATCATAATCCTCGAGAGTTGGGATAAACAGGCTACCACCGCCCGATGGTTCATCCTCGGGAGGAGTAAGTTTAGAACAGTCTATCCAAATGGTAATGACTCCACCATGCGCATTGGCTTGCATCTGGGTTGTCACGTCGGCCTCGTAGGTCTTTACCTGGTTGTTGTTCCACACCAGATCGTAATACACAATGTTGTTGAGAGCAGAACGCGTGCCTGTGTATGCTGCGCCTGAGCGAGTATATGGCTCATTATCACAAAGTCCGAAGGTGGTGAGTTTTCCACCAAACACATCACAAGACTTACCCTCGACCATGATGTCCTTCTTTAATCGGGTGTTGAAATAAACCAAGGTGGAACTGTTGCTGGTGTGACCAGTCTTAAGATTGGTGCTGCTGGCCATCGACGAGACAGCAGCATTACCGTTAATACCCTTGATACGACCATCTTCGTTGTTAGTGAGAATGAACTGCACCAGATAGATGTATACCAACGGACGGAGCTCGGTCTCGATATGCTTGATATAGACATTCTCTACAGGGTCGTAGTCGTAATCATTCAGATTGTGAGAGATATATACATTCTCCGAATAGGCCGCATAGAATATCTCGGGCTGGTTGAGTATGCCTAATGGTGTTTCATCGCCATTGGCACGACTAGCATCGAGAATGTTTCTCGATATACCGCGTGTGCCAGTGGTTGTGGCTATGATAGAGTCGCCGTTCTCCTTGATTACCAACACCTGCGTACCATCCTTAGAATCGATATTGCTGTAGAGCAGCATGTCGTAATAACCAAACTGGAAATAGCGACGGAAACGGTTGGTATAAATGGTAAACATATCTACATCGGAGTGCATGCCACGTGGGTTGTCGCCTTTATAATAGCGATACACCTCGTAGCTAGTAGGAATAGGATAAGCTAAACCTCCCCAGATAGAATCGTCCTTCAGGTCCCAACCGTAATACCACTCGTGGTCCAACTGCACATCGTTATCCCATATCACATTCAACTCTGTCTGGGCGACCTGCAACTCTACTGCAAGTTCCTGTCCAGGCAGATTCAACGGGGGCTCGATGCATGACGCAAGGCTTAGCATAGCAGCCATTATATATATAATATGTAAGCGTTTCATCGTGTAACCTCCTTCTTCTTTCTATAAATGATATCGTAGGTGATGTGCAGTCCGGCATTGGTGGGACCGAACCATACGAACTGGTGATTACGCTCTTTGAAATCAGTCAGACTGCCGTGGTAGTCGTAATAGTATTTACCATCGTTATTATACACGTAAGGATCGTAGCGGGTGATGAATGCACCAAAGTTGATGCTGGCCTCAAGGCGCAGGTTGCCACGCTTGTTGAGTGCCCAAGTGTGGCCCACTCCTACTCCAGCGCCAGCGCCTTCGCCTTCCCAGCCTTTGGTCTTGCTGAAGCCGATGCCGTAGACCATGCCTTCGACATAGGCATTGAGGAAGGTACCGATGAACTGACCACCGCCTTTGAAATAGCGGCGCAGCTCTAACTGGGCATCGCGGATCTGCATGAACTTATGGGTGTCCCAGTGGCGATGGTTGGTGAATGTAAATCCTGCATTCATCGTATAGTGACCACTAAGGGGATAATACTCTAACTGGACATTTGCTCCTGGTGCGAAACCGAACTGCGGAACATACAGGAAATCGTGCAGCAGGTTGGTACGAAGGGCAATCATGTGTTGGCGTGAATAGTTCTTAACCACTACTGTATCAGGCAATGTGTCAGGTAATGTATCAGGCGATACCGGCTGCAGCGAATAAGTTGGGAGGACGGGGAAGCTGGGGCTGATCTGCATATCCAGCTTATCAGCGAAGTCGTATTTCACCTTAGATACCTGTATGTAGCGGGGATTAAGAGCAAACCACAGTACCATACGACTCTGACGCAAGGTGGGGAAATACGTCTTGACCAGACGGCGCCAAGTTCTGCCGCCATTCAGAGCCATCAGTTTCTTCTTGCACAGACGCTCATTGCCCTTGCATGCGTCCCAGATAGCTTTAACCTTGGCATACTCCTTATCGCCAGCATGCTCCATCAGTTTTATCAGATATGCATAGTCCTCGGTAACGAAACTGGTGTTAGTAGGACGATCGGCAATGGGCATACCTAGATTACTGCTCAGGAACTCGATAAGACGCTTGGTTCGCTCACGACTCAATCGCACGTTGTTGTCGTAAGGTCCTTCGGGCGATGCTGCACCCTTGACGTAAATCTCGCGCAGAATGAGATTGTTATTCTTGAGCCAGGGCACAAGGCTATCATTATATAGCGAAATAAAAGGATCTGTCTTCTGCAAGTCGGTACGGTTTACCTGGAATCGGATACCACGTGCAATCTCGTCGAACAGTGAGTCGGTGATGACAGGTGGCGTAGTGACATGTGAGTCAGAGACAAAAACGAAGGGATAGTCTGCTAATTGACGATATAGCAGAGAGTCAGGCTCATGGGCCAAGGCCGACGCATGGACCATAACAATGAATATTGCACACAGAAAACTGTGCAGTACACAAGTGTATTGTCTCACTTTAATTTCTTAAGTAATTACTAAGTTATATGCTCCTTTTGACAAAGCGAGTGCAAAAATACAAAATATTTACGTAAACAACAAATGGTTTTACGCAGACTTAACATTATTTAAACAAAAAAGGGCTGCGCAAGCATTGGAGGGCACTGAAAAAGTCCCGTTAGGCTTATTTTAACAATTTAGTTCTGCACATAGTCACTTAAATGTTTGGCTATGTGCAGATTTTTTTGTACCTTTACAGCATAATAGAATCATGTTATGCTAT
>JAEEGF012347012.1_pt1 | contig 27417 bp, 23 predicted proteins | sample 9134171 | NCBI WGS metagenome assembly JAEEGF01 (sample SAMN16246542, study PRJNA631951) | gut metagenome | biome: gut microbiome; feature: rumen; material: AP-attached | host: Bos | place: Iran: Karaj | collected 2018-10 | reverse complement strand
CCTCAATTAATCATAGTCAAATAAAGTATTATTTACAATTAATTGCATTTTTAAACTTAAAAAAACAAAGCAAACTATTATATACCCTCACTAATAGTTCAAGCCGCCGAATAAACTTCACACTCATTCCCCAGTTATTGTAGTATTTTATTCTTAACCGTTCTTCTCTAAGCCATACCTTCAACACTCTATCCGTACAAAATCAGCTTATGTTACCTCCCTCTCAAACATCTCCATCACCACAGGCAGCTCATCCAACATCATTTTACTCTTCTCACCCAGTCTGTTATAATTCCTTTTCGAGAGTTCTTCATACATGCCTAATATCTTATCATACTCCTTGCAGGCCATAGTAGCATTAACCGCCACAGCAACATATTTAAGCCAGCCGCGGTAAAATGCTTCCGGGTAATAGAACTTATAGTAAAGCATCTGCCATAAGGCGAGGGTATAATACGCGCAGTGTGCTTTTGGGAAGAGGTATTGTATCTTTTTAATCGATTCTATGTACCAATCGGGGACACCGTGAGTTTTCATCTGTTCTATCCATTCAGGCTTTAGTTCACAGCCCCAATAGCTTGAGGCCTTACCCCTGCGCACGAATTCCATAATGTGGAAAGCTATATCGCGGGCTATTCCTTTATCGATCAGATAATGCATGATATCGTCTCTGCAAGCGATGCAATCGTCAAGGTCGGCAACGCCATTTTTAATAAGAGTTTCGGCATTGTCATGCCATGCCCCCGTTCCGTGAAGTAAGGCGGATATTTTAATCAGATCACCAAAACTGCGTGGATGTGCCCCTCCTATGATATCTCTTACCTCCTTACAGCCAAATTCCGACACTCCAAGGGTCCCTATCGTTATTCCTCCAATCTTTTCAGGATCAACGCCTAATATGTCCGTTCCGGCAAACAGGCTCATCACCTTTTCATCATCAAGCGGGATATCATCCTTTTTCACACCGGTCTCATCTTCCAGATACTTTACGAAAGACGGGTAGCTGTGTGGGATTAGATTCACCTTATAAAGGAACGCGTCTATGTCATGCCAATCAAGCTGGGTGCTTAAAATATCATCCTCCGCACACCTTATAACAGGTGAATAAGTGTTAATATCTACGCCCTTAGGCAGTAAGATCATTCCTACCGGATGGCTGGCATCAGCTTTCTTAACACCTGCTATATTTGTAACCATTCTTATTACCGCATTTTTTTCGACCTTTTTCCCTGTCATTTTGTAATAGGCTTTTGCTATTTTTTCGGCTTCATTCCGGCTTACCGTAGAATTAGTCCCTGCGTGAAAAACTCCTCCTATTCCTTCGATGTCGGCCAGGCTAAGCCGTGCCTTTTGCAGATATTCGGGTGCTATATTTATATCAAAGCTCGGTTCTTTGGAATAATGCCATCCGGTAAAGGTCTCGGCCGGTATGTCATAGCCATCCTTGCTCATTTTTATGCCGCATAATGGGCAGAGCTTATCCGGAAGGTCAGCTCCAACGAAGCCCGAGTGATATCCGGTTGAAGATGCAACTTTAAAAACCGATGTTTTGCACTTTCGACAGATGTAATGCGCGGGTAAAGGATTGGTCGTTGATATTCCGATAAGATAAGACACAAATGAAGCGCCGGCACATCCCCTGGCTCCGACTGTGAAGCCTGCTTCTTTACTCTTTTTTGCGATATCATGAGCTATCATATAAAGCGAATCATAGGGCACAATACTCAAACCGGCAAGCTCTTCGTTAAGCCTTTCTTTTACTTTCGCCGGAAGCTTATCTCCATATATCTCATGCGCCTTCTTAAAACATATCTTTTTTAATTTCCGGGCTGTATCCGGATATGATGGGCACTTCCTGTCAACATCCGGGATAGGCTCAAATACTTCAATCATTTCAGCGATCTTGTACGGATTCTCTATCACGATCTTCTCAGCAGTCTCCGCTCCCAAAAACATAAATTCATCTATCAATTCATCATCTAACATGAGATGGTGATCTGCGTTCAAAAAATGAGCTACTCTGTTATCGGTCACCGCAAGCAAGGCCTTATATGCTTCTTTGTCCTCCGGTTCCACATAGCAAACATTAGAAGACGCAACCAAAGGGACGCCCGTTTGCTTGCACAAGTCGTTAATTTTGATGATCGTTTTTTCGATCTTTTCCGGACCATAACCCGGCTGCGCATATTGCTTATCTATGTAATTCTTTATCGGCTCTATCTCAACAAAATCATAGAAGGAAAGGCTTTTCTTTATTTCTTCGTCCGAGTTCCATGGATCTGCATCCCAGAACACCTCACCATGGCTTTCGCAGCAGCCTACTATCAGCCCGTCACGGTATTTTTCGATCATGCTTCTCGTGATCCGGGGGATATCATCATAGTAGTCCTTATATGATGCTGTGATCAGTCTGTACAGGTTCTCTCTTCCGGTATTGTTTTTTGCCAGAAGGATCACTTTATTTGTTTTGATTCCTTTTGCATTTGATGGGTCTGTTTTTGTATGATCGTTTAGAGTGTCAAGGTTGGTCATATTCATCTCGCAGCCAAAAATGAGCTTAAAACGATCATTCGCTCCCCACTCTCTCTTGATTTCATTGTATTCATCATATGCCGCCGGAAAGGCCTGTGCAGAGTTAATGTCGGTTATTGCAATACCTGAAAGGCCCATTTCCTTTGCATGCCTGACAAGTTTCCGGACATCTGCTATCGAATTCATTTGACTCATCTTCGTATGAGTGCGAAGTTCTACTCTTCTGTTCATATTATCTTTTCCGTAACACCTCCCATGCCAATGTTCCAAATTTGCCAATTTAAACCTATCCGGAATAAAAGCCAAATCAACAGTTCCGCGCTTTCCATTTCTGTTTTTTGCTATTGAAACCTCTACAATACATCTATTTTCTGTATCCACATGGTATAACTCATCCCTATATAAAAGCATTGCAGCATCAATATCTTGTTCGAAAATACCGATATAATGCAGATCAGAAAGCATAGGATGATTGTCATAACGATTATCAACTGCATGGGAAAGCTGCGAAAGCACCACTATCGGAACATCCAGTTCACAGGCAAGTGCTTTAAGCGTCCTTGTAATCTCGGGTATTTGCTGTATCCGTGGTAATGCTCTCCGTTCTTTATCACAACGTATTAATTGTAGGTAATCTATCATTATGATATCAAGCTTATTCTCAAGAGCAAGCTCTCTACACTTTGTGCAAAGATCGGATATTTCGATGCCTGGCGTATCATCTATTATCAGATGGGACTGTGATATCACTCCGGCAGATCTAACAAAATCTTCCCATTCCTCATCTTTCATGTTTCCGTTCATAAGCTTTTCTCTGTCAATTCCGGATTCTATAGAAAGAATATGGGTGACAATCTGTTCCTTGCTCATTTCCAAAGAAAAGAAAACAACATAATTGTCATGCTTTACAGCCATGTAATTTGCGAGACTTAAAGCAAATGCTGTTTTCCCCATTAAAGGCCTCCCCGCAACTACGATCAAATCTTTTTTTTGAAGGCCTTGGGTCAGTTTGTCGATATCGCTAAACCCTGTTGGTATTCCTGTTACAATTATATCTTCTCTATCGTTCATATTCTGTCACTGCTCCCTGTCCAAATAACATTTATAATGCTCGCTCGAATCTATTCTGACCACCGGTTGCTCACTGAGCCCGAAATCCGCCACTATCTTTGTGATATGTGATATGTCTATATTCGGGTTCATGTAAATGACCGGCTTTCCCTTGTTCGTCACGTCCACTCTTCCGCGCGGATAATAGTCAAACGGCACGTTGCAACCTTTCGGCTTTACATGTTCCCAAAGCAGTCTGTGATTATAGGTATCGCCTGACTTGGCCACGCCCTCCGGATGGCTCCCGTCATATACCACTGACATTATCTCGCCGTCGATCAGCCAGAATACTCCGCGTGGCGGGCTGGTGGTTACACTATCATTAGTATTTCTGCTTTTGATATTATCCACCTCATTTCTACTCGTCTCATTTACACTCTGTTTTGCTTAAACCCCTAACTGCTTCCGCAAGTATCTGTCTCTCACGCCTCATAGAGAAGAGTTCATAATTGTACTTTGCCTTTTCTGCTGCATCCAGCAGTTTTCGGCTCTCCTCTGTTTCTTCATATGTTCTTAAATGCATCTCTTTTAGGCCATCCTCACCTATTATTGCTTTAAACATTTCTTCCGTGGAATCATAGCTATTCATTTTTTCCGGATCCTCTTCGGTTTCAGTAAGATATTCCTGTTCTTCTTCAAGGTGTTCCTGTCTGTATCCCATAAACGATGCATTCCATAGTACATCCGCGATCACGTCATAAATGTTTTCCCGGGTATATTTGTTATCAGCGACAAGAAAGCTAAGTATCTCCGAGAATTTTGTAAAAATATAGCCATAGTTTTCGCATCCATCCGGATCTTCAAGTAATTCCTCTAGAAGCACCATTTCTGTGCATACACTCTCATGTAGGCTGTAGTATCCGTCAAGGCACCTATATGCATAGATGATTCCTTGCTTTCCATCCTCACTTTCTGTAATATCCAGAGTCTTTAAATAATCGATATATTCATGTAAAAGCTTTATCTTGTTTTCGGCAAACTCCATGACGGACATGTTCTTTATGTTTTCATAATATTCGGAGTCTTCATCATCCTCCTCTTCTAACTTGGCGTCATAATAATAATCTGCCAGGCTCTTGCTGCGTTTCCCGAAATATGTTTCGACCAGTTTATCTTTGTCAAGTTCTATGAGATACTGCTTTACTGTCTTCATTCTTGTCACCTTCATTGATCTGTCAATAACTGTCATGCTTTATCCATGCGATGCCGGAAAGGATACCATCCTCTCTTCAACACATATATAGCACAGGCTTCGTACCCAAAAGGGGACACCGGAGGTGTAAAAAAGACCCCGAAGGGGCCTTTTAAGGGATCATTGATCTTTTAGATGCTCTACTATTTCTTCTATCTCTTTTTCTGTAACCAAGGGACCTTGAAGGCGGACCGGGCTATGTGCGCCGACGGGGTAATAAAGCATGTCCCCGTTTCCAAGCAACTTTTCGGCTCCGACCATATCTATAATGTTCCTGGAATCCACGCTTGATGCTACATTAAGAGCGATACGTGATGGCATATTTGCCTTAACGCTGCCGGTAAGTACTTTGGGAGTTGGATGCTGAGTTGCAAGTATCAGGTGAATACCGGCTGCGCGTCCCATCTGAGCGATATGCTGAATTCTGTCCTCTACATCTGTAGGGGCGCTCAGCATAAGGTCTGCGAGCTCGCTCACAACAATTACCATCTGAGGAAGAGGCTTTAAACCAACTGACGCATTTGATACCTTTTCATTGTAACCCGCATAATTCATGACGTTATTTTCTGCAAAAAGCTTATATCTGTTTGTCATTTCTGTCACTGCCCATGCAAGGGACTCGCAGGCATGTTTGATTGTTGTGATGACAGGTTTTATCAGATGCGGTATACCATTGAACGGTTTAAGTTCTATGATATTGGGATCTATCAGCAGAAGCTTTACATCATCCGGAGCATTACGATAAATCAAACTCACTATGATGGAATTTAAAAATACGGTTTTACCTGAACCTTCGGTCCCGGCGATCAAAAGATGCGGCATTTTTGCGATATCACCGATTACGTTCTGACCGTATATGTCTTTTCCTACCGCGAATGCAAGGTTAGATTTATGAGTCTTGAATTCCGGGCTGTCAAGCATCTCGCGGAGAGTGACTATTGATCTTTTCTTGTTTGGAACCTCTATTCCCACTGATGTCTTTCCCGGAATCGGCGCTTCTACTCTTATTTCTTCAACGCCCAGAATACGCTTGATATCATCCGAAAGTTTCAGTATACTTGAGACTCTTACACCTGCATCCGACGTGAGCTCGTATCTTGTGATCGAAGGACCGCAAATAATATCTGTAACACTTACTCCGACATCCAAACTTTTTAATGCAGATTGGAGTCTTTCGGCTGTTTCTTTGAGTTGTTCTTGATCGTCTTTTTTTTCATCCTTTTCCGGCTTTGCAAATGTCTTTTCATCCTTTTTATCATCAGCTGTGCGGTCTTTGCTTTTATAGATCTCGACTTTCAATCGACCATCCTCCAAAAAAGATGCAGATTGATATTCGTTATCGTAATCATCATCTCCCCATGGTACCTCGATATAATCATCCGTTCCATCATCATACATCACATCAATATGCGTGATGTCACGATACTTTGATAAGCATTCAAAAAGATCGATCTCGGACCACTGCATATTTTGGTTCGCTTTGGGATTTAAAATAAAGCTGACATAACTGCAGGTAATAACTTCACAAACGGAGTTAAGGGCATAAGATCTTATTTGTTTTGAAACATCCTTGATATGAAGCGAATACACATCTGATTTGTACATATCACCTGCTGACAGTTCGGCTGTCTCACAGTTTTCAAATACTAACATTATCTTTTCTACTTGTCTCATAGTACACCTCCGTATTCTTGTCGATTTACAAGCTGACTTAAGGGACATGTTATTTGTAAGCTCTTCGCGATCTTGACTTCAGTCGAGCTTCTTTGATTTTTCATCAAAAAGCGCAAGATAGTTTTCAAAACTCATAGTTTCGGCCTCTGCAGGCCCGCAATCAATTCCTTCTTTTGTACAGGGATTTAACTGCCATTTGTCAGGGGTATTACCGTTCAAACCAAAGTATGGTCTGTGAGTAATCTTATATTCTGAATTAGTAAGCATATCCACCTGAATTGATGCTTTATCCACGACATAGTATCTGTTATATTTTTCCGGCAGAGAAGGAAGTATCCTCATCCCAAAGACGTCTTTTGAAAGGGCTTCACAGTCTTTTTCATCAGCGATGTTGTAATACAGCTTGATCAGTCGTTGCATTGTAATGTCACCGCGATCCACCGCTGACTTGAATAAAGGATTTTTTTCTATATTCTGCGCAGTAGATTCCTGCAGGATACGGATCGTTTCTTTGTCTAAAATATTGTTGATCTCAGAAATCATTTCACGAAGTGTTATGTTTTTCAACATAAGGGAATAATTTGCAGTAGCAATATCCAACAGACAATCAAACTCATTTCTGTCACTATGTCTGTAATAAACCTTTACATCGCACTCTTTTATAGGAACCTCGGTAAAAGAATCACCCTTTGCCTTGGATACGCTGTCGTTGAAATCCTGCATGACATCATTCACATATTTCCTTGTTTCATCTGTAAGCCACAGCTTTTTATCGTTGTCAAATACCTGAATATATTCCGGGTCATCCTTGCAGGTATATGACCTCTCACCTCTTTCCTTTATTCTGCAGGTAAGAAAATATACATCCTTTAGCTTAAAATCAACTAAGCACTTACGTATCTCTCTAACGTAATATCTGTCACCATCTTTATACACATTGTGTGTTTTATCCATGTTTATGTCCTCCCGTTTTCAGAGTCTCCACTTCAGACATCTTATATATAACATATCCGGAATACCAAAAAGGGGACAATGACAAAGTGTGTTTAACCAAAAACAGCGATAGTAAAGATTTCTCTTTAACCATCGCTGTTTGTATTATTTATCCTTTTTTCTCAAGTCGATAATATCCATAACATCCAAAATTCATTGCTTGTTATAAGTGCCAATATAGCTACTATTTATCCCATATACTTCATCTACGCTGTATGGAAGATTTGGCAAAGACTCTCTGCTTACAATAACATAGTAGTTATCTGTATCACGGATGATTCGCGAAAACTCGACAGAGGAAACAAACGGATTTCCCTCATCTATGAACACAATACCATCGCTTATAACAGATAACTGGCCTTTCCATGTAGCTCCATCTACTACGTAACATGCCTTATCGCACTTCAAATCAACGGAACTGGCCTCGCCGTTATCGATCCTTTCTCTTATCATATCGATCAAGGTAGTCTTTCCGGTAGCACTATCGCCACGAATGACGGTGATATTTCTCCTAATATCAAATTCATACCTAACACGTTTGTTTTGTATCAAAACATGGTGAATACCCTTCATATCTGACTTCCCCCTTACACATAATCAAAAGCAATCTCAGTCAGATCCTTCATATTATGGACGATATCTCCGGTATTAAGAATTTCTATTTCAAACTCATCTTTACCAAAATCCATAATATGCCTTAGGTTTACCGTTCTGTCATCTTTAGAGGCAATCTTAAGCAGCCATTTAGCACAGTTGTCTCCACAAGTTGAGGCATTAAACACTCGCTCAGGTTCAAATTTAACCAGAATTAATGTTTTGACACCACCTGATAATGCAAGTGGAGGTATCTTTCCCAATACGGGACTATCGATCACTCCACTATCCAGTACTTCAGAGGAATCAACATCCGCAATCATATCTTTAACAAACGGATCTACTATCCATCCATCTTCATAGTCATTTTTGAAAAAAACCGAAGTATTGTAAACTGCTTCCGGCATATCACCAAAAAATACCTTTAGCATAATCAAGCCTCCCATTTTGTTTGAAACATTTGATACGATAACTATCTACGTATGCTCATTATACTGTTTTTTTATTACCTATTCAAGAATTTTTCAAAATAAGAACTATGGTTATTTGAGACCCGGGGGACGGAGTCATAGTCTCATTGTACTAATATTCATACAATGAGACTATGACTCCGTCCCCCGGGTCTCATTTTCATTAAGCCCACAGTTTCTAAAACGATTTTCTCCTTTTCTCCGGGGTTTTTATATCTGTGGTCAGCGCCTGAAAACATTGCAAGTTTTATGTGGTTTTTTACTGCATACGCTAAAGTATCCTTTGCATCCACGACTTCGTCCTTATCTACTTGTATTATAAGCATTTTGTCGGGGTGAGGCGGGGTAAGATCAAATGCATTATTGTGGACTAAGCTGTCTGCAAAATTTTACCCGATACACAACCCGGAAAGCAGAAAATATCCTGTTTTTTTTTCAAAAAAATTATGATACAATAAAAAACGGATCACAAGAAGATCATTAAAACCGATACCAATAAACGAAAAGGAGCATTACAAATGATGAAAAGATGCAAAAGATCTGCACGATCCGTAATTATCCCGGTTGCGGCATTTTGTCTTGCCATGCCCGGAGCTGTCGCCTTGGCAGGTGAATACAGCACGGCACAGGTTACCGTCACTGTTTTCGAAGGAGGCAATTCTCATGAGTCTGCATGTATGTTTGACTCCGATCTTCCCGAGGTTCCGTTTGTAAATGTTGCGGATTATCTCTCTTCGATCTATACGGATCTGGTATGTGAAAAGGTCTCCGAAGGTGTATATTCGTACGAAAAGAACGGAAAAAAGATGACGGTCGATGCAACCAATAACACCGTCCGGATCGAAAACCCCGAATCATTTTATGTTGAAGGCCTCCGCTACCTTCTCTCAGAAAGCAAGTATGTAAAGGAATCGATTCCGAAGACAGATGCTGCCGATTCTGTTTTCTCACTGGATCTTTCCGCATATAATATTGACATAGCTGATGACGGAACAGGCGCTTACATCCCCCTCCCCACTATCTCGGATATTTTTTCGAAATCATATTGCGTCAGCAGATATTCGGGCGAAGAGATCTCTATTGAACATTATACAAACCTGGGTCTGGCCGATATGACGGAAAATTATAATGCTCTTACAAGAAGCCAGGCAATGATAGATTATACCTACAATGAGCTTTGCCTGATATTTGACATATTCTACGGCCGTCCAAGCAAGGGAGCACTTTCCGAAAGCATAGCGGAAAAAGGCTTTGACAAAACGCTTGATGATTTTAACGACGACACCCGCACGGCAAAAGAGCTTTTAAGATCCGAAAATGTTATGGACTTTTATTATGGACTTGCATATCTGGATAAATATTGCTGGGACGGCGGACATACGATGCTTACTTTAAGCAAGGATGAAATGAATGAATTATACGAAGAATCCGCATTGCCCCGGGCCATAGAAGAGTTTTCAGAAGAAAACCCCGAAGCACCTAGGACGGAAGCATTGAATTTCATACAGCAGACTATCGTGGGCAATCAGATGCGCACAGAAGCATACAATTTAACCCGGGAGCTGAGCTACGACAATAATCTTACTCTTGTCAAGGAATGGGAAACCGCTAAGCTGTATCAAAAGGATGATACGATGATATTTGTGTTTGATTCCTTTGATGTTAAAGTGATCGAGCCGTTCATCCATTCGCTTGAAAATGCCCAGGCAAACGGCGTCAGGAATTTTATCATAGATCTCAGCGCTAACGACGGTGGAGATTCTTCACTTGTATCATATATTATGGCTGTCATTTCCGATGACTCAAGATTATCCATGCTTAACACCTGCACCGGCAATATCGAATATGTTACGGTAACAGCCGACAAAAATCTGGACGGGGTAATAGATGAAAAGGATGATGAGGTAAAATATGATCTGAATTATGCAATCCTTACATCCTGCGTATCCTTCTCTTGCGGCAATCTTCTTCCAAGCCTTGCTGCAGACCAGGGAATACCGGTACTCGGAGGAAAGAGCGGAGGCGGCGGATGTATGGTCTCTATAGGTTACTTCCCGAACGGTATGCTTTACTCCATATCCGGCGGCCTGAAGCTAGTAGACAAAAACGGAAAAGATATTGAAAACGGCGCACCGCTGTACTATGAGGTGCACGGATTGGATGAAGACATCTCCAAGTTGTATGATGTGGATGATATTATTGCACATGTTAACGAATTTTACGGCGAAAGCAATGGTGCCGGCGACGCCGCTCCTGTGATCCTTTTGGTATTGGTGCTCGCTTCTTCCGCTGCATGTGCTGTCGTTTTGAAAAGGAAGAAAGCGTAGACGGTTTTCCTTTTGACAAAAACCCGGTATTTTTGTTTAACTAAAAAAAGCGATGGGATAAGATCACTCTTATGCCATCGCTTTTTGATTGGAAGTGCATTACCTACTCTTTGGGCGTAACTATTGACATTCTCTGTTATCTTGTTATATAATTAACCCACGAAGATGCGATTACACATCTATTGGAGTCTCACTTCCATTAAAGGTGAACGACGTTATTAGGTTTTCGCCCCTATAAGCGCGAAAAGTGTAATCACTTTGGAGCAGGCTTTGGCTTGCTCCATTTATTTTATGGATACTACCTATAAAAATAAATAATCCTACTACCATGCTTTTCAAAAGTGCGGTAGTGGGATAATTATGGGTCATTTTGTCAGTACCATACATTCCGTTGAATCTGTGAAACCCATGCTTTTATAAAGTGGTCTTCCGGATTCGGTGGCATCAAGACTAATCTCGGTGGCGCCGGCTTTCCATGCCGCGTCAATAAGCATTTCTACCATTTTGCGGGCGATTCCGCGGCGGCGGTATTCGCTTCTTGTGTAGACATTCATAAGGTGGGCGCGTTTGCCGGTGGGGTGTGAAAATGTCGGCATGATCCTGATAAAGCTGATGGAGGCGCAGCCTATGACTGCGCCGTCATCAGTGGCAAGTGCCGTTATGTGATCGCCGTTTAAAAAATAATCGCGGCTTTCATTTATCATTTCATCGGAATAAATGTAATCTTCCGGGAGGTCGTTGACGACTTTGAGCATCTCAAGGCGGCTGCTCATTAAAGCTTCGATATCGTCTTTTGTTGAGATTCTTATATTAATCATTTTCTTTATCCTTCTTGGAGTTATTACGATTCTCATAGATCACGATGCTCCAGAGTCCAACGAGCCCTATAACTCCTATTCCGAGCCATAACCCGTTGCTTCTAAAAAAGCTGTCTTCGGGCAACTTTGGGAGTACGATGTAACCAATCAAAATACATAGTGCAAATACAAATGTTCCTAAAAATGTTGCTATGCACTTACGTTTTACTGCCAGGTTCTTTTCTGCCTGCGCATAATCTGCGACCTTTTGCAAAGTCTCTTTTTCTTCTTTTTTCATGTTCTCACTTTTCCTTTCTCCATCAATTATCTCTTTGATGTCAACTTCGTAGTAATCTGCCAGCTCGACAAGAATACCAAGTTCCGGCATGGTATTGCCGTTTTCCCAACGAGATACGCTTCTTGAAGACACACCGAACTTTTCCGCAAGCTGTTCCTGCGTCAGTCCTTTTTCCTTGCGTAATTCTTTTAGAAATGCGCCAATTTTTACTTGGTCTATCATTTTATTTTCTCCTTTCGCTGACAATTATCACATAAATGATACACGAAAACCACGTCACAAAGTGAGAAATGACGGGTTTTCGACCGGACAATTGTGTCTAGTTACCATCATACACAATATTTTTGAGACTGCGACTTAAGTCCCGGGGTCTCATTATATACTGCTTTGTTAAAAATGAGACTATGACTCCGTCCCCGGGTCTCATTTTTTCCTTATCATCCTTGTACTGATTCCAAGCTCCTTTAGGCATTCGGCAACACCTTCCGTCTCCTTGCGGTTTACACATATCACAAGGCCTGTTATATCGGTCGGAAAAAAATACAGACATTCGTCAAATTCCCTTATGAATGATATTCCTGTCCATGGGGTCTTCATCTTCAGCTTTTCGTGATCGTCGTAATCTATACCTTCTTCATCAATAACTATAAGAACGTTTCTGTCTTTATTTAAAAGAGTATTTCGAAATCTGCAGACCGTGCGGTAAACTATGATAGCAGTCACCAAAAGCAATGCCATGACGAATAAAGCTATGTAGGTCAGGACAGTTCCTCTTCCGACAGCGATAAGCACCGCAAATACTATCCCGGCCACTATGGCAAAGATCATTCCGAAAATACAATAGTTAAAGAAATCCATTGGCTTTGACTCCGGATTCTTTAAAAGCTTCGCGGCCTGCATTACCACATTTGTGATTTCCTTGGCCTGTTTTTTTGTTGTTCTTTCCTTTGCTACTATCTGCATATTCATTCCTCATTTTTATTCGTCTTTCCGGAGCCCGGGTCAATCCATATCGTACATCTTCATTGTTTCCCTGTCTCGATACTCGTGTTTTTCATAGTATGCGATCAGGTCTCCGGCTTCGTTTCTAAGGGCGACCATATACACATCTTTGTTTTCCTTGCTGTTGAATGATGTGTATACGATAATATCTGCTTATCGCTGCAGGGTCAATCTCCGCTCAATCGATCCACCACTCGGGGGTCAGTTCGCCGAGTTTCATCACGCGGCTCGTCGAATAATCGAGCATTATTTCGATATCTTTGTACTTCCCGGGCATGAGCTGGGTCATGAGTTCTCTGCAGGCGCCGCAGGGCGCTCCTTTCCCTTCGTTTGGAGGGATGCAGAGGACGCGTTTGATCTCATATTCGCCGTTTGTGATCATGTTGAAGATAGCATTTCTTTCGGCGCAGATTCCAAGTGAGGAACATGTATCGATACATACGCCTGTGTAGATCTTTCCCGAATTTGAAAGAACCGCTGCAGATACTTCTCCTGCAGTCACATAATCAGAGATCGTTACCGGTCTAAGAACAGCCTTGGCCGCATTATACATTTCTTCCCATATTTTGTCCATAGTTTTAGTTTCTCCTTTTCCCGGCTCACTTGCTGTCGGTCCACCAGTCTATTTCTTCCCTTTTTATTTCAGTCTTGCTGACAAGGGTATAATTTGTTGTTTCATATTCGCATCTGCAATAAACATACTCTCTTTTGTCATAGTCATATTTTGAGATGGGTATTGTGAGCGTGGTATCATCGTCAGAATATGTACAGTACACATCCGTTGCCCAAAATGACCTGGGCAGGGTGACGCTTTTTAAGACTTCGAATGTCTTAAGTGATATGACATGGAAATGCTTTCCGTGCTCTAAAACGACCATCTCGGATTCATCCGCTTTTACATCTCCTGAGACAAGGTCATGGAAGCCTTTTACCGGATCGAGGTACTCGCCGCTTGCCTTGTCCATAAATATAACTCGCCCTGTCTTAACTCCGATAACATATGTTTTTGTTACAATGACAAAGAAAGCTTCGGCTCCTTCATCGGGCACTATCACTCTCCTCCATTTGCCTTTGGGAAGATCGTGCTCTTTTAAAGCCCATGGTGCCTCGGCAGCTTTCTTTTCCATTTCCAGTAAACCCAAAAGAAGCTTTGCTCCGTAATCCCCCTTCATATCTTCTCCTCCTGTTTTTATCTAACATTTGTCGGTCAAAAATTATATTGCATAAAGTTACCGTTGTGCTTAAATCCATATGATTCATAAAGCTTGACGCCCATATCCGAAGCCGTTATGTAGATGGTCCCACAGCCATAGTCTTTTGCTTCTTTTACCACATGATCAAGTAAAGTGGTGGCGATTCCAAGCCTTCTGTAATTGGGGTCGGTATACATACTTGATAGTATACCCAGTCTTCCTGTAGGGCAGGTAAAGTATGGAGGTTTTTCCGCAAATGACATACCGCTTGTTCCGACTATTTTATCTCCGTCAAATGCAAGCCATGAAACATATGTCCCTGCAGCCATATTTCTTTTATAAAAATCCATCAGGGTCGTTTCAAGGTCTACCCCTTCAGGCACGGTCTTGCCGGCTGAGGTATACTCTTCCGTCAGCTGGTCTATTCTCATTTTTATGACCGTATCCAATTCCGCTTCCGTCAGCCTTTTATATACTATTTCCATTCTCTTTTTTCCGCCTTTCTATTATGATCAAGGTAGTATTGATGCAGCCCGTATCATAGGTAAACATCTTTTTCTTTTATTCCACAGATAATCATTCTGCATGTCTATAACAAGTAAAGCTTTTTTATTCATCGTTCTCATTTGGCTTTCTTTGGTTTCTTTTCGGGCAGCTCTGCGTACATGCCCTCCAGTAATTCTGCGACCAATTCCTTATCCTCAAATCGGTCGAATACGTGCATAAGTGTTTTTGATTCTTCATACGGATAACGCAGTTCCGACTCTGCAAGCAGTCTGTCCGATGTCGGTGTTCTCTTTAAAAACAGTTCATTATCGCAAATGTCACCCATCAGTTTTCCGTTAAAGTACACAAGATATCCGCCCATCATAGATCTTATGACGATATCACCTGCTGCAGAAAAACTCTCGCGTACATAGTCGTTAAATTCATTCATTTTTATCACTTACCTCAATTCATGATTTTTTCCAAATGAGTCAACCTCTTTGACCTTTTTTATTGACCGCATTTCATGTTTTTTCAAATAGAGTCAACCTCTTTGACCTTTTTTGTTGACCGCATTTCATGTTTTCTCAAATAGAGTCAACCTCTTTGACCTTTTTTGTTGACCGCATTTCATGTTTTTCCAAATAGAGTCAATTCCTTTGCTCTTTTGACCTTTATTGACTGTTTATGGAAACATTCACTGTGCTATGCTTTTTTCTCTGCTTCATAGATCAGTTCGCCGAGAGTACGGTATAAATTATCGGGGTCCACGGGTTTGGTAAGATGTGCGTTCATCCCGGCTTGAAGCGATCTTTGCACATCCTCATCAAAAGCATTTGCCGTCAGGGCAATGATCGGTATTCGTTTCGCATCCGGTCTGTCAAGTGCTCTGATTGCTTCTGTCGACTCAAGGCCGTCCATCTCCGGCATCCGGATGTCCATAAGTATCGCGTCATAGTGATACCTGTCACTGTTCTTAAACATATCCAAGGCGACCAGGCCGTTTTCTGCGTGATCGGCCTCTATGTCTTCAATTTCCAAAATATCTATCAGGATATCTGCGTTCATTTCCTGATCCTCTGCTATAAGGATCTTCCGTCCTTTCAGGCCTGCTCTCTTCTTTTCCTTAAAGAGATCCATATTGTTTCTCATAGCAATATGGGCAAATTCTTCGACCACACTTGAGGCAAACAGAGGCTTTGACATAAAACTGTCGACACCAATTCGATGGGCCTCCTCTTCAATATCATCCCAGTTGTAGGCCGTTATGATCACAACGGTAGTCTCGTTGTCATACAGCTTTCTGATCTCTTCGGCTGTTTTCAGGCCATCCATACCGGGCATTTTCCAGTCCATAAGGACAAGATTGTATGGTTCATGCTTGGTATGCTGCACTTCCATCATCCGCAGGGCTTCGGCACCGCTGTGACAGACATCTGCCCGGATCCCGGCCTCCTCAAGTATCTTTCTTGCATGTTCGGCAGCGATCTCATCATCATCCACCACAAGAATATGCATTCTGCCGGGATCGACCGCATCTTCCGTATCCGCCGCCTTATGATCCGCATTTTTCAGCGTGATCACAACGGTAAATGTACTTCCTTTGCCTTTTTCGGATTCCACCATGATCGTCCCGTTCATCATCTCGACGATTCGTTTTGTGATAGCCATGCCAAGGCCTGTGCTGCCGTATTTGCTTTTGGTCGTACTGTCTTCCTGTGAGAAGGGATCAAATATCTTCGGTATAAATTCTTTATCCATTCCGATGCCGGTGTCTTTTATGCAAAAATGTAAGGTAGACTGATCACCAAACACCGCGGTCCTTTCCACCGTCATGATAACACTGCCGGGCGCCTCCGTGAATTTAATGGCATTGGACAGGATATTTATAAGTATTTCTTTCAGTTTTGTATCGTCGCCGATATAGTAATCATCAACCCGGCTAAGGAGGCGGCATTCGTATGAGAGTCCTTTATCACCGCACTGGGACATGACCATCGTATTGATCTGTTCAAGTATAGCCCTGAATGAGAATTTTTCCTTGCGCAGCACTATACGGCCGGACTCAATGCGGCTCATGTCAAGAATATCGTTTATAAGATCAAGAAGGTGATGCGCGCTGCTTCCTATCTTCTCCAAATATTCACGTGTTTTAGGAGAGACGGAATCATCATTAAGAGCCAGTGTATCCAGCCCGATGATAGCATTCATAGGCGTTCTGATCTCATGGCTCATATTGGAAAGGAATGATGTTTTTGCCTTACTTGCATCTTCTGCAATGGACAAAGCCTGCGCGAGGGCCTCATTTTTTGCCATGGTATCACGCATCTCCTCATCGATCTCCGTAAAACCCAGGCCTATCGCATGCACTGTTTGGTCATCGCGTTCCTCTGCACGGCGCACACCCGCTGCACGTATCATCTCATAGTATTCGCGGTCCTGTCTTCTGGCCAGATAACGATATGCGATAATGGGCTGCGTGGCCAGTCTTGTCCTAATGTTTTCGGGCCTGATAAAATCAAGAAAACCTTCCCTGTAGCTTTCTGTCACGCAGTTTTCTGCGTATGCTGTGATACGTTCAAGATATGGAAAGTGAACGCCGACGGGGATCTGATTCGGGTCAGCAGGATCATCACGATAACACACGGCGTCGTTTTCATCAAGGTTTATATAATAGACACATCGATAGTCTGAAGCCATTGCGGTGATCATGCTGTCAGCCTGTGCCTGTGTACGCAGATCCGTCACGTCCGCACTCATTCCAAGAAGGCAAAGGCGGCCGGAAGAATCCGTGAATTTAAGTTTCGTTGACTGGAACTGACGGCGTTTTCCATCAGCATCCACTACATCCTCAAAAAAGATATGCGGCTCATCCATGGATAACGCTTTCGCATCATCCTCCGCAAAATGCTTCGCCGTAACAGAATCAAAAATATCATCATCCTTAAGGCCTATTACCGCAGACGGCGTCTTTTTCCCCGCAAAAACGGCAAATCCCTGATTGCAGTAAAGATAAACTCCTGTTTCGGCATCCTTTGAGAAGTTGATTGCCGGCATGTTATCCAGCAAAGCACTCAGCGTTTCTTTTTGTATCATCAGCTGCTTAGTCAGATCGTCCAGATCTGTGACATATGTTTTCACATTGGAAGCGACCCGCTTGAAAGTCTGCGTCAGTATACCTATCTCGTCATTTCCGGAATAATCGAGGGTATATTCGTAATTACCTTCCTCGATCTGCTCGGCTACTTTGGTGAGATCCTTAAGCGGTTTCGTGAGGCGGCTTGAAAAACGAAGCGTGACCACACATGAAACGGCAAGAATAACAAGCGCCGCAAGCAGGATGTTCTTGATCATCTTCTTCCAACCGCTGTCGATCTCGTATACAGGCGCTGCAACATACAGACGCATGCCGTTGCTTAGAGGGATCCAGACCGCCTCTTTCTCAACTCCTTCATAGTTATACCGTACATGATTACTTCCGATGGAATGTTCGGCATCGCTTAATGCGGTCGTTTCCAGATTCAGCTGTTTGGAACTGCCTATTTGCGGATGGTAAAAAACATTTGAATCTTCATCGAGGATAAACGCATATCCGCTGTCAAAGATCCTGATATTTTCCACCTCCGGGGCCAGTATATCATAATCTATCTCAATGCCGATCACACCGATAAACCGGTCATTCCGGTAAACGGGAACATTGTATGAAATGACAAGGGCGCCCAGATTCTCGGTATTATACGGCGAAAGCCATACTCCTTTTCCTGTTGCCTTTGGAACGGTAAACCATACAAGCTGTGAGGTATCATTTGTATCATACCTGCTGATATCAGTCACTTCATGTTCCTGAAAACCGGTCCCCGGCTCTTTTACATACCAAAAACCCTTTACGGTATCGGATACTTCCGGATCTATCCTGAAATAATAGGTGAGCACACCGTTTGTATTATTTGCAATTATCTCAAAAAGATTACGGATTCTCTCGACCTGGTCTTCCAGATCGGTAAACAGCATGTCGTCAAAACCGCCCTGCACAAACGTCGATACCGTCTCCACCGAATGCTCCACGCTTTCAAAATAGGATTCCAGACTCATCGCGCCGCTTGAAACTGTCAGGTGCAGCATCCTGTCTGCATCGTTTCGGCCCAGTTTTTGGATAGATATAAGCCCGATGACTGTTGCGATGCTTATTGCCGCGATGATCGTGCATACAGTCAGAATCGTGATTTTTGTCCGAATAGAATTCATCTGAAGTTCTTCTCCTTTCCATCAGATCATTTTGCCATTATACCACACCGCTAAGCCATGCTTCAATTAAATATTACTAAAACAGCACCCTTTACCATAAGCAAAGGGCGCTGAAATGCTGTTTTTTTCCTGCATTACTTCAATTTTCTTATCTTAATTATGAATATTACAGTTGCGACAACTATGGCGGCCGCAAGAATCGCAAGTATTATGATAAGAAGCGCATTTGAGTTGCCTTTATCGCCTTCTTTTGCCGTGCTGTCGGCCTTTGTCGCATCTGACTTTTTGTCGTCAGACTTGTCTGACTTATCCGACTTGTCTGCATTATCGGATTCATCCGCAGTTTTATCTTCCCCGGTGTTTTCCGCGGTCTTGTCTTCGGATGTCTTGTCTTCCCCCGATGTATCCTCAGGCTTTGTCTCATCATCCGCCGGCTTTGCAGTATTTGCCGGGAAGGCAGCATCCGTCACCTTGAACTTTCCGTATACGGTGCTGTCGGATTCGAGCTGTGCGCCTTCGTATTTGCTGTCCGCCTGATAGTCCCTGGTAAAATACCAGCCGAGGAATTCCATGTTCTTGTATTCAGGGTCAGATGGCATTTCGGATGATACGGAATATGTCCTTCCGTTTGACATAAAGGTTATTACCGCTCCGCCGCCGATCACTGTTACGCTGTATGCAGTAACATCTTCCGTTGTGGTTATGAAACACATATTTCGAAGGTCCGCAGGATCCGTGATTCCGAATTTAGCCATTTCTCCCATGATGGTATCATGCGAAAAGACTGCCTTCTTTCTGCCGTTTCCGTCAACAACCTTTGTGGGATCTATTGGGATCCACCACTGCTGCTTTACCTCGCTGTCAAGGATCATTTTGACATCGCCGCTTCCGGAATACTCAATGGCCACTTCTCTTCCTTCAAGATAATATGCCGGCTTTGCGCCAATGGTTATAAATCCGGCATCCCAGGATTTGGTGCTCTTTTTTCCGGAATTCTCAGACCAGATGACAGTTCCGGAATCTGAGGAAGACCCCGGATCATCGGAGCCCGATTTGCCTCTGGCGCTGTTCTTTTCGCTTGCTGCGTAGGCATCAAAAAGTGCCTTGAAAACTGTGGGATAATTTGCCTTATTCTCGGCCCTGTTCATGTGCGCATGGCTTTCACCGCCGGAATTGGAGTTGCTTCCGTTATCCCATATAACGATGGGAACGCCGTATACGGCGGATTTTTTGGCCATATATGCCGCCCAGTTTTCACGGGCCGGAACGTTGTTTTTGGCAGTTGCGCTGGTCTCGCCAATGACTACAGGTATTCCTTTTGAAAGGAACAGGTCGTCGATCTGCGAAAACAATGTATCTATTCCGCCTGTGTGAGACGAATTATTTACATCAAAATCCTTCTGAGTGTCGGCAAGACAGAAATCATACGGGCTGTAGCAGTGAACGGATACGATGAGGTTGTTGCAGACCTCTCCGTCTACGGTGGGAAGCGTGATGGAATTCATTATCTGAAGTGTGCTTCCTGCCGCATATCCGGGAACCATAAGCGCTCTTTCGCCGTTATGGCCTTTATCGTTTGATCTTACCGTGTTTGCGAACACCTGAAGAAGGTAATTGACAGCATGATAGCAGTCGTCATTTCCGGTCCATTCTATGCCGGTCCCGGAAGCTCTTGGCTCATTCATTCCTTCAAATATTAGATGCTGGTCAAATTCGGCAAAATTGTCGGCGATCTGCGACCAAACTTTTGAAAGCTTATAGCCTATCTCTATATAGTTCTTGTCGATATTTGCATCATTCACCCAATTCTCGTGGTGAACGTTCAATATGATGAAGAATCCTTCCTCATACGCCCAGGTGACAACTTCCTTTACCCTGTCCATATATCTGCTGTCGATATTAAAATCCCCATCGGCATAGTTATACCATGTTACGGGAATACGGATCGTATTAAAGCCCTCGGCCTTAACAGCCTTTATCAGCTCTTTTGTGACCACCGGGTTTCCCCAGCTCGTCTCGTGCGAATAAATATCTTCCGAATTTCCCCCTGTTGCATCAAAGGTATTTCCGAGATTCCAGCCAATACCCATCATATCGGTTATCTCTGATGCGGTCTTGCCTGTCAGTTCATCCGCAGCTAATGCATCCTTTGGCACAGCGCAGACTGAAAGTATAAGCGCAAAAAGCGCAAATGCTGCGATCAGGATCTTTCTTAATCCAAAGCTCATTTTTCCTCCTCCTTGCCCTTCAAACAACTATTGTTATTTCGATCATTCGCAACCATCATTTAAAATGTGTCCACGAGACTTTGTCAGTATAGCATATGCATTAGAAAATTAATATAAAACAGCGTAGATTTTATAGATATTTTATCCTTGTCGAAATGCCCTTGATCAACAAAAAGAGAAGGCCACGAATGGTCTTCTCTAAAAGAATCTGCCTAGCGTTTTCTGTGATCAAGTTTATTGCTCAGCCTCGTCCCGACATTCTGTATGATCTGGAATATCAAGATCAAAAGAACAACTGTAACTATCATTATATCGGTCTGCCACCTGTAATAACCGTATCTAACCGCGATATCACCCAGTCCACCGCCGCCGACCGTACCCGACATTGCAGAATACCCAAGGAGCAGTCCTGTCGTTATAGTAAATCCGGTCATAAGTGATGTCTTTGCCTCTACAAGAAGGACCTTGGTAATGATCTGAATATTGCTTGCTCCCATGGCTCTTGCCGCTTCTATCACACCGCCATCCACATCAGTCAGAGACGATTCTACCACTCTGGCTATGTAAGGCGCGGCGCATATTACAAGTGGTACTATAGTCGCAGTCGAGCCGTAGCTTCTGCCCACAACAGCCCTTGTAAAAGGTATCAAAAGAATAAGCAGAATAAGGAACGGAATACTGCGTATGATATTGCATACAAAATCGAGCACATGATAAAGCGGCGCACACGGCCTTAACCCGCCTTTTCCGGAATAATAAAGCAGTATTCCAAGCGGAAGCCCCAAAACATATCCTATTATCACGGAGCCGATCGTCATATAGAGAGTCTCACCGATTCCCTCTATGATCATTTGTATTACTTTCTCACTCATTGTCTCCCGCCTCCGTTACGGATAATCCCGCTTTTTTAAGTTCATCAATGATATCTTCCTGTAATCTCACATCATCCGGCAGACCCAGGATCATCTCACCTACCGCTTTTCCGCCCACATTTTTCGTATCTGCCTTAAGGATATTTACGGGTGCCTGGAACTTGAGTATCAGGTTTGCGATCACAGGCTCAAACGCAGAGTTTTCTTTGAAAACTATCCTTATTCTGCGAGCCTCCTTAAGAGTTTTTGCCGGTGTATAAACCGTCTGTTTTCCCGACAGCAATTCCTTTGCGGCACTTGACTTGGGGTCTCTGAAAATATCATCCACAAAGCCCTGCTCGACCAGCCTTCCGCTGTCGATGATAGCCACATGCGAGCATATATCGGTCACTACGGACATTTGATGAGTAATGACAACAACAGTGATGCCCAGCTTTTCATTTATCTCTTTTATAAGCCCCAGCACGCCGGCGGTTGTCTGAGGATCGAGAGCACTTGTGGCTTCATCGCACAAAAGGATCTGCGGATCCGTAGCCAAAGCCCGGGCTATGGCCACACGCTGCTTCTGTCCGCCGGAAAGCTGTGCGGGATATGCCTTTTCTTTTTCCGCAAGGCCAACAAGTTCAAGCAATTCCTTTGCTTTATTCCTCGCATTCTTCCTTTTTACGCCACGCAGTCTGAGTGGAAAGCAGACATTGTCTATCACATTTTTCTGTTCAAGCAGATTGAAATTTTGAAATATCATTCCGATCCCGCTTCTTATCTTTCGAAGTTCTTTTTCGGAAAGTGTTCCAAGATCGATCCCGTCTATCAGAACTTTTCCATCTGTAGGGCGTTCAAGGAAATTGATGGAACGGACAAGGGTGCTTTTTCCTGCACCGGACATGCCGATGATTCCAAATATATCGCCTTTTTCAACAGTAAGACTGACATTGTCCAGAGCCTTTACTGTATCCTGCCCAAGTATAAATTGTTTTGTAAGATTCTTTATTTCTATCGCGCTCATTCCATTTACCTTTTTTATACTGCCGATATGACAACAGGGAGAGACAGATGAGCCTCTCCCCGTAACAAATCTCTGTTTATTACTCTTCAAAAAATACAACTGCTCCATCGTAGGTATTTTCAATAAATGTTTTAATATCATCCGAGCGGAGTACGGTCACAAGTGCCTTGATCTTATCTTTGGTTTCATTTCCCTCATACACACCTATGATGTTTACATAAGTCTTTGCAGCGATAGAATCACTTGCTTCGTATGCTATTGAATCCTTTCCAACAGAATATCCTGCTTCAAGAGCATAGTTACCGTTTAAGACCACGTACGCCACCTCATCTACAACTCTGGCTACCTGTGCAGCCTCAAGCTCAACAAATTTGATGTTGTGAGGATTTTCGGTAATATCGTTTACAGTTGCGGTAAGACCTGCGCCATCCTTTAAAGTAAGAAGCCCGTTGTCCTGAAGCAGGAGCAGCGCTCTTGCCTCGTTAGTTGTATCGTTTGGAACGGCAATGCTGTCACCGTCTGCGATATCATCAAGGCTCTTCTTTGTTCCGGGATATACACCAAAGGGCTCATAATGAATTCCGCCGGCATTTACAATGTGAGTCCCCTGCTCTTCATTAAAGCTGTTAAGGTAAGGAACATGCTCCACATAGTTTGCATCAAACTCACCGGACTCTACTACGAGATTTGGCTGAACATAATCTTCAAATTCAACGATATCGAGTTTATATCCGTAATCCTTAAGGATATCTGCTGCCTTAGCAAGTATCTCTGCGTGGGGGATGGGTGAAGCGGCGATCTTGATGGTCTCTCCGTTTCCGGGCACAATATCAAGCTTGCCTGCTTCTTTAGTTTCATCACCCGCAGTGGTTGTATCTACTGCAGTGGTTGTATCTACTGCTTTGGTTGCCTCGGTTGCTGCCGTGCTTGAAGCATCACTGTTTTTGGATGAAGACTGGCTGCAGCCCGTCAGTGAACCGAGTCCCAATGTCAGGGTAAGCGCCCCGGTAAATAATGTGTTGATAAATTTCTTTCTCATAATGATAATCTCCTCTCTTTGACCTTTTCTTTTGGTCATCTCTTTGATTGCCTAATCCTAACAGATGTTTCGGTCTTTGAAAATTACAGGGATTTTATCACCGGTGATAACTTTTGTTTATAGCAAAAGAGCCTAAATTCCATACCTCTTCCATTGGGCTACAGACGCCTTTCATTTTTATATAAAAAGAGAAGGTCACGAAAGGCCTTCTCCGGTTAAGGTAGTATTCAATTTTATTCCGATTTTATGTTCCAATGTTCAATCCGACAAATTGGAATTTGAAAACCACGATTTCATAAGTGGTTACTGCCCCTCATAGGGCTTTAATAAAATCCTCCAAAACGCTTGAAAACAAAGGATTTATCGCAATGTGTCCGCCTTATCCCTTTATACGATTTCACTTGCGTTTATGCTTCCCTCGCCACCTCATAAGGGCAAAAATAAGGGAAGAAAAATCTGATAACAAGCTATAAAAACAAGTGGCAATCGGGAAACTGTGACATATGTGCGAATATATTATACTGGAGGATTTCAAGATGGACAAGTACATTTATGATGAAAACAACGGTCTTTGGTATGAACTGCAAGGCGAATACTATTTGCCGTGCCTTAGCTTGCCACCCGAAGAAGAAAAGCCTATCGGGATATGGGGACAGCGGCACAAACGCTACCTGAAAGAACATAGAAAAGCAACCTACACAACACTTCTGACCAGCGGTAAGCTCAACACTTATCTTTCCGGCATCAACGAACAGGCGCAGGAACGCTTTGAACGGCTCATAGATGGCATGAAGCAGGCACAGGGTATCACGGAACAATTAAAGGCGGAAAACGCCTTAGAATGGGTCAGGAGAATGAATAATATACGGGCTTGTGCGATGGAGATTGTGAATAAAGAAATCATCTTCGCATAGCAGACTGGCGGTAACGCAAAGCGAGGGGTAAAGGTGTAAATGCCTTACCCCTCGTATTTTATGACGAGAATATGGCTTAACACAAGGCATTTGTGGGTTAAAAGCGCTACAGTAGAGAGATTATGCTGAAAACATAGGGTTTGGCAATCCAAAAGCAAACTTTTTATGAATGTTGTCTGTTGCCTCTTGACTTATATCGGCAATCTATATATAATCGATATGTAGACTGTCGATACAAGGAGGGACATATATGGCAATTGATAAATCTCTGATTTCAGGGAATACAGATATGCTGATTTTGAAGCTGCTTGAAAAACAAGATATGTATGGGTATCAGATGATAGAAGAACTTGCGAAGCAATCCGACCATACTTTTGAATTGAAAGCAGGAACATTATATCCTCTGCTCCATCTCTTAGAGCAAAAGCAGTATCTTGTGTCCTATGACGGAGAAACTGTTGCGGGGAAAACAAGAAAATATTACAGGATTACAGATGAAGGGAAAAGATTTCTTGTGGTGCGGCTGTCTGAGTGGGAAAGCTACTCTGCCGCAGTCAATAAGGTTTTGTCGGGGGGTGTTTTGCTTGCAGGAATATAATTCTCCCGAAGAATATATCAAGGATGTTCAAAGATACATTCGTTGGAGCAGAGCAAAGGTTGTGGCAACAAGAGAGCTTTCTGACCACATAAACGACCAATACGATGCTTTGCGGGAAAACGGTCTGAATCAGAAAGAAGCAATGAGAAAAGCCATTGAAGAAATGGGCGATGCAGATGTAGTTGGGACAGAGCTTGATATTGTCCACCGCCCGAAAGTGAATTGGCTGTTGCTGCTCATAGCAGGCGTGTTGCTGCTGAGTGGTATTCTAATCTCTGCTATGCTAACCTCAATATCCCTGACCGTACCAAAGATAATCGGTATTGTGCTTGGAGTTTGTGTTGCTGCTTTTTTGTATTTTATTGATTACACTGTCTTAATTCGCTTTCCAAGAGCGTTATACGGACTGCTCTCACTGGCGGCAATCTTCGGGCTACTCTATGAATTATGGAACGGATTTGCACCGCTTGGATACGGTTTTCTGTTCTACCTGCTGCTATGCTATCCGATTGTTTTGGTCGGAATCCTGTTTTATGAAAAGAACAGTGAAAGCGAGACAAAAATCATACATTACTGGCTATATGCTATTTTTCCGCTGACTTTAGCGTTAATAAATCAAGCGTTTCCAGTTTTTGTGTTGCTGTTGGCTTGCGAGCTATTCATCTTTTGCTGCGGGTTAAAATTAAAATGGCTGAAATGGAATCGTGTTAATATCTTCGGTGTGGCTTGTATGCTGATTTTTCTTATTATCGGAGTGTACCTGTTAAGCCGCTTTTATCATCTTTTTCGCTTGCAGGAAAATACAGGATATTTACAACAGCTCGATTTCTTTTCGGTGTTTCGTGAAGCGGAGTTAATTGGAAAAAGCGGAATGCCTGTTGATGTGAAGGTAATGAGCTACTTCTATGACCACCCAATCACCCTGCTCCTGTACGAATACGGAAAATTTTCACTTGTATTTTTGCTGTTTGTATTCGGGATATTGTTTGCTATCCTTTACAGGACTTCAAAAAAGCAGGATACAGAGGTTGGCAAACTTCTAACCAATACCGTGCTGTTGATTTATATTTTACGAATTGTTTTCACTGCCTTATCCGACATTGGGGTTCTTCCGAACTTCTTTATGTGCGTCCCCTTCGTTGTAACAGGAGGAATGTTCATTATTTACGATATGGCACTTGTTGGAATTATCCTATCAGTAAACCGCAATGAGAGCATTGCAAAGGATTGGATTAAATTAAAAAGCAAGCGTAACGCTGCTAAAAACGGAGGTCAACTATGAAAAAATTCTTATGTGCTATTCTATTCTTGACGATGGTAATCAGTCTCTCCGCCTGCGGCGGTAAAGGCGTTTCGACACTTGTGAAGCATTATGGTCAGGAAAAGGTCGATGAAATGGAAATCGAGTGTACCGATGAAACACAGCTAAAGGTCGCAAATGACCTCATAGCAGAAGCAAAGGATATTATGTCTTACTGCGGGTCAGGAGACGGTACGAATAAAGAGGACTGCGGTGCGTTAGAAAGATACTATTTCTTTGATGATAAGGCGGTTCGGGCAGATGTTTCGATAGAACTTGTAACCACCAAACAGGAAAATGGGAAGGGATATATCTGGGTGAAATATTCAGCCGATTATTACGATAAGGATGATACTCTCATTTCTGGTAACGGAGAAGCATATTCACGTTGGGATATTGAACAGTTAGATGGAAAATGGACGGTAACGTTAATTGACGAAATACCGTAAGGATTGGTGAGTGTATGCAGAAACAAGCCGAATGGATATTATGTCCTGTTTGTGGCAACAAAACCCGTGACAGAACAAGATATGATACGGTCTTGAAA